>ERZ857955.421-NODE-421-length-50970-cov-5.173387_pt1 | contig 50970 bp, 39 predicted proteins | sample MGYA00519956_ERZ857955 | MGnify/ENA primary metagenome ERZ857955 (study PRJEB31778, sample SAMEA3449378) | human gut metagenome | biome: human gut; feature: human-associated habitat; material: faeces | place: United Kingdom | collected 2010/2012 ...
GCAATGAGTAGGGCTGCATGAGGAATGCAGGGGTGGGATTCCCGTGGGCTGCCGCCAGCAGCCGTCCGTTGCTCATTTTTTGATTTTAAGAAAGGGGATTTTTACGATGCAAGCGAAAAAGGCAAACCCTGAAAAAACAAAAAATCCAGAGATGCTTACTCTGGATTCGACTTATCGTATTGGCAATCGCTCCTTTATCGTTGAGCCGGTGTTCAAAGAAGAAAGCTCCCAGACCTTAGGAGAAGTTCTTCTCCGGCTGATGAAATCCGAAAGCGAAAAATTATAATGACCTTTCGGGAGGCAGCGGACAGAGAAAGCGGATTGTGTTATAATATAGGTGTACAAGTGAATTTGCTATTCGACTGTCCCAAGAAAGGAGCGAGTATGAAACAGTCGAGTAACAAGAAATCCCGTGAAGCAACCGCTTTTCTCTATGAGCGTCTTTCCCGTGATGATAATTTGGAGGGCGAGAGTTACAGCATCGGCAACCAAAAGAAACTGCTCACCAAAGTTGCAAAGGAAAAAGGCTATACCAATCTGGTTCACTTTCTGGATGATGGCATTTCCGGCGTGACCATGAACCGTCCCGGTTTCGTTGAAATGATGCAGCAGCTCGAACAAGGGAAAGCCTCCGCTGTGTTCGTCAAAGACCTTTCCCGTTTGGGCCGAAACTATATTGAGGTCGGACGGCTGACAGAAGAATTTTTCCCAGACCATGACATCCGACTTGTTGCCGTTTCGGACAACATCGACACGGCCGAGGGAGAAAACGAACTGGCACCCATCCGAAACCTGTTCAATGAGTGGTATGCCCGCGACATCAGCAAGAAACGCCGTATCAGTAATAAAATCAAAGGCAACTCCGGCGAACCGATGGGACTTCCTCCCTATGGGTATATCAAGGACCCGAACAATCCCAAGCATTGGGTCATTGATGAAGAAGCTGCACAAGTTGTCCGGCGCATTTTTGATATGACGTTGGAGGGCTTTGGCACGGAACAGATTGCCACCCAGTTTGAAAAGGAAGGCATCCTGACGCCGCAGGCCTACTGGATTCAGAAAGGCATCGGCCGTCCCGGAAAGACCAAGATGCGCCCCGCCACCAAGTGGAATGGTTCCACGATTACCCATCTTCTGTATCAGCAGGAGTATTGTGGTGATGTTCTGAACTTCAAAACCTACTCCAAGTCTTACAAGAACAAGAAGCGGATTCATAACGACCCGGAAAATTGGGTGGTGTTCCAAGATGTTCACGAACCCATTATTGAACGTGCCGTGTTTGAGCAGATACAGCAGAAACGCGGAAAAATGCGCAAACGCCGTACCAACAACGGAGAACACAATATGTTCTCCGGCCTACTTGTCTGCGCAGACTGCGGCTGCAATCTGCACTTCCACTTCAATCAGGGCAACCCGGAAATCAAGTATTTCAACTGCTCCAACTACAAGGGCAACCGTGGCACCTGCCAATCCACCCACTACATCAGGGTAGACTTTCTGGAAGAAGTGGTGCTGGGCGAGATTCGGCGGCTGACCAAGTTTGCCAGCCTCTATGAGGACGACTTTTTGAAGGCTGTTATCGGGCACTCCCAGCAGGCGGATGAAACCGACCGCAAGCTGAAAGAGAAAGATCTGAAAACACTCCTTGCCCGTGATGAAGAACTGGACGGCCTCTTTGAGCGCATCTATGAGGACAATGTTTCCGGCAAGATCTCTGATGAACGCTTTTCCAGAATGTCCCGGAGATATGAGGACGAGCAAAAGGAGCTGACCGAGAAAATCAAACAGCTCCGCTCCGAAATCGAAAAGCAGAGCAGCCGCACCATGACAACGGATATGTTCATCAGTCTGGTTCGCAAGTACACCAGAGCAAAAAAGCTGACACCCCGGATGCTGAATGAACTGGTGGAAAAAATCGAAGTGTTCAATGCAGAAAAGGTCAATGGTGTATGGGAGCAGCGGCTCCGCATTCACTACAACTGCGTGGGCACCATCGAGATTCCAAGCACACTTCCTTTGCCGACACCGGATGTGTCGGTGAATACAAGAAAAGGCGTAGTTGTGAACTACGCCCCCTGTGATGTCGCTATTTAGCAAATAAAAAATGACGAATGTTCTTTGACAGCTAAATGCTGTAAGAACATTCGTCATGGTGCGGCTAACAGGACTTGAACCTGCACGTCGTGGACACTGGACCCTAAAACCAGCGCGTCTGCCAATTCCGCCATAGCCGCATAACAAAATTAGTATACGTTTTTTTGTGCGGTTTGTCAATGGCAAAACCGTATTGACACGGGCATCCGTTTTAATAAAGGAAGGCTTGCGCACAATTTACGTTTTATCTATGGACGTGTGCCCCTGCTGTACGGTATACTATAGGCAAACCGCCTGCCAGCCTGTGACCACGGAGGTAGACTTTGAAAAAGAACATCCTAGCCAAGCTCTCGCCCTTCCATTTTTTGATGCTGCTGATTGCGGGCATCATCAATGCTATCGGTGTAACGCTGTTTATTGCGCCGGTACAGCTGTACGACAGCGGCATCTCCGGCACATCCATCCTGCTCTCCCAGCTGACGCCGGACTATCTTTCACTGTCCTTCTTCCTGATCCTGCTCAACATCCCGCTGCTGCTGTTCGGCTTCAAGCGGCAGGGGGCGACGTTCTCGATTTACGCCATCTTCACGGTCTGCGTCTACTCGGTGGCGGCCTGGCTCATCACCGATGTGCTGCCCATCGACGTCAGCATTGCCTCGCCGCTGGCGGGCACGGATTTGTTTTTGTGTGCGCTGTTCGGCGGCATTATCTCGGGCGTCGGCAGCGGCCTGGCCATCCGCTACGGCGGCGCGATGGACGGCATTGAGGTCGTCGCCGTCATCTTTGCAAAGCCGCTCGGGCTGTCCGTCGGTACATTTGTGCTGATTTACAACGTGCTGCTGTACATAATTTGCGGCATCGTCATGGGCAGCTGGATACTGCCGCTCTACTCCATCGTCACCTACGCGGCGGGCTCCAAGACCGTGGACTTCATCGTGGACGGCCTTGACAGCGCCAAGGCAGCCATGATCATCACGACCCACCCGGACGAGATCGCCCGCGCCGTGTCGGAGGAATTCGGCACGGGCCTGACCATCATAGACGCCCACGGCTTCTACTCGGACACGCCCAAGACGGTGCTGTACGTTGTGGTCAACCGCTTCCAGACCGTCAAGCTCAAGACACTGGTCAAGGGTGTCGACGCAAACGCCTATATGGCCATCAGCCCGGTGGCCGACCTGCTGCACGGCAGCAAGGAAGAAGAAACCGCCTGACCCAAGCCCCCTGCATCCCCGCGATGCAGGGGGCTTTTTGTGACATAATCCGCGGCCTGTCTGCACATTCTAATCCCAAAGCGAGGGATGAATATGCACCGACACAAATTTTTACGGCATGCGGCGGCTGTCCTGGTGGCAGCGGCCCTGCTGGCGGCCGTGGTGCTGGCGGGCCTGGCGGCGGCTCTGCCGGATACACTTTACACCGACGGCCCGGCGGCGGAGCTGGAAATTGCCTCGATGCCCTACCTGACCGTAAAAAAGCGGCAGGGGAGTGTGGCCGCGGACAGCACGACGCCTGACACAAGCGCCAACGTCACGCTGACGCTGTTCGGCACGCTGCCGGTCAAGACCGTGCGTGCCGTCAGCACCGAGCGGCGCACCGTGCAGGTCTGCGGGACACCGTTCGGCGTCAAGCTGTTCTCCGACGGGGCGCTTGTCGTGGCGTTCTCGGATCGCTACACAGCGCTGGGCAGCGAGAACCCCGCCAAGGCAGCCGGGCTGCGGCTGGGCGATTTGATCGTCTCCGCCAACGGCAGGCCGGTACGCAGCAACGAGGACCTGACCGCGGCCATTCAGGCGGCGGGCGGCGCACCCCTGACCGTGGTGTACCGGCGCAGCGGTGCCCGGCACACGGCGACGCTGACCCCGACGGCGGACGAAAACGGTCACTACAAGGCGGGCGTCTGGGTGCGGGACTCGGGCGCGGGCATCGGCACAATGAGCTTTGTGGACCCGCAGCGCGGCACATTCGCGGGGCTGGGGCATTCCATCAGCGATGCCGACACAGGTGCGGATCTGACGCTGCTCTCCGGGGAAATCGTCCCGGTGACGATTACCGGCTGTATCCGCGGCGCAGCGGGCAGCCCGGGCGAGCTGCGCGGGGAGTTTGCCGCCGCACCCGCCGGAACCGTGTTGGCCAACGATGCCGCCGGGGTCTACGGCAGCTACACCGGCAGCTGCACCGCCCCGGCACTGCCCGTGGCAAATTTGCAGGAGGTCACGCCCGGCGAGGCCGAGCTGTGGACCACTGTGCTGGGCACGACGGCGCAGCCCTATACGATTCAGGTCGAGCGTGTGACGATGACCGGCAGCGACCCGAACCGAAACCTGCTGATCCGCGTGACGGACAAGCGCCTGCTTGACGCCACCGGCGGCGTAGTGCAGGGCATGAGCGGTTCGCCCATCGTGCAGAATGGCCGTCTGGCTGCAGTGCTTACACATGTGCTGGTGAACGATCCGAGCAGAGGCTACGCAATCTTTGCGACAACCATGCTGGAAAAAGCGGATGCTGTCGCCAGCAGCAAATGAGCGCCGAAAGTGGGACGCCGCGGACGAAAAAGCGGGACTGCTGACCGACAACAAAAACTACAAAAAGAATAAAATGATGTTGATACGTGTACTATTTTGCCGATGACTGACGAATTATAGAAAAACTTGTCGAACGAAAATTTTGGGAAATAACGATAAACAGCGGGAAATCTATTGATAAATGTGGGAAAATATGGTAGAATTCCCAATGTAAACAGAAACCGAGCGAAGTTTACGCGCGGGGTACGCGCAGCTCAAAATGTATGGAGGATATGTGACGATGGAAAAAATCAAATTTGTAATGACCGACACGGACACGCAGGTGTCCGCTGTGTGCAGCCGTGCGCTGGAAGCCAAAGGCATTGCCGTGACCGTCTGTGAGAAGAACGGCACCAAGGCCCTGGAAACCCTTCTGGCCGTTCATCCGCAGGCCGTTCTGCTGGATGCGTTCATGCCGGACCTGGACGCGATCACGGTCAAGCAGCGCTACGAGGCCCAGAACACCAGCAGCACCCACACGACGTTCTTCGTCACGGGGGCATTCCAGAGCGAGGAGATGGAGCAGGAACTTCTTGACAGCGGGTTCTCGTTCTTCTTCGTCAAGCCGTTTGACGAGTCGGTCCTCGTCAGCCGTGTGCTGAAGGCGGCGGGCAACACGATGCGCCCGCAGGTCGTCTCGCAGGACAGCGATGAGCTGACCGTGACGGAAATTCTGCACCAGATCGGCGTACCCGCGCACATCAAGGGGTACCAGTTCCTGCGCGACGCCATTCTGCTGACGATCTCCGACCACGGGTACATCAACGCCGTGACCAAGCGGCTTTATCCCGAAATCGCCAAGCGCAACATGACCACGGCCAGCCGCGTCGAGCGCGCGATCCGCCACGCCATCGAGGTCGCCTGGGACCGCGGCGATGTGGACACGCTGAACAGCTACTTTGGCTACACGATCCACAACCTGCGCGGCAAGCCGACGAACAGTGAATTTATTGCCATGATAAGAGATAAAATTCGTCTGGACAAAAAGCGGCATGCGTAAACTGCCCACCGCCCGGTTGACACACTCCCAACTTCGTGTTATAATACATTTATTATAAGGCGATACCCAAAAAAGCACCGCAGGATGCACACTGCGTCCGCCGGTGCCGCCAAAATAACACGGAGAAGGAATCGGCTATGGACAAAATGCTTAAAATTGCGGTTGCGGGAACAGGCTATGTGGGACTTTCCATTGCAACGCTGCTGGCGCAGCACCACGAGGTCTGCGCGATTGACGTGATCCCGGCCAAGGTCGATCTCATCAATCGGCGCAAATCTCCGATCCGGGACGAATACATTGAAAAATACCTGGCCGAAAAGGAACTGAAACTGACCGCCACGCTTGACCCGGCACAGGCGTACAGCGGCGCGGACTTTGTCGTCATCGCTGCGCCCACAAACTACGACAGCCGCACCCAGCACTTTGACACCTCGGCTGTCGAGGCGGTCATTCAGCTTGTCATGCGGTACAATCCCAACGCCGTCATGGTCATCAAGTCGACGATTCCCGTGGGCTACACGGTGTCGGTGCGCGAAAAATTCGGCAGCAGCAACATCATCTTCAGCCCCGAGTTCCTGCGCGAGTCTAAGGCACTCTACGACAACCTTTACCCGAGCCGCATCATTGTCGGCACTGACCTGAACGACCCGCGCCTGGTGGAGGCCGCGCACACCTTTGCGGCGCTGCTGCAGGAGGGAGCTATCAAGGAGAACATCGACACGCTGTTCATGGGCTTCACCGAGGCCGAGGCTGTCAAGCTGTTTGCCAACACCTATCTGGCGCTGCGCGTGGCGTACTTCAATGAGCTGGACACCTACGCCGAGAGCAAGGGTCTGAATACCCGGCAGATCATCGACGGTGTCTGCCTTGACCCGCGTATCGGCAGCCACTACAATAATCCCAGCTTCGGCTACGGCGGCTACTGCCTGCCCAAGGATACCAAGCAGCTGCTGGCCAACTATGCCGATGTGCCCGAAAAGCTGATCGAGGCCATTGTTGACAGCAACCGTACCCGCAAGGACTTTATCGCGGACCGTGTGCTGAAGCTGGCCGGGTACTACGGTTACGCCGACGAGAATGAGTATGACGCCGGCAGGGAAAAGCCCGTGACCATCGGCGTCTACCGCCTGACGATGAAGAGCAACAGCGATAACTTCCGCCAGAGCTCGATTCAGGGTGTCATGAAGCGCATCAAGGCCAAGGGGGCGACGGTCATCATCTATGAACCGACGTTGAAGGATGGCGAGACCTTCTTTGGCAGTGTTGTTGTCAACGATTTGGACAGGTTCAAGGCACAGTCGCAGGCCATTCTGGCAAACCGCTATGACAAATGCCTGGACGACGTAAAGGAAAAGGTCTACACGCGCGACATCTTCCGCCGCGATTGACCGCGTTTGCCATGCTGTTTATGCAGCTGCGCCGCGCCCCGATGACCCGGGGCACGGCAGCAGCTGCTTTATTTTTTTGAAATTCAGGCAAAATCCGGCAGAAAATTGTAAAAACGCGCTTGACAGATGTCCCTCCTTCGTGTATAATCATACCTGTTGTTTGCCTCTGTAGCTCAGTCGGTAGAGCAGGGGACTGAAAATCCCCGTGTCATTGGTTCGATTCCGATCGGAGGCACCATTGTATGCGGCCGTAGCTCATCTGGTAGAGCGCCACCTTGCCAAGGTGGAGGTAGCGAGTTCGAGCCTCGTCGGCCGCTCCACTTTTGACCACCCTTCGGGGTGGTTTTTTTGTGCCGAGATCTCACCAAAATAGTGCATACCTCGCCTTTTGCCCATTGACAGCGGCACTTTTATAACAGTATACTTAAACTGTTCTTTTGCGAAAGCGGCGGAACGATTTGCGGTATAGTATTAAAAGGAGTGCGGAATCATGAAAAACTTGAATATCAAAACCGTCGTTGCCGTCGGCATCGGCGCAGCCCTGTTCTTTGTTCTGGGGCGCTTTGTCGCTATCCCCAGCCCGGTGCCCAACACCAACATCAGCCTGCAGTACGCGGTGCTCGGTCTGCTGGCCGCCATGTACGGCCCTGTGGCCGGCGCCCTGATCGGCTTCATCGGCCATGCCCTCATCGACCTGTCCTGGGGCGGCATCCCGTGGTGGAGCTGGGTCATCGCCTCCGCCTTCACCGGCGTGGTCGTCGGCCTGTTTGCCAAGAAGCTGAATGTGCAGGAGGGCGACTTCAACAAGCGTAAGGTCGCCACCTTCGCCATCGCCAATGTCGCGGCCCATGCCATTGCTTGGATCGTCGTTGCGCCTGTGCTGGACATTCTGATCTACGCCGAACCCGCCAAAAAGGTCTTTGCACAGGGCGCATTTGCCGCTGTGTCCAACATCATCACGGCTGTCGTCGTCGGCGGCCTGCTGATTCTGGCCTACACCAAGACCATCGCCAAGAAGGGCTCTCTGGACAAAGAGTGATCCGCTGTTAAACCCGTATGCCTTCCCACAAACGCGGGAAGGCATTTTGCTGTTCCACCACAATTTCCCCTGCGAGGTGCCGTATGGCTGAAACGAGAACCCCGATCATATCCTTTAAAGATTTTTCTTTCCAGTATCGCGCCCAGAAGCAGCCCACGCTGCATGACATCGATCTGGACATCTACCCCGGGGAGCGCGTGCTGATCGCCGGGCCGTCCGGCAGCGGCAAGTCCACGCTGGCGGCCTGCATCAACGGCCTGAACCCGTTTTCCTACCCCGGCGAGTGCACGGGCACGCTGACTGTGGACGGCGTGGACGCGCCCCACAGCAGTATTTTTGAGCTGGCGGGCCACGTCGGCACAGTGCTGCAGGACCCGGACGGCCAGTTCATCGGCCTGACGGTGGGGGAGGACATCGCCTTTGCACTGGAAAACAGCTGCACCCCGCAGGACGAAATGCACGAGATCACCCGCCGCGCCGCCGAGCTGGTCGGCATCGAGAACCACCTCGACTACGCTCCGCACGAGCTTTCCGGCGGTCAGAAGCAGCGCGTCAGCCTCGCGGGCGTCATGGTCGACGAGGTGAAGATTTTACTGTTCGATGAGCCGTTGGCAAACCTTGACCCGGCCACGGGCAAGCAGGCCATTGAGCTGATCGACACGATCCAGCAAAAGACCGACACGACGGTCCTCATCATTGAGCACCGCCTTGAGGACGTGCTCTGGCGCAGCGTGGATCGCATTGTGTTGGTCAACGAGGGCCGCATCCTGGCCGACCTGCGTCCCGACGAGCTGCTGTCCGGCGCACTGCTGGCAGAAAACGGCATCCGTGAGCCGCTTTACGTCACGGCCATGCGGTATGCGGGCATTGACATCACGCCCGCCAAGCACCCCGCCCACGTTGACTCCGTCGTGCTGGATGACGCCGATACCGAGAAGCTGCGCGCCTGGTTCCGCGCCGAGCCGCTGCCCGCGGCCAAGCCTGCCCCGACCCCGCTGCTGGAGGTCAAGGGCCTGTCCTTCGGCTACAGCAAGGACCGGCACACCCTGTCCGACGTGAGCTTCACGATTGGAAAAGGGGAGATGGTCAGCATCGTGGGCCGCAACGGCGCGGGCAAGTCAACGCTCTCCAAGCTGATCTGCGGCTTTGAGACGCCCGACAGCGGTGAAATTTTCTTTGACGGAAAAGACCTGAAAGACGAAAACATCCGCCGCCGCGCCAGGCATATCGGCTATGTCATGCAGAACCCGAACCAGATGATCTCCAAGACGATGATCTTTGACGAGGTCGCGCTGGGCCTGCAGGGCAGCGGCCTGACCGATGCTGAGATTCGCGCTAGGGTCGAGGACACGCTGAAGGTCTGCGGCTTGTACCCGTTCCGCAACTGGCCCATCTCGGCGCTGAGCTTCGGCCAGAAAAAGCGCGTGACCATCGCCAGCGTGCTGGCGCAGGACCCCGAGCTTATCATTCTGGACGAGCCGACGGCAGGCCAGGATTTCCGACATTACACCGACATTATGGAGTTCCTGCGCGGGCTGAACGCCAAGGGTGTGACCGTGGTCATGATCACCCACGATATGCACCTGATGCTGGAATACACGCCGCGGGCGCTGGCCTTTTGCGACGGGCGGCTCATTGCGGACCGCAGCGCGGCGGCCATCCTCTGTGACCCGGCGCTGATCGAGCAGGCGGCCTTGAAGGAGACGAGCCTTTACACGCTGGCCAACCGCTGCGGCATCACGCCCGCCGAGAAATTTGTGGAGCGCTTTATCGCGGCAGACAGGGAGGTGCGCGCCGATGGCTGCTAATACCGTTTTGAACTATATGCCGCGCAAAAGCGTGGTACACGACCTGACCGGCACGACAAAGCTGGCGTTCTTTCTGCTGTTTACCTTCGCCAGCATGATCACCTACAACACCTGGGTGCTGCTGGGGCTGATGGCCGTCAGCTTTGCGGTGTTCAGGCTCAGCCACATCAAGCTGCGCGAGGTTCGTTTCATGCTGGTCTTTATGCTGGTGTTCCTCGCGCTGAACGACCTGTTCATCTTCCTGTTTGACCCGAACCAGGGCACGGCGCTCTACGGCACCCGCACGGTGCTCTGCCACCTGTTCTGGCGGTACGACCTGACCGCCGAGCAGCTGTTTTACATGTTCAACATCTCGCTGAAATATTTTGTCGCGCTGCCGGTGGCCATTCTGTTCATCTCGGCCACGAACCCCAGTGAGTTCGCCGCCAGCCTGAACAGCATCGGCATCTCATACAAGGTCGGCTATTCTGTCGCCATTGCGCTGCGGTACATTCCGGATATTCAGCGCGATTACCACAGCATCAGCCAGGCACAGCAGGCCCGCGGCGTCGAGCTGGGCCGCAGCGAGCCGTTCTTCAAGCGCCTGAAGAATTCGGTCAGCATCCTGCTGCCGCTGATTCTGACGAGCCTGAACCGCATCGACACGATCTCCAACGCCATGGAGCTGCGCGGCTTCGGCAAGCATGACAAGCGCACCTGGTACACCCGCCGCCCCTTTGCCCGCCGCGATTTTATCGCGCTGGCAGTCGGCGTCGTGCTGCTGCTCATCAGCCTGACCGTGACGATCAGGTTTGGACGGTTTTACAATCCGTTTGTGTAAAAAACGAAAATTGCGCTCCTGCGGCATAACTCCGCAGGGGCGCATTCTATATGAGCCCGTGCCCGTTTGCGGTGGCGGAAGCTTTCCCGGGCGGATATGGAATCCGCCCCTACACATAGGGACGGTGCCTGCATCGACTCGGAAAGTCCGTGTTGCCGTGGTCGAACAATGCCCGCCCCTGCAACCCCATCAAAAAACAGCCGCCCGCTCAGGCATCGTACTTGGGCGGGCGGCTGTTATTCTGATTTTACTGCATCAGCCCACACACCAGCTGTGCATAGGCAACGGGGTCCTCAATGGGCAGACCGGCGATCAGCAGGGCTTGGTCATAGAGCAGCTCGGCGTACTTGGCGACCTTGTCGGTGTCGCCCGCGGCGTGGGCAGCCTTCAGGGCGGCAAAGACCGTGTGGTTCGGGTTCAGCTCCAGCACCTTCGTGCTCTCGACGCCCTCTGCGTTGGGCATGCGGCGCAGTACCTTCTCCATCTCCATCGAGATACCGCCCTCGGCAGACAGGGTGACGGGGTGTTCCTGCAGGGTCGGATTGACCTTGACCTCCTTGACCTTGCCGTTCAGATCCTTCTTGATTTCCTCAAACAGGTCCTTGTTCTCGGTCTCGGCAGCCTCGGCGGCCTTCTTCTCGTCCTCGGTCTCCAGACCCAAGTCACCGGAGTTGATGTTCTTAAACTCCTTCTCCTTGTAGTCGCGCATCATCTGCAGGCAGAACTCATCCACATCCTCGGTGCAGAGCAGCAGGTCATAGCCCTTGCTCAACACCAGCTGGGCGTTGGGCAGCTTGCCCAGACGGTCCGTGTCATCACCGGCGGCAAAGTAGATGCCCTTCTGCTCCTCGGGCATCTTCTCGACGTACTCGTCCAGCGTGACGAGTTTTTTCTCCTTGGCGGAGTAGAACATCAGCAGGTCACCCAGCAGATCCTTGTGCATGCCGTAGTCGCCGTAGATGCCGAACTTGATCTGGCGGCCAAAGTTCTTCCAGAAGGTCTCATACTTCTCGCGGTCATTGACGAGCATCGCGTGCAGCTCGTTCTTGATCTTCTTTTCCAGAGAATTGCGCATCAGCTTGAGCTGGTTGTCCTTCTGCAGCGTCTCACGGCTGATGTTCAGACTCAGATCCTCGCTGTCCACAACACCCTTCACAAAGCTGAAATAATCCGGCAGCAGGTCGGCACACTTCTCCATGATCATAACGCCGGAGGCATACAGCGCCAGACCCTTCTCGTACTCCTTGGTGTAGTAGTCGTACGGGGTCGAGCCGGGGATGAACAGCAGCGCGGTGTAGGTCGCCGTACCCTCGGTGCGGCTGGTGATGACGCGCAGCGGGTCGGTGTAGTCCATGAACTTGTTCTTGTAGAACTCGTTGTAGTCCTCGTCCTTGACCTCGTTCTTCGGGCGCTTCCAGATGGGCACCATGCTGTTCAGCGTTTCCAGCTCGGTGTAGGTCTCGTACTCGGGCTTGTAGTCGTCGCCCGCGTCCTCCGGCTTCGGCTTCTGGCGGGATTTCTCGCGGTACATCGTGATGGGGAAGCGGATGTAGTCGCTGTACTTCTTGACGAGGTTTGCAAGCTCGTAATCCTCGAGGTACTCGCTGTACTTGTCGGTATCGGTGTCGTCCTTCAGCACCAGAATGATCTCGGTGCCGACGTCCTCCTTGTCAGCCTCGGTCAGGGTGTAGCCCTCGACGCCGGTGGACTCCCACTTCCAGGCCGTGTCAGCGCCCTGCGCGCGGGAGATGACGGTGACCTTTTTGGCCACCATGAACGCGGAATAGAAGCCGACGCCGAACTGACCGATGATGTCGATGTTATCGCTCTGGTTCTCGGTCTTGAAGTCAAGGGAGCCGGACCTGGCAATCGTGCCGAGGTTCTTCTCCAGCTCCTCCTTCGTCATGCCGATGCCGTTATCGGTGATGGTCAGCGTGCGGCTGTCCTTGTCGGGCTGGATGTGGATTTTCAGGTCGTCCTTCGTGATGCCGACGGACGTGTCGGTCAGGCTCTTGAAGTAGCGCTTGTCGCAGGCATCCGATGCGTTGGAGATCAGCTCACGCAGGAAGATCTCGCGGTTTGTATAGATAGAATTGATCATCAGGTCAAGCAGCTTTTTGCTCTCGGCCTTAAACTGACGCATAGCCATGGTAGAAAACCTCACTTTATACAAATGAAATTAGCACTCGTTTATTTCAACTGCTAAAGCTAGTCTAGCACTCTTTTTAATAAAGCGCAACCCTTGCGCATCATTTTAACAAAAAATTTAAATTCAGGGCTTTTCAAACGTGGGAATTTGCGGTATGCTAACAATGTATAAGGTATTCTGTTAAACAGCGCGGCAGGGGCCGGGCATGCCCGGCCCGCGGGCTTGCCCGTGAATGTCTGCCTGCGTACAGCTGCGGGCCGCATATAGGCGGCCCCTACGCCCTGCCGACAAAAAACGATCCCTTACCATAGAAATACCATAGAAAGAAGAATCCATCATGCAAATATACACCCATACTCTCCCCGGCGGCGCACAGCTCATCGGGTATCTGCGCGATAGGACCGTCGAGATGCCTGCCTTCAACACCCGTCCGGCCATTCTCATCCTGCCGGGCGGCGGCTACGCCTGGTGCAGCAGGCGCGAGGCCGACCCCGTTGCCATGCAGTTTCTGCAGGCGGGCTACAACGTCTTTACCCTCTATTACACCTGCCGAAGTGACGAGACCGTGCCTGCGCTGCGTTGGCAGCCACTGATCGACGCTGCCGGGGCGATCCTGCATATCCGCCGCAATGCAGAGCAGTTCGGCACCGACCCGGCGAAAATCGCCATCTGCGGCTTCTCGGCGGGCGGCCATCTGGCGGCGTCTACGGCCATCCTGTGGGACGCCGAGCCTGTGCAGACCGCCCTTGGCATCCACGGCACCGAGGCCCGCCCCGATGCCGTTGTGCTGGGCTATCCGGTCATCACGGCGGGGGAATACCGCCACGACGGCTCCCTTGTCAACCTCTGCGGCGATGACGCCGACCTGCGCGCCACAATGAGCCTGGAAAACCAGGTCCGCGACGGTCTGCCGCCCTTCTTCGTCTGGCATACCGTGGAGGATCCGTCCGTCCCCGTGCAGAACTCTTTGATGCTTGCCGGTGCGCTGACAGCCCATAAGATCCTGCTGGAGCTGCATCTTTTCGCCCACGACGGCCACGGCACAAGCACCTGCACGCGGGAGGTCAACACCCCCAACAAGCACAACAGCGCCTGGGTGGCCCTCTGCACGGACTGGCTGGCCGAAACCTTTGATTTTCACCTGTAACAGGAGATGACAAAGCATGAAAATCATGTTTTACGCGCTGCGCCCTTTTGATGAGCAGCAATACTGCGAGCCCTACAAAGCCCGCTACGGCATCGACTACACCGGCACGCCCGACGTGCCGCGCCCGGATAACCTGCATCTGGCCGAGGGCTGCGACGCCGTCAGCACGAACCCCTGCGAGATACGCCCTGAATATTTGCAGACATGGGCTGAAATGGGCGTCAAATATCTGCCCTGCCGCAGCATCGGGTATGATCATATCCCGCTGGACACCGCCAAAAAGCTGGGTCTGCGCATCAGCCACAGCCACTACCCGCCGGACGGCGTGGCCAACTATACGATCATGCTCATGCTGATGTGTACCCGCCGCATGAACGAAATCATGCTGCGCGCCAATGTGCAGGACTACTCGCTGCCCGGCAAGATGGGCCGCGATATTTCCGGCTGCACGGTGGGCGTCATCGGTACGGGCAAGATCGGCCAGACGGTCATCCGCCACCTGAGCGGCTTCGGCTGCAAGATTTTGGCCTACGACCTCTACCCGAACGACACGGTCAGGCAGTACGCCGACTACGTCACGCTGGACGAGCTTTACGCGCAAAGTGACATTATCACGCTGCACACGAACGCCACGGAGGAAAACCACCACCTCATCAACGCCGGCGCCCTTGCAAAAATGAAAGACGGTGTGCTGCTCGTCAACACGGCGCGGGGCACGCTCATTGACCCCGACGCGCTGATCGCCGGGCTGGAAAGCGGCAAGATCGGCGGTGCGGGTCTCGACGTCATTGAGGATGAGACCGGTATTTACTATTACAACCGCATGGGGCAGACCATCCCGAACCGCGAACTGAACCTGCTGCGCAGCTATCCCAATGTCATCGTCAGCCCGCACACGGCGTTTTACACCGACGTCAATGTCGCCAGCATGGTGCAGAGCCCGTTTGAGGCGCTGGACGCCTACGCCCACGGCCAGCCCTACGCCGGTGAGGTGCAGCTGTGATGCCAGCCGTTGAGCCGGGCCGCTGCGGCGAACACTGGGACGACTGCCCGCGGCTGGCGGCAGGGGACCGCTTTGACTTTGCCTGTGCGGGCTGCGGCGACTGCTGCCGCCAGAGGCGCGATCTGGTGCTGTCGGGGTATGACCTCTACCGCATTGCGCGGCGGCTTAGCTTGCCGCCCCGTATCGTGGCGGCGGCGTTCTGCAAAAGCTACCTTGCGCCTGAAAGCTGCCTGCCCGCCCTGCGCCTGACGCCGGACCCCAAAACCGGCAACTGCCGCTTTTTTGAGGGCAGCGCCTGCGCCATCCACGCCGCGCGCCCGCTGGCCTGTGCGCTCTACCCGCTGGGGCAGAGCATCGACACGGTGACAGCGCAGACGGAATATTACGTCCAGACGCCGCTTTGCGGTGCACGGGCAGGGGAGGCAAGGACGCTGCAGGACTATCTGCAGGATTCCGCCGTGCTGGACCGCGCGGGGATGGATGCCCGCTGGGCCATCGTCTGCACGCAGCTTTCCCACCGGTTACAGGCCGCGGGCGGCACGGATAACCCCCGCTTCTCCGCCGCTGTCAGGCGTATGGAGCGTGCCCTCTACTACGATTACGAGCTCGGCGACGACTTCTACCCGCAGTTTTGTCAAAACATAGAAATTTTAATGCCGCTTTTGGACAGGATGCTGTAAAAAACAGCTTTGTAGGGAGCGGTCTTGACCGCTCCGTGCAGCTCTGCGGCAGAAACCAACGCCCTGGAGGGGTCAAGACCCCTCCCTACAAAATTTCCCGTAAATTGTCGGATGCGGGTAAACGGACGGTTTGTAGGGGAGGCATTCATGTCTCCCGTGTACCTTTCCACCGCCGCCAACGCCCCGGGAGAGATAAATCCCTCCCCTACAAAACAACAACAAAAGCGCTGTGACCTTTTCAAACAGTCACAGCGCTTTTCCTATATTGCTTTGTAGGGGCCGCACATGTGCGGCCCGCAGCCTGAAGATAACCGCCCATCTGCGGGAAAGCCGCGGGCCGGGCATGCCCGGCCCCTACGTGTAAATCAGCAGATAAAGAATCCGCCTCTGCCGCCGCAGCAGCACCAGCTCAAAATATTGCACACCAATAAATACATCCAGAACGACAGACAGAAAGACCCCGGGCTGCCGCTGGGCTGGGCGTAGGGCTGCTGGTAGCTTGTGTAGCTGCGGCCCGGGCTTTGCAGCTGATCCAGCAGGTTTTGATAAGCGTAGTTGTTCGGCTCCATCGAGACCGCCGTCCGGGCCTCCTCCTGCGCGCGGATGTTGTTGCCAAGCCCCTGATTGGCCAGCGCGGCGTAGTAGTGCCACTGGGCCGTGCGGTTGGCAGTGGGGATGCCGTTCAGCGTGTTCATGGCCTCCTCATAGAAACCGCTGCGGATGTAGTTTGCCGCGGCACGCAGCTCTGGGTCACCGGCAGCGCTGCCGTAGCTCTGCCGCCCGGACGAGCCGCTTGTGCTGTAATACCCAAACCCGAACGGTCCAAAGCCAAACCCGGCCCCGCTGAACGGGTCCTGATACTGCTGGCTGTAGCCGCTCTGGCTGCTGCCATAGCGTTGCCCGCCAGCACTGTAAGACGCCCCGCCGCCCTGCTTGATGCGCATGATCTCGCTGTAAGCGGCCTGTACCTCTTTAAAGTGCTCCTCCGCCGACGGGTCATCGGGGTGCAGGTCGGGGTGGTACTCCTTGCATTTTTTGCGGTAGGCTTTTTTAATCGTTTCGTCGTCGGCACTGGGGGTGATGCCCAATACACTGTATGGATCAGTCATGGCGCTTTGCCTCCCTGTGCTTGCGTACCAGCGCGTATTTGCTCCACACGCCGGAATAGATCGTGTTGTACAATAGCTTCCCCTCCGGGGTGTCCTTTAAAATCGGCAGCATCTCAAACTGCTGTGCGCAGCGGCCCATCTGCTGGGTCAAAAGCTCGTGGCAGCGCTGCTCATAGGCGGCGGGCGGCAGCTCGTCCGCCAGCTGCTGCAGGGCGTTGAACTGCCCGCGTCGGCTGTCCTTTTCCAGATCGTCGTAGGCGTCCATCAGGTAGATGAACGCCCCCAGCCCGTTGCCCATGCCGCGCAGCGCCGGGGCCCAGATGTCGTCGCGGCAGGCGAACACCTCGCCCAGCAGTGCGCCAAAGGCGTTGCACAGCGCGTCCAAATCGTGGCTGCCGGCGCTTTCCAGCGTGTTCAGCCTGTCCAACTGTGCGGCCATGGTCTGCAGCTGGCGCGGCCAGCGCTCCCGCAGGGCGGGCAGGCTTGGCTCCAGCTTCTGCGCCTGCGCCAGACTGGCGCGGCGGTGATCGTCCTGCCAGTCATCGAGAAAGTTGTAGTACGCCAGCGCGGCGGTCATGTCGGCGGCGTAGTCCAGCAGCTCGTTGTCCGCGCGGGGGCGTTTTTTCAGTGGGTGGGGCACGCAGCGGCCCTCGGAAAAGGCTGTGGGCGTGTCATACAGTGCTGTCAGCAGAATGGCGACAAACGCCATGTCATAGCTTAATGCTAACTGTCCGGTGCGTCCGTAGCGGCGGCCCAGCGTTCGGCACAGCCCGCAGTAGTAAGCCTGGTAGCGGTCCATCTCGGCGTCTGCCAGACCCTTACGGTAAAGCGTAACATATCCGAACATCGCGCGTCAACTCTTTTTGATGAACTGATGGCCGCACTTCGGGCAGGTGATGCTGATCTTGCCGCGCCCGCGGGGCACGCGCAGCTGCTGGCCGCACTGGGGGCAGCGGTAATAGTGATAGTCCTTGCGCTGCTTGAACCGCACCTGCTGCTTGCCAAACCACGTGGTAACGCGGTTCTGGTAGGAGAGATATTTGAGGTTTTCGCTGTACCGCTTGCGGGTGTTGCGGCTCAAAATGCGGAAATAGCTGTAGACGATGGCCGCCAGCCCCAGCCAGTACAGCACCGGCGACACCCACGCGCCGATGACAATAAGGATAAGCGACGAAATACACAGGAATCCGCCGAACTGGTCGAACCCATATCGGCCCGCCATAAACCGCTGAAACCAGCCTTTCATGTAAAAACCACCTTTTTGCGGCAAAGCCGCATTGTTTTCATCGTACTATTATGGCACACAAATATGGGCAAATCGTGAACAAGCGGGGAATAGAGTTTGAACAAAACGGGTTTAAAGTGAATCAGAGAAATAATCACTGTCAATGCGCTTGATTTGGTACACCTTCTGCACAGACACGCCCAAGCCGCACTCAATCATTAGGGAAGTGAGCTTTTGCCCGTCGACTAGAATAATATGCTGTGCATCGGCGTACTCTTTGGCTCCCTTGGAAAATTTAGCAGTTGTAATGAAAAGTCCTTTTTCCACACGGGGCGGGCCCATCATGGCACCGAAAAATTTTTGAATCTCCGGCTTGCCTATGGTAACATCGGGGTTCCAACGTTTAGCCTGGATGTAAATCAGATTGAAGCCGAGTTTGTCCTCATGTATAACACCGTCAATGCCGTCGTCACCACTGGACTTTGTCTTGAAGCCATCGCCGTAATCCATGGCTTTCATCAAGTCAACGACCAGTTGCTCAAAAAATACAGGCGTCTGCTGCATGATTTCGGCAAGCAGGTCATCAGCCAGAGTATCATTGATTGTTTTGTGAAGGGCATCCATCTGCTCTTCGGGAGTTTGCGTATCAGATGGTGTGATGCTTGCAGTGTCGTTTGCGGTATCTACATCGTCAGTCCTGTTTACGAACGCAGCGAAAGATGGATAATTGCTCTCCAAAAATTCGTTTGTGATGGCGACGCCACTGTGAAGAAGTGTGCTCCCGGCTGTAGTGATGATGTAGGTGCCTCGTTTGGGTGAATCTACAAGTCCGGCCTTTTTTAGATAGGTCTTTGCCCAATTCAAGCGATTGGCAAACGTAGTCTGCCGCTGGCTCGGCAGCTGCTCAGCTAAATCTTCCGGGGAAAGCTGAAGAATATTTGCTACAGTAGAGGCAACTTCTTTAGCAGTATGAATTTTTCCATCGCTGATTGCGGTAAGGAAGGGGTCATATAGTTCGTTGTACTTAGGTATCGTCATTATACATCTCCACTTCTTTTATCCGTGCACCATCTTCACCACGCACTCCACATGCTTCGTCCTCGGGAACAGATCCACCGGCTGGACCTCCACGGCTTTATACCCGTGCTCGGTCAGCCACTTGGCATCCCTTGCCGCTGTTGCGGCGTTGCAGCTGACCATGACCACGGTCCGCGGGGCCATCTCGGCAATGGCGGTCAGGGTCGCCTCGTCGCAGCCCTTGCGGGGCGGGTCTACGACGATCACGTCGGGACGCGCACCCTCGGCGGCGAGCTGGGCGGCGGCTGCACCGGCATCCTGACAGCGGAAGTCCGCTCTGTCCGCGTCCAGACCCAGCCGTGCGGCGGTCTCCTTCGCGCCCTCGACGGCCTGCGGCACGACCTCAACGCCGACTAAGCGCTTGCAGTCCGCCAGCATCGAAAGCCCAATCGTGCCCATGCCGCAGTACAGGTCCAGCAAAAAATCGTCCGGCTTCAGCCCGGCGTACTCCCGCGCCTTGGCGTAGAGCACCTCGGCGGCGGGGGTGTTGACCTGGTAAAATTCATGCACACCCATCCGCAGCGGCACACCGGCCAGCGTGTCCTCAATGACGCCGGGACCCAGCACGGTGCGGGTCCTGCGGCCCAAAATCACGTTCGTCCGCTCACTGTTGCGGTTGACCAAAATCGTCGTTAAGGCAAACTCTTTTTGCAATGTGGCGCAAATTTCCGCCTCGTTCGGCAGGCCGTTGCCGTTTACCACAAAGCACAAAAGCCGCTGCCCGCTGTGCCAGCCCTGACGCATGTACAAATGGCGCACGCGGCCCGTGTGGGTCTCCTCGTTGTAGGCAGTGATGCCGTTCTCCTCCAGCAGCGCACAGGCGCGGGCGGCCAGCTCGTTCATCCACGCGGGCTGCAGCTTGCAGTCGGTGCAGGCCACAATGCGGTGGCTGCGCCCGGCAAAAAAGCCGGTCACAATATGCCCGTTCTCGTCGGTGCCCACGGGCAGCTGGATCTTGTTGCGGTAGCGGTCCGTGTCGGGTGCGCCCAGCACGTCCGGCACCGGTACGTCCAGCTTGCCCAGCCGCGCAAAGGCGTCCCGTACAAACTGGGTCTTGGCGGTACACTCGGCCTCATAGCTGATATGCCGCAGCCCGCAGCCGCCGCAGGGGCCGGCCACCGGGCAGTCCTGCCTGACGCGGCCCGGCCCGGCGGTCAGCAGCTTCTCCACGCGGCCAAAGGCATAGGTTTTCATCGGCTTGACAATGCGCACCTCGGCCGCATCGCCGGGGGCGGTCAGCGGCACAAAAACGGCCTGACCGTCCTTGTGGGCCACGCCGTTTCCGTCGTTGGAGAGCGCTTCGATCTCCAGAGTAATGATCTGATTTTTCGTAAAAGGCATGTCTGCTCCTTATAAATAGTGCGGGAAATGTTACGGGTTGATGGCCTGCGGTGCGGCAGGGCCTTCCTTCTCCAGCGTGGCCAGGTACTTGCTCGGCGGCACGCCCTTGACCTTTTTGAACACGCGGGAAAAATAGAACTGGTCAAAAAAGCCCACAGATACGGCAATTTCCGCAATCGACAGGCTGGAATTCTTCAGCAGGCTGCACGCCTCGCTGATGCGGTAGCTTGTCAGGTAGTCAATGGGGCTCTGCCCGACGTTCGACATGAACACGCGGTACAGGTGGCTGCGGCTGACGCCGACGGCCTTGGCAATATCGTCCACCGAAATATCATGCGAGTAGTTGAACTGGATATACTTGATGGCGGCCAGCACGTACTGACTGCTGGACGAGCCTACGTTGGGCATCTCCTCGCGGGCCTCCTTCATCAGGTGCGCCATAAAGATATACAGATAGCCCGTCATCAGGGCCTCGCACTGCGGCTCCGGCCCGCGGGACAGGTAGATGTTGTACAGCGCCTCCCGCACGGTCTGCGGGTCCTTGCAGTGGTGTACGGGGTGCGCGTCGGAGAACGGCGTCTGCTGCACCAGCTTGTTGGCACACGCGCCGTTGAAGCCGACCCAGTAGTACTCCCACGGGTCAGTCTCGTCGGCGGCGTAGGTGATGAGCTGGTTCGGCTTGGCCAGGAACAGATCGCCCTCCTGCAGCGTGTGCGAGGCCCCGTTGACCTGATACACACCCTTGCCCGCCACCACCAGATGGATCAGGTAGTGGTCGCGCACGCCGGGGCCCCAAGTGTGGCCCGGCTGGCAGTATTCATGCCCGCAGTTAAAAATCGAGAGCTCGACGTTGTCGGTGTAGCTCTGCTTGTAGGATTGCTTCATCTCATTGATGGTCATGGCGGCACCTCGCTCGTGTGATATTTTTATTATACCAAGCTATTCATCAAAAGTCCATAAAAGAGGCGGAAAAAATGTTTGCTTTTTTTGCAGGATTTGCTATACTGAAAACAAGAAACCCGCAGAGAGCCGCTCCTTTGGCTGTCTGCCTAAAAACATAAGGCTCAATTTGTGCATATCTACGAAAAGAGCCGCCCGACAGGAAAGGTGAGTGGAATCATGGCAAATACCATTGAACTCAAACAGCAGATCGCACAGGGCGAATACGACGCCGCCTTTGCCAAGCTGTACGGCGCAGACGCCGTGCAGGAGCAGCGCAAGCGCTATACCGACCTGATCGACGAATTTGAAAAGAAATACGGCACCAACCGCACGGTGCGCCTCTATTCCGCCCCGGGCCGCACCGAGATCGGCGGCAACCACACCGACCACAACAACGGTGTGGTGCTGGCAGGCTCTGTCAACCTGGATATGGTGGCCGTCGTCTCCCCGAATGAGGAAAATGTCATCCGCGTCAAGTCCCTGGGCTTTGACAAAATTGACGATGTCGATGTCACCAACCTCGTCCCGCAGCCGTGCGAGGCCGAGCACTCCGCGTCCCTGATCCGCGGCGTCGCCAAGGGCATTGTGGATGCAGGCGGCAAGGTGGGCGGCTTTGACTGCTACACCACCAGCAATGTGCTGCGCGGCTCCGGTCTGTCCAGCTCCGCAGCCTTTGAGGTCTGCATCGGTGCCATCCTGCGCGGCGAGTACAACAACAATGACATGGAGAAGTTCAACCAGGTCAAGATCGCCCAAATCGGCCAGTATGCCGAGAATGTGTTCTTCGGCAAGCCCTGCGGTCTGATGGACCAGACCGCCTGCGCCGTCGGCGGCGTTATCACCATCGACTTCAAGGACCCGGCCCACCCGGTGGTCGGCCAGACCGCCATTGACCTGGCGAAGCACGGCTTTGTCATGTGCATCAGCGATACGAAGGGCAGCCACGCCGACCTGACCGACGACTATGCCGCCATCCGCCATGAGATGGAGAGCGTGGCCGAGCAGTTCGGCAAAAAGGTCCTGCGCGAGGTCGATGAGGACGAGTTCTACAAGGCTCTGCCCAAGCTGCGCAAGGCCGTGGGGGACCGCGCCGTCGTGCGTGCGATGCACTTCTATAACGACTGCCGCCGCGCCGCCCAGCTCTGCGACGCCGTGCGCGAGGACGATTTTGAAACGTTCCTGCGCCTGATTATCGAGGGCGGTCACTCCAGCTTTGAGTTCAACCAGAACGCCTACAGCATCAAGAACCCGAAGGAGCAGGGGGTGCCTGTGGCCCTGGCCCTGAGCCAGCGCGTGCTGAATGGCCGCGGCGCGTGGCGTCTGCAGGGCGGCGGCTTTGCCGGCACCATTCAGGCGTTTGTGCCCGTTGACCTGCTGGACGCCTACAAGGCCGCCATCGACGGCTGCTTCGGCGAAGGCAGCTGCCATGTCCTGAACATCCGCAACTACGGTGCCGTGCCCGTGACGCCGGATATGTGAGCGCCTAAAAGAGTGTAAATAAAGCCGCAGCTGTGCAGAAAACGCATAGCTGCGGCTTTTTTTGCTTTTTTAATATCATCGTGCGGTAGGGGCCGGGCATGCCCGGCCCGGCGGCTGCCCGCAAACGAGCGCCTCCGTACAGCCGCGGGCCGCACATGTGCGGCCCCTACAAACCAGTGGATAGGCAGGCAGCAACTCCGCGGAGGTCGGTGTCCCCGACGACCCGTGGCCGTTTCCGTCGCAGCAAGCGCCTATGGGATGTATAAAGGCATCCCACAGCCCGTAGGGGCGGATTCCATATCCGCCCGGGCACCCTCCGCAACCGCAGACCTCAGGGGAGGGATAAATCCCTCCCCTGAATCGCAGCCTCATTTCCCGTTCCCCTCCCAGATCAGTGCCAGCCCTTTGAACAGCAAATCAGCGTCATAGATGATCTTCCGCTTGCAGCAGGGCATAATGTACGGCGCTAACCCGCCGGTGGCGACCACGGTCAGCGGCTGGCCCAGCTCGGCCTCGACGCGGTCCGCTAACCCGTCCAGCATGGCGGCGGTGCCGAACATGGCCCCGTTGTTCAGCGCGGCGACGGTGTTCGCGCCAATCAGATGCTCCGGCGGCTCGGGCGCGATGGGCGGCAGCTGCGCCGTGCCCGCGCTGATGGCACGCAGGCTCGTCTGCACGCCGGGCATGATGAACCCGCCCAGAAACACCTTTTTGTCCGATATAACGTTGTATGTCGTCGCCGTGCCCAAATCAACGGTCATGCAGGGCAGGGGATAGTGTTCCGCTGCCGCAGCGGCATCGGCGATGCGGTCCCGGCCCACCTTGGCGGGCTCGTCCACGGCGAAGGTCAGCCCGGTGTCCAGTGTGTAATTCACGACCAGCGCCTCACGCCCGGTCAGCCGCTTGCAGGCGGCGGCCAGTACGCCGGTCAGCCGCGGTACGACGCTGCACACAATAACGCCCTCACAGGCGGTGGGGTCCACAGGCAGGCGCCGCAGCAGAAATTTCATCTCGGCGGCGTACTCGTCCTCGGTGCAGCGGAGGCGGGTGACCATGCGGGTCGTGAACGCAATGGTGCGGTGGTCCGCCCCGTCCAGCCCGCCAATGCAGATGTTGGAGTTGCCGATGTCAACTGCTAAAACCATAGTGAAGTCCTTTTTATAGATAAAAGATAAGAGATAATAGATAAAAAGGTGGATCGCGGCGCTTTGCGCCGCTCAAAAATATTATACGCATTTGCATAGAAAGCGTCAATCTGCTATAATGACTACAGCGTAATTTTGTTTTCGCCAAAGGCGAAAACTCCACTATTTTATTATCTCTTATCTACTAATAAGGTGTTGATTTTTTTATGCTGCTTTCCAACAAAACCGTTGTCCTCGGCATCACCGGGGGCATTGCCGCCTACAAAATGCCCAACGTGGCGCATGCACTCGTCAAGCTGGGCGCGGATGTACACGTTCTTATGACGAAAAACGCCACCGAGTTTATCTCGCCGCTGGTGTTTGAGACGCTGACCCGCCGCCGCTGCCAGGTCGATACGTTTGACCGCAACTTCCAGTACGACGTGGCCCATATCAGCCTTGCCAACGCGGCAGATTTGATGCTCATCGCCCCGGCCACGGCCAACGTTATCGCCAAGCTGGCCCACGGCCAGGCCGACGACATGCTGACCACCGTCACGCTGGCCGCGACCTGCCCCAAGCTCGTCGCGCCCGCCATGAACACCCACATGCTCGAAAACCCCATCACCCAGGATAACCTCAAAACGCTGGAACACTACGGCTTCACGGTCATCCCGTCCGGCTCCGGTATGCTGGCCTGCGGCGACGTCGGCTCGGGCCGTCTGCCCGATGAGGGTGTGCTGGTTGACTACGTCCTGCGGGAGCTGGCCTGCGCGAAAGACCTTAAAGGCAAAAAGGTCGTCGTCTCCGCCGGTGCCACGCAGGAGCCGATGGACCCCGTGCGCTACCTGACGAACCACTCCACCGGCAAGATGGGCTACGCCGTGGCCCGCGCCTGTATGCTGCGCGGCGCAGATGTCACGCTGCTGGCGTCCACCGGCTGCACGCTGCCGCCCGTGCCGTTTGTAAAGACCGTTCCGTTCACCACCGCCGCCGACCTGTTTGAGGCCGTCAAGGCAAACGCCATGGACGCTGACGCCCTCGTCATGGCCGCCGCCGTGGCCGACTACCGCCCGGCCACTGTCGCCGCGGACAAGGTCAAAAAGCACGACGGCGAGATGAATATTGCCCTGGAACGCACCGACGATATTTTAGCCTGGGTCGGTGCGCATAAGCCGGAAAAGCTGTTTGTCTGCGGCTTCTCGATGGAGACCCGCGACTTGATTGAAAACAGCACGGCCAAGCTGCACAAGAAGAACATGGACATGATCGTGGCCAACAACCTGAAGGTGCCCGGCGCAGGCTTCGGCGTGGACACGAACGTTGTGACCATCATCACCGCCCAAGGCACCACCGAGCTGCCCCTCCAGAGCAAGGATGCCGTCGCCGGTCACATTGCAGACGCGATTGCGGGAAAGTAAGAAACAGACCGCAAACGGCCAAAGCCCTTTCCCGAAACCAAAAAAATCATACCCACGCCCCCACCTGCATATTCATTTGTGAATCATGCAAAGGGGGCGTTTTTATGTGCGGAATTGCGGGGCAGGTCGGGCGCGACCCCCGGACCATCCAGCGGCGGTACGCGGCCTACTGCGCCATGCAGCAAACGCTGGCGCGGCGCGGGCCGGACCAGCGCGGTATGTACATCTGCGGTGCGGCGGCGCTCATCCACGCGCGGCTGGCGGTTGTGGATCTCGAAAACGGCCTGCAGCCCATGCAGCTGGACTGGCAGGGCGAAACCTACGTGCTGGTTTATAACGGCGAGCTCTACAACACGCCCGAGCTGCGCGCCGCACTGGCCGCCCGCGGGCACAGCTTCAACGGGCACTCCGACACCGAGGTGCTGCTCCACGCTTTTGCCGAGTGGGGCGCAAACTGCGTGCCCAGGTGCAACGGTATTTTTGCGTTTGCGGTCTGGAAGCAGAACGCAGGTACGCTGTTTTTGGCACGGGACCGCTGCGGCGTCAAGCCGCTGTTCTACACGCAGGCGGAGGACTCGCTGATATTTGGCAGTGAGCTGAAGACCCTGCTGGCGCACCCGGCTGTGCCGCCTCGCGTCGATGCCAATGGCCTGGCCGAGGTGCTGCTGCTTGGCCCCGGACGCACGCCGGGCTGCGGCGTATTTCAAAATGTGCGGGAGCTGCTGCCCGGCCAGTACGCTGTCTATGAGACCCAAACCGCCCGCCTGACCCTGCACACCTACTGGCGGCTCGAGGACCACGACCACCCCGACGACTTCGCCGCCACGGCCCGCAGGGTGCGCGACCTCGTCACCGATGCTATCGAGCGGCAGCTCGTGTCCGACGTGCCCGTGGCAACGTTTTTGTCCGGCGGGTTGGATTCCAGCCTGATCTCGGCCATTGCCGATGCGCATTTTACGGCGCAGGGCAACCAGCTGCAAACGTTCTCGGTGGGCTACCGGGACAACAAAAAGTACTTCCACGCGACAAAATTTCAGCCCGGCGCGGATGCACCCTACATCCGCAAAATGAACGACTTTCTCCATGCCAGGCACCACTGGGTCACGCTGGACACGCCGGAGCTTGTGCCCGCGCTGTACGCCGCGGTGGACGCCCGCGACCTGCCCGGCATGGCGGATGTGGATGCGTCGCTGCTTGTGTTCTGCCGGCATATCAAGCCCCACGCCACGGTGGCGCTGTCGGGGGAGTGCGCGGACGAAATTTTCGGCGGCTACCCGTGGTACCGCGACCCCACGGTTCGCGAGCGGTACGGCTTCCCATGGGCGCAGTCCACGGCCTACCGCGCGTCGTTCATCAAGCCTGGTGTGCTGGGCGGAATCGACCCGGCAGCGTTCGTGGATGAACGCTATCGCGCCACGCTGGCACAGACCTCCGTCCGCCCCGGCCTGCCCGCCGCAGAACAGCGGATGCGCCAGATGATGAACCTGAATTTCAAATGGTTCATGCAGACGCTGCTGGACCGCAAGGACCGCATGAGCATGTACAGCGGCCTCGAGGTCCGCGTGCCGTTCTGCGATTACCGCATTGCGGAGTATCTCTACTCGGTCCCATGGGAGTTCAAGGACTATCACGGGCAGGAAAAAGGCCTCCTGCGCGAGGCCATGCGCGGCGTGCTACCCGACGAGGTTCTGTGGCGGCGCAAAAGCCCGTACCCCAAAACGTGGAACCCCAGCTATCTGGCTGCAGTCTCGGCGGAGCTGCGCGCCGTCCTGAGTGACCCCGCCGCGCCGCTTCTGCGCATCATTCGGGCGGACGCACTGGAAACGCTGCTGGCCTCCGGCGCGGATAACCTCATCCCGTGGTACGGTCAGCTGATGACCACGCCCCAGACTATCGCGTGGTTTTTGCAGCTGAACTATTGGCTGGCAAAGTATAAGGTGGAGCTGGTGTGAACTTGCGGCGGGGGGCACCCCGCCCTACGTGTATCATTTATGCGGGGACGTAGGGAGGCATGCCCTCATGCCGCCGTGCCCGTTCCCGTCACCGTAAGCCTCCCGCCAACACCGTAGGGGCGGATTCCCGATCCGCCCGCGAACCTAATGCAGCCGTACACGGCCCGGGCACATATACAAGGCACCCCTGCGTCACGCTGTACGCCACACAAACGCAAAAATAATTTATTTTCCCTCCCCATCTGTTCAAACCCGCCAAAACGTGCTATAATAACTCAATAGGACTATAAATAGAGAAGGGAGTCTCCTCATGCAGCAGGAAACTGTCATCGTTCTGGATTTCGGCGGCCAGTATAATCAGCTGATCGCCCGCCGCGTCCGCGAATGCAACGTATATTGCGAGATTTATTCGTACCGCACCGACCTTGCCAAAATCAAGGCCAAAAACCCCAAGGGCATCATCTTCACCGGCGGCCCCAACAGCGCCTACCTGCCGGATTCGCCCACGATCGACCCCGATATTTATAACTGGGGCGTGCCCATCCTCGGCATCTGCTACGGCAGCCAGCTGATGATGCACATGCTGGGCGGCAAGGTCTGCAAGGCACCCGAGCGCGAGTACGGCAAGACGCTGGTCGACTTGGACACCGCCAGCCCGCTGTTTGACACGCTGCCCGCGCAGAATGTCTGCTGGATGAGCCATAACGACTACATCGAGCAGGCCGCCCCCGGCTTTGAGATCGTGGCCCACACGCCCAACTGTCCGGTGGCTGCCGCGCAGCATAAGGCACGCGGCCTCTACGCCGTGCAGTTCCACCCCGAGGTCCTGCACACCGAGAACGGCACGAAAATTCTGCATAACTTCGTCTATAATGTCTGCCGCTGCGCCGGTGACTGGAAGATGGACTCCTTCGTGGAAAACTCCGTCAAGGCCCTGCGCGAAAAGATCGGCGACGGCAAGGTACTCTGCGCCCTGTCCGGCGGCGTGGATTCCAGCGTCTGCGCGGCCATGCTGGCCAAGGCCATCGGCAAGCAGCTGACCTGCGTGTTCGTGGACCACGGTCTGCTGCGCAAGAATGAGCGCGAGCAGGTCTGCGAGGTCTTTGGCGAGGGCGGCCAGTTCGACATCAACTTTGTCTGCGTCGACGCCCGTGATCGCTTCTACAAGAAGCTGGCCGGTCAGGACGCCCCCGAGCGCAAGCGCAAGATCATCGGCGAGGAGTTCATCCGCGTCTTTGAGGATGAGGCCAAAAAGATCGGTGCAGTGGACTTTTTGGCACAGGGCACGATTTACCCCGACGTGGTCGAGTCCGGCCTCGGCGGCGAATCTGCCACGATCAAGAGCCACCACAATGTCGGCGGTCTGCCCGACTATGTTGACTTTAAGGAAATCGTCGAGCCGCTGCGTGACCTGTTCAAGGACGAGGTCCGTCAGGCTGGCCGTGAGCTGGGCCTGCCGGAGTACCTTGTCGCCCGCCAGCCGTTCCCCGGCCCGGGCCTGGCCATCCGCATCATCGGCGATGTGACCCCCGAGAAGGTCGCCATCGTGCAGGATGCCGACGCCATCTGGCGTGAGGAGATCGACAAGCTGCCCATGGCCCAGCGCCCGAGCCAGTACTTTGCCGCGCTGACCAACATGCGCAGTGTCGGCGTCATGGGCGACGAGCGCACCTACGACTACGCCATCGCTCTGCGCGCCGTCACCACGACGGATTTCATGACCGCCGAGGTCACGATCCTGCCGACGGAGACCATCACCACCGCCGCCAACCGCATCGTGAACGAGGTCAAGTACATCAACCGCGTCATGTTCGACTACACCACAAAACCGCCGGCAACGATTGAGTTTGAATAACCCCTAACCCTGCCATCCCGCCTTGGCCTGACGCCTGGCGGGATTTTTTGTTGCACGGGGGGCGCGGGTGGTGTACAATGGTCTATAATACGGTGAAGCGGCATTCGCGGAAAGGACACTCCCATGAAAGAAATCCCCATTACATCCTTTGACAACCTCCAAATCGGCCAGGCGGAAAACGCGGCGGCGGGCACGGGCTGCACGGTGGTGCTGCTGGGCAAGGACGGCGCCCCGGCGGGGCTTGATGTGCGCGGCGGCGGGCCGGCCTCGCGGGAGAGTGAGCTGCTCAAGCCGCTGGCGGCGGCGCAGGTCATCCACGCCATTGTGCTGGCGGGCGGCAGCGCCTTCGGACTGAATGCCGCAGGCGGCGTCATGCGGTATCTCGAGGAACGCGGCATCGGCTTTGATGTAGGTGTGACGAAAGTTCCCCTCGTCTGCCAGTCCGACCTGTTCGATTTGACCGTGGCCGACGCCCGCGCCCGGCCCGATGCAGCCATGGCCTACGCGGCCTGCGTCAACGCCGAAACAGGCAACTACCGCGATGGCAACCACGGCGCGGGCACCGGTACGACTGTCGGCAAGCTGCTGGGCATGGACCACTGCATGAAATCCGGAATCGGCAGCTACGCCGTGCAGGTGGGCGACCTGAAGGTCGGCGCGCTCGTCGCGGTCAACGCGGTGGGCGACGTCTACGATTTTGAGACGGGCCGCAAGGTCGCCGGGCTGCGGGCTGACGACGGCAAAACGTTTTTGGATTCCGAGCGGGTGCTGATGCAGCAGCTCGACGCGCCGCAGGAAAAATTCGTCGGCAACACGACACTTGGCGTCCTTTTCACCAATGCAAAGCTCGACAAGGCACGGCTGTGCAAGGCCGCGGCCATGGCGCACGACGGCTACGCCCGCGCCATCCGCCCGGTGCACACCTCGATGGACGGCGACAGCATCTACGCGGTCTCGCTGGGCGGCGTGCCCGCTGACCTCGACGCCGTCGGCGTGATCGGCGCGCGGGTCATGGCCAAAGCCATCGTCCGGGCCGTGGAGGCCGCGGACAGCGCGTACGGCTTCCCGGCGGCGCGGGATATGTAAAGTCGGCTCTGCCCCGACAACGTAGGGGCGGATTCCATATCCGCCCGGGTACCGTGCCGCAGCCGCAGGTCGGCGTCAAAACAGCATTGCGCCCGCCCCAAAATCGCGGTATAATAGTGCCAGAATCACAACAGGGGAGAACCACCACACGCTATGCCAAAATTGGACGAACAAATCAAAACGCTGGCGGGCTACTTTGCGGCGGACTGTGAGCCGGACGGCAAGCTGACGCTGCAATTGGAGGTCGAGCACTTCCTCACCCGGTCCGACGGCCAGCCCCCGGCCTTTGCCGATGTGCAGGCCGCGCTGCGCGATTTGCAGCAGCAGACAGACGCGCCGATCATCACCGACGGCGAGTATTTCGGCTACAGCGGCCCGGCGCTGACGGCCACGCTGGGGCCCGCGTGCCAGCTGCGCATCAGCCTGGCCCCGCTGCGCGACGTGCAGGACATCATGGATCTGTACAACCGCTTCTATTTGCAGCTGGGGCTGGCGTTGGCTGCCCACGGGCTGCGCGCCTGGACGGCGGGCTGCCACCCGACCTGCCATGCCGAGGACCTGCCCCTGGTGCCCCGTACCCGGGACGAGGCTATGGACGCCTACCTGCGGAAAAAGGGGGCCTGCAGCGTGCAGATGATGCGCGCCACAGCGGCGACGCAGGTGTCCATTGACTATCAGGATGAGACCGATTTTGTCCGCAAAATGCGCGCGGCCAGCCTGCTGACGCCGTTCTTTGCGCTGCTCAGTGACAACGCCCCGGTCTATCAGGCCAGCCGCAACAGCAGCTATTGCATCCGCACGCGGCTCTGGCAGGATGTGGACCGTGACCGCTGCGGCGTCACGCCGCATCTGATGGACGCGGATTTCGGTTACGCCCGCTATGCGGAGAACGTGCTGACCAAGCCCCAAATCACTGCGCTGCGGCTGGGCCGCGTCAGGGCTGCGGGCGGAAAGATTGCGCCGGAACTTTACGCCGGGCATGTCAGTCGTCAGGAAACCGCGCAAATTTTGTCCAATTTCTTTTACGATGTACGTCTCAAATCCCGCATTGAGCTGCGCGCCGCGGACAGCATGCCGCCGCGGTACATCGCCGCGTATGTGCAGCTGGTCAAGTCGGTGTTCGGCAGCCCGGCAGCGCTGCAAAATGTGCTGCGCCACTACGCGGGCGCGACGACGCTGGACATCACGTCGGCTAAGCTGGCCGTCTGCAAGGACGGCTACAACGCGCTGGTCTATGGCCGCCCCGCCAGCGGCGAGTTGGCCTGGCTGCTGATGCAGGCCCGCAGCCGCACGCCCTCGCAGGAGGAACGCGCACTGCTCGACCCGTTCATGCAGCTGCTGACGACCCGCAAAACCATCCGCGAGACGGAAAATTACAACGAATAAACATGTTTTCTGCGGGCATACTGACCCTGAAAGGGGGCATGTGCCATGCGGGAAACATCCTACCACGCGGTCATTGCCGAGATGACAGTCCGCGCACTGTGGGAGCTGCAAAACCTGCTGGACTGCATCCCCGACGCGCTGTGGGACCGCTGCTACGGCGGCGCACCGCTGTGGCAGCACGTCTACCACACACTGCACGAGCTGGATCAGTGGTTCATCAACCCGCGGGACACCGACTTTGTCGAGCCGCCCATCCACACGCCGCACTTGCAGGAACTGCACATTTACCCGGCAGTGCGTCTTGATAGACAGGCAGTAGATGACTATTTTTATACAATCAAGGCCAAGCTGTCCATCTATCTGACCTCGCTCCACGACGAGGATCTGCTGCAGCGGCCCGACAACTGCGAGTGGACGCGGTTTACACTGATTTTGTCGCAGTATCGGCATTTATACCGCCACATGGGCATGGTGATGGGTTTTATTGAGGCCGAGACCGGCCTCTGCCCGCGCACGCTGGAGGTGGGGGAGGACCCGCCCGCCGCGCCCTACGACCCTTATCAATGAGAGGAACTTTTCAATGAAGTATCGCTGTTTTGCGGCGCTTGCGCTGGCAATGTTGCTGCCCGGCTGCGCCGCCGCGCCCGACCTGACGCCAGTCTGGCAGCGTGACCTGCCCGCCAGCGGCGTACATATAGAGCTTGCCAACGCGGCGCTGCTCTCCGACGCGGACGTCTACTACGCCGCAACGCGAGAGGAACTGTACGTGCACAATGTGTCGGTTTTGCCCGCCGTCAAGGCCGACGGTCAGCCCGTTGTAACGTTTTACGGCGCAGCAGCGCAGGATATTGACCTTGTATATCTGGAGGACATCGGCGACGTGTACGTCGATTATGACCGCGTCAAGCCGCAGATCAAGCTGGATTACATCCTGACAGAAGGGGACGGGTACGTCTCCTATGAGTTGGACACCGCGTACAATTTTGAGTTCACGGTGACGACGCAGACCGGCGAGGATAAGATTCTGGTCGTCAGTGAGAGAAGCGACGTGAAATGAAAATGCCCCGCCCGGGTTGGCTGAGCGGGGATTTTTTGTGCGTTAAATGCCTTCACCTTTGGGAGGGAGGTGGCCGAGGCCCCGCCCGAGGTCGGATGAGGGGAAAGTCCGCGCGATTTCCCACATACGGGCAGTCACGGGAACTCAGCCCTCATCAGTCGCCTGCGGCGACAGCTTCCCCCGATGGGAAAGCCTTTGCTGTCGTTGCCGCGTGCCGCCTCACTTCCTCTCCGGCAAATCCACCGTCGTCGTCGGGAAGGCAAACTCGCAGCCTTCCTCCTGCATCAAATCCAAAATTTGCAGATTCAGCGTGTTTTTTACCTGCATAAAATCCCGCAGATTGACTTTGGTGATGTACACCCGGCACGCCAGATCAATGCTGTAGTCGTTGAATTTATCCAGCGCAATCGTCACGCCGTCGGGCTGCACGTCGGGCTTGGCTTGCAGCATGGCGGTCAGATCGGCGGTCAGCTGTTCGATTTTTTTGCGCGGGGTGTCGTAGGTCAGACCAATCGTAAACTTCCACAGGCGGCTCTGGCGGCGGTCATAGTTTTGGATGTACTCCGCCGTGATTTTGGAATTTTCTATCGTGATAGCGACATTATCCGGGCTGCGGATGCGGGTGGAGCGGAAGGAAATGTCCTCAACGGTGCCCTCACAGTCGCCCAGCACGATGTAATCCCCGATGCCGAAGGGGCGCTCCAACACTAGCGTGATGCCCGCAATCAGGTTGTTCAGTGTGGACTGCGCGGCCAGCGAGACCGCCAGTCCGGCGACACCCGCGCCGGTCAGCAGGCCGGAGACCGGCACGCCGAGGCGATCCAGCATGGCGATACCCGCAAACAGGCCGACCAGCGCATGAAAGATGTTCTCAAAAAAGTGTCCCATCGTCTGATTTGTTTCTAAATCCAGATGGTTCTGGGCGCTGCGCAGCAAAAGCCGGGTGACCGGGGCCGCACGCCAGCAGCCGAGCGAGATATAGAAGATGACCAGCAGGTCGGCAGCCAGATTCAGGTATTGCAAAAAAACGGCGTCGCGCACCAGCTCAAACGGCAGCGACTTGACGGCAGCCGCGCCCAGCAGTACCCGAAAAAGGCCCGCCACCGGCGTAAGGAAACTGTCCAGCAGAATGTAAAGACACGATGCCATGTGACTTTTTGCACGATCCAGAAAACGTCGGGCGGCGAGCTTGTACACCTCGGGTGCACCGGCAGCCGCCAGCGTCAGCAGCGCCGCGGGCAGAAACGAGAGAAAATCGTGGGTGAGTTCTTCCATGGTGGGTACCTCGGTTTATGGTTGTGGAAATCCTTGGCCCCCTCTGGGAGGGGGCTCCGCCCGCAGGCGGTGGAGGAGAGAACCTGACGCGGCCCGAAATATTTCGGATAGCCGCAAGGTTCTCTCCCTCCGGCCCTGCGGGGCCACCTCCCTCACAGAGGGAGGCAAGAAGGTGGTGGGCAAGAATTTCCTTAATTATACCACACCCCCTTGCATTTTGTAAAATCTATGCTATAATACTTTCCGGAAAGTCTGTTTCAGGGCGGGGTGTGATTCCCCACCGGCGGTGAGCGGCATGGCCCGCAAGCCCGCGACCAGCTGCAAATGCGGCTGCTGACCCGGTGTGATTCCGGGGCCGACGGTTAAAGTCCGGATGAAAGAAACGGAAAGCTGTTTGCTTTGCTTTTTTTGCGCCCTGTCGTATATTTTGCGGCGGGGCGTTTCGTTTTGGCAAGGGCAGGGCAGAGCCTCCCGGGTTCGTGAGCTGACTTTCACAAATTTTTACGGGAGGCATCTTCTCATGCAAAACAAGACTACCAACATCCGCAAGCTCACCGGTACCGCCATGCTCGGCGCTGTCGCCGCCGTACTTATGTACATGGAGTTTCCGATCCCCATCATGCCGTCCTTCATCAAGCTGGACGTGTCCGAGCTGCCCGCGCTGCTGGCCGCCTACGCCTACGGGCCGGTGTCCGGCATCGCCGTGTGCCTGATCAAAAACCTCATCAAGCTGCCCAGCACCAGCACTGCTGCGGTGGGTGAACTGTTCAATTTCGTCATGGGTGCGTTGTTTGTGGGCGTCGCCGGCTTTGTGTACAAGCGCAGCAAGACCCGCCGCAGCGCACTCATCGGCGCAGGGCTGGGCGCACTGGTCATGGCCGTTGTGTCCGTGCCGTACAACTACTTCATCGTCTACCCGGCCTATGTGGTTTTGTATCATCTGCCGCTCGAGGCCATCATCGGTATGTACCAGGCCATCAACCCCAGCGTGGACGGCCTTCTGACCTGCCTGATCACCTTCAACTTCCCGTTTACCCTGTTTAAAGGTCTGCTGGATGCGGCACTCTGCTTCCTGATTTACAAGCCGCTGTCCGGCGTGCTGCACGGGAGAAAGTAAGAAAGGCTTCCCCCGCGCAGGGGGAAGCTGTCACCGAAGGTGACTGATGAGGGCCGGGTTAACGCAACCACTCGTCTATGGGCGGCAAGGAGAACTTTGCCCTCATCCGGCCTTGGGCGGGGCCTCGGCCACCTTCCCCCGATGGGGAAGGCTCTCCTCCAAAACCACACACGCTGCCGCATCTGCCCCGTTTTTGTGCAAACCGTATGAACTGCACAACGAAATATCGTTGACTTTGCCAAAAACCTGTGGTACACTAACTTCACAACAACAGAATAGCAACTTATCAAGAGCGGCTGAGGGAACAGGCCCGATGAAGCCCGACAACCTGCGTGTATGCGCAAGGTGCCAAGTCCTGCGGGAAACCGAAAGATAAGCGTTACCGCGCGCAGTCTTTCCGGCTGCGCGCTTTTTGTTTCCACGGTTGCGTTTCTGCCGAATATTTTATAGGAGGCTTTCCCCAATGTCCAAAGTTCTTTTCACGTCCGAATCCGTCACCGAGGGGCATCCCGACAAAATCTGCGACCAGATCTCCGACGCCATCCTCGACGCCATCCTGGCGCAGGACCCCGGTGCCCGCGTTGCCTGCGAGACGACCTGCTCCACCGGCCTCGTCCACATCATGGGCGAGATCACGACCAGCTGCTACGTGGACATCCCCGGCACGGCGCGCGAGGTCATCCGCTCCATCGGCTATGACCGCGCCAAGTACGGCTTTGACTGCGACACCTGCGGCGTCATCACCAACATCGACGGCCAGAGCCCCGACATTGCGCTGGGCACCAACGACGACGTGGCCGGTGCGGGCGACCAGGGCATGATGTTCGGCTACGCCTGCAATGAGACGCCCGAGCTGATGCCGCTGCCCATCAGCCTGGCCCACAAGCTGGCCAAGCGCCTGACCGAGGTGCGCAAGAACGGCACGCTGGACTACCTGCGCCCGGACGGCAAGAGCCAGGTCACCGTGGAGTACGACGACGGCAAGCCCGTGCGCATCGACGCGGTGGTCATTTCCAGCCAGCACAGCCCCGACATCAGCCAGGAGCAGCTGCATGAGGACATCCGCCGTGAGGTCATTGAGAAGGTCATTCCCGCCGAGCTGCTGGACGAGAACACGAAGTATTACATCAACCCCACGGGCCGCTTTGTTGTGGGCGGCCCGCAGGGCGACTCCGGCCTGACGGGCCGCAAAATCATCGTGGACACCTACGGCGGCTATGCCCGTCACGGCGGCGGTGCGTTCAGCGGCAAGGACCCCAGCAAGGTGGACCGTTCCGCCGCGTATGCCGCCCGCTGGGTCGCCAAAAACGTGGTTGCCGCGGGCCTGGCTACCAAGTGCGAGGTCGAGCTGGCCTATGCCATCGGCGTGGCAAAGCCCGTCTCCATCATGGTGGACACCTTTGGTACTGGCACCGTTGCCGACGAGAAGATCGTGCAGGCTGTCGAGAAGGTCTTTGACCTGACGCCCGCCGCCATCATCCGCGACCTTGACCTGCGCAAGCCCATCTACCGCCAGCTGGCCGCCTACGGCCACATGGGCCGCGAGGATCTGGGCGTGAAGTGGGAGAACACCGACCGCATGGACGCCCTGAAGGCCGCCGTGGCGGAGTAAATCAGCAGGAATTTTCCGGTCCCCCGTGCAGCGTATGCGCGGGGAATTTTTGTTTGTGGGGGCGGTGTATGGTTCAGGCCCGCGGCGGCGGGAACGGCCACGGAGGGGTCAAGACCCCTCCCTACGAACCGCCCGTTCACCCCGGCCCGTAGGGAGCGGTCTTGACCGCTCCGGGACGTTGGCGGAGGCAAAAGGCATCCCGGGTTGTGCATCTCCTCCCACACACAAATAAATTTGCCAAATGCCGCGCAATGCGGTATAATATCCTTATCTGTGAAAGTGCGGCGATTTTGCGGGAAGGGGGGCGGCTATGGAACAGCAGGAACAACAGCTTATGAAGCTGGAAGGCACCGTCGAGCACGTCATCTACGAGAACGCCGACTCCGGCTACGCGGTGTTCGAGGTGGACGCGGGCGGCACCGATGTGGTCGTCGCCGGCAACGTCGGCGGGGTGGACAACGGCATGAGCGTGACCGTCTACGGCCACATGGTCAACCACCCCAGCTACGGCGAGCAGTTCCGCGCCGAGACCATCGAAGCGCGCCTGCCCGAGGACCGCACCGCCATTTTAAGCTACCTGTCCAGCGGCGTGCTGCCCTACATCGGGCCGTCCACCGCTAAAAAAATCGTGGCAAAATTCGGCGATGATACGCTGACGGTCATCGCCGAGACCCCGCAACGGCTCTGCGAACTCAAGGGCATCACCGAGCAGAAGGCGGCTATCATCTCCAACGAGTTCCGCCGCATGTACGGCGTGCGGGAGGTCGTGGCCTGGTTTGCCCGGTACGGCATGACCGCCCAGCAGGCCGTGACCTGCTACCGCGCGCTGGGGCCGCACACTGTCGAGGCGCTGACCCAGAATCCGTATCTGCTCTGCGGCGAGCCGCTGCAATTAAAGTTCGGTCAGGTGGACACCATCGCGGCGGCGCTGCAATTTGAGACAGGCTGCCGCCTGCGGGTGGCGGCGGGGCTGCTCTACGCGCTGCGGCACAACGCGGGCAACGGTCACACCTGCCTGCCGCGAGATAAATTGCTTGAATCTACGTCGAAATTTCTCCGCCTGCCGCTGGGCGACCTGGAAGCCGCGCTCGACGAGCTGCTCTCCTCCGAGGAGCTGCGCACCCGCACGTTTGACGGCGTCGAGTACATCTACCTGCCCGACCTGCTCTCCGCCGAGGAGGACATTGCCGCGCGGCTCGGCCAGCTTTCGACGTTTCCCACCGAGGCCCCGCCGACGCTGGATGAAGACATCCGCGTGCTGGAAATGGCGCAGGGCTTTGCGTACGCGCCGCTGCAGCGGCAGGCCATACGCCTGGCGCTGTCCAGCCGGGTCATGGTGCTGACCGGCGGCCCCGGCACCGGCAAAACGACCACCGTCAACGCGATTCTGAGCCTGTACGAGGCACTGTATGACCGCGTGGCTCTGTGTGCCCCCACGGGCCGCGCCGCCAAGCGGCTGAGTGAGCTTACAAACCACGCTGCATCGACGATTCACCGCTTGCTTGAGGTGGACTACAGCAGCGGCAGCGTGCGGTTCATCCACAACGAAAAGAACCTTTTAAAATATGACGTCATCATCCTCGACGAGATGAGTATGGTGGACGTCAAGCTGTTTCAGGCGCTGCTGGCTGCGGCGCGGTACCACTGCCGCATCATTATGGTGGGCGACGCCGACCAGCTGCCCAGCGTCGGGCCGGGCAACATTCTGGGCGAGATTTTAAAGGCGGGCGTCGTGCCGACGGTACGTCTTACCGATATTTTCCGCCAGGCGCAGCGCAGCCTGATTGTCCAGAACGCCCACCGCATTGTGGAGGGGCAGATGCCGCAGAAGGGCGGGCCGAAGGACGATTTCTTCCTGATCGAGTCCAACGGCCTTGCCTGCCAGAAGCTGGTCTGCGACCTTGTCAGCACGCGGCTGCCGAAAGCCTACGGCTTTGACCCCGTGCGGGACATTCAGGTGCTTTGCCCGACGAAGGTCGGCCCCACCGGCAGCGTTGAGCTGAATAGGCGGCTGCAGGATATTCTGAACCCGCCCGCCAAGGGCAAGGGGCAGATCGGCACGGCGGAGAGTGCCAAAATATTACGTCTGGGTGATAAAGTCATGCAGGTCAAGAATGACTACGACATCACGTTTGAGCGTGCCGGGGCCGAGGCAGGTGTCGGTGCGTACAACGGCGATTTGGGCATCATCACGGCGGTGGACGTGGACGCGCGCAGCGTGACGGTCCAGATGGATGACAAAAAGTACACCTACACCGCCGACCAGCTGAACGAGTTGGAGCCCGCTTACGCTGTGACCGTCCACAAGAGCCAGGGCTCGGAGTTCCCCGCGGTGATCCTGCCCGTGGCCGACGTGCCCGCCCGGCTGTGCTACCGCAACCTTTTGTACACCGGCGTGACCCGCGCGCGGAAGCTCTGCGTCCTGACCGGCACCGCCCGCACCGAGCAGAGCATGGTCGAGAATGTGCGGCAGAATATGCGGTACAGCGGGCTGCGGTATTTGCTGAAGGACGCGGCGACACCGACAGAGGAGAAGCAGAAACAGCTCTCGGCGACGTGAACGGGCACGGAGGGGTCAAGACCCCTCCCTACGACCGCCCGTTCACCCCGGCCTGTAGGGAGCGGTCTTGACCGCTCCGCAGGGGGGCTGGGGTTGACGGGAAAGCGCAGCCGTAGGGGCATACTGGCGATAGAACGACAATATTTTACCAATGGAGAACTATCCATGAAACAATACGACATCGGAATTGACCTGGGCACGACCTCCATTATCATTGCCACCGAGGAGCAGGGCGTTGTGTTCCGCCAGCCGACCATCGGTGCGGTGGACACGCGGACGAACTCCATCCTTGCGGTGGGGGACGAGGCATTAAAAATGGTGGGCCGCGCACCCGCGCACATTGACTTGGTGCGCCCGCTGCGGGACGGCATCATCCAGGACCACCGCATGACGAACGAGCTGATCGTCCGGTTTGTCAATCAGGTCTGCCGCTCGCGCATCTTTAAGCCGCGCATTGCGGTCTGCGTGCCTGCGGCCATCACCGGCATCGAGGCGGACGCCGTTGTGGAGTCCGTCATGGCGGCGGGCGCCAGGCAGGTCTACCTTGTGGACGAGCCTGTGGCAGCGGCGCTGGGCGCGGGCTTGCAGATCCGCCAGCCCCACGGCTGTATGGTCGTGGACATCGGCGGCGGCTCCACCGACATTGCGGTCATCAGCATGGGCGGGAGGGTCAAGGCCGCCAGCCTGCCTGTGGCGGGCAACGCCTTTGACAGCTGCATTGCCCAGTACGTGCAGGAAAAATACCAGATCGCCATCGGCCCGCTGACCGCCGAGCAACTGAAAAAGCAGGTCGCCTGCTGCACCAGGAGCGAGTTTGAGGGCGTTATGGAGGTGCGCGGCCACTCGTGGGAGACGAACCTGCCCGCGCGGCGCATCATCTATACCCGCGACCTGTACGAACCCGTGCAGGAACTGGCCGCCCGCATTGCCAACGCAGCCCGCAACGTGCTGGAAAGCACCCCGCCCGAGCTGGCGGCGGACGTGTCCGGCACCGGCATTTTGCTGACGGGCGGCGGCTCGCTGCTGCGCGGGCTGGCCGGGTATATCGCGGGCGAGCTGCACACCGATGTGGCCATCGCCCCTGACCCGCTGAACTGCGTGGCCCGCGGCACGGCCATCAGCCTGAGCGAGGGCAAGTATCTGAGCGCCGGGTTCCGAGATGCCACGCCGAAGGTGTGGAATAGAAGGTTGAACCATAGTCACGACCCGTTTACGGGGGAGTGAGGAACCGTTGACTGCGTGGCCGACCCGGGAGGCTTATGCCGACGGGAGCGCGCGTGAACCATACGCTGCGCACGTAGGGGCTGGGCACGCCCGGCCCTGTACTTCCCCGCAAACGCCCGATACCGGGAAACCCGCGGGCCGGACATATCCGGCCCCTACTGCGCATTTTTAAATAAAATCAAAACGAAAGGTGAACTCCATGGCTGACATCACCAAGGAATATCTCGCGCTGCGCGACCAATATATTGAGAGCCGGTTTGCGCGGCTCAACCCCGTGCAGCGGCAGGCGGTCTTTGCCACCGAGGGCCCGCTGCTGATTCTGGCGGGCGCGGGCTCCGGCAAGACCACTGTGCTGGTCAACCGCATTGCCAATATCATCCGCTTCGGCTCCGCCCACGGCAGCACCGAGCTGCCGCGGCCCGTGACCGAGGCCGACCTCAACGACCTGCGCAATGCCGTTGCCGCGGGCCGCGACCTGCCGCGGGAGACCGCCTATCTGGCCGTGCGCCCCGCGCGTCCCTGGAACGTGCTGGCCATCACCTTTACGAACAAGGCCGCGGGCGAACTCAAGGAGCGTCTGCGTGCCATGCTGGGCGACACGCTGGGCGGCGACGTCAACGCGTCCACCTTCCACTCCGCCTGCGTGCGGATGCTGCGCCGCGACGCCGAGCGCATCGGCTTCCCCAAGAGCTTCACGATCTACGACTCCGACGACCAGCAGCGCGTCATCAAGCAGATCTACAAAGACCTGATGATCGACGACAAATTCCTGCCCGTCAAATCGGCTATCGGGCAGATTTCTTCCTTTAAAGATAAGCTCCTGTCCGCCGAGGATGTGGCGGGGGAGCCGTTCGCCAACACGAAGGCGCAGCTCGTCTCCAAAATCTACACGGCCTACGCGGGCCGCTTAAAGGCCGCGGGCGCCATGGACTTTGACGACCTGATTTTCCACACCGTCAAACTGCTGCAAAATGACGCGGAAGCGCGGGAATACTACCAGAACCGCTTCCGCTATGTCGTCGTGGACGAGTACCAGGACACGAGCATTGCGCAGTTCCATCTGGTGCGGCTGCTGGCGGGCGGCACAAACAACGTCTGCGTCGTTGGCGACGATGACCAGTCTATCTACAAATTTCGCGGTGCTACGATTGAAAATATCCTCAACTTTGAGAAGGTTTTCACCGGGGCAAAAACGATCCGTCTGGAACAAAACTATCGCTCCACCGCCAATATTCTGAACGCCGCCAACAGTGTCATCAAGAACAACATGGGCCGCAAGGGCAAGACCCTCTGGACCGACCACGGCGACGGCGAGAAGGTCCACCACTACACCGCGACGAACGAGCAGGACGAGGCTAGCCACATTGCGGACGTCATCGGCGAGCATTTGAGAGAGGGCGCGAGCCTGAAGGACCACGCCGTGCTCTACCGCATGAACGCTCAGTCTAACCCGATCGAGACCTACTTTGCCCGCGCGGGCATCCCGTACCGCATTGTGGGCGGCCAGCGCTTCTTTGACCGCAAGGAGGTCAAGGACATCAACAGCTATCTGGCCATCATCGTAAACCCGCGGGACGACGTGCGCCTGCGCCGCATTATCAACGAGCCTGCGCGTAAAATCGGCATGACGACGATTGAAAAGATCGGTGAGCTGGCAGCCTCCAAGGGCGTGCCGATGATGGAAATCATCGCCCATGTGCGGGACTACCCGGAATTGCAGCGTGCCGCCGCGGCGCTCGAGCGCTTCTATGAGATGTACCGCGAGCTGTGCGATCTGTCGGTAAGTGAGCCGCTGGACCAGTTTGTGGGTGACGTCATCGCCAAGTCCGGCTACGAGGCAATGCTCAAAGCCATGAAGGAGGAGGGCGAGACCCGCCGCGAGAACCTGGGCCAGCTGGTCAGCAGCATCAAGACCTACGCTGACCAGAACGGCGAGGACGCGACACTGTCGGGCTTTTTGGAGGAGGTCGCGCTGATTTCCGATTTGGACAGCTACGACAACGACGCCGACAGCGTCACGATGATGACGATCCACTCGGCGAAGGGCCTGGAATTCCCGTATGTTTTTGTCGTAGGTATGGAGGATGGTATCTTCCCCGGCGAGATGGCCAAGTATAATGAGGAGGACATGGAGGAGGAGCGCCGCCTCTGCTATGTGGCCATCACCCGCGCCAAGAAGGAACTGTACCTGTCCACCTCCCGCACGCGGATGATCTTCGGCCAGACGCGCCGCAACCCGCCGTCTGCCTTCCTGAGTGAAATCGACCCCGGTCTGCTGGACGAGACCCAGAGCCCCGAGCTGACCGGCTACGGTGGCGGCTTCGGTGCGGGGTACGGCAGCTACAGCACCAACGTCCCGGGCGGGCGCAGCGGGTACTCCGGCGCGTCCCGCGGATATTTGAACAGCGAGTACAACGCGCGCCCCCGCGGCGGGTTTGGCGGCGGCTACAGCAGCGGCTTCGCCAGCGGCGGCCACGAAAGCCCCAACTCCTACGGCGGACGCCATCAAGTGCAGAGCACGGGCTTTGGGTCGGGCTACGGACGCAGCCGCAGCGCGGGCAACACGGCCCCCGCGGGCGCGGGCACATCCACGCTGGCAGGTGCGCCGTCCGCTGCCCCTCAGAAGAAGGCGGCTGCCGCCAGCTACGCGGCGGGGGACATTGTGGAGCACCGCGTGTTTGGCCGCGGCAAGGTGCTGAAGGCCACGCCGATTGCGGGGGACTGCATTGTCGAGATTCAGTTTGACCGCGTCGGCGTCAAAAAGACGATGGCAAACTATGCGCCGCTGAAAAAAGTGGAGGAATGATATGCTGGTACAACTCATTGCCCATACAAATGACCCGGAAAAAACCATCGCTGCAGCGGCAAAGCTCTGCTACTCCGATGCGCACATTGAGACGCTGCTGGACGGCCTGACGCCCGAAAAGACCGAGGCGTTTTTGCAGCGGCTGAACGACGTCGGCCACGCCAGCCCGATCGAGCACGCCAGCTTTACGTTCGGCATCGAGGGCGTGTCCCGCACGTTCCTGGCGCAGGTGACGCGCCATCGCATCGGCAGCTTCAGCGTGCAGAGCCAGCGTTACGTGCGGCTGGAGGATTTCCGCTACGTCATCCCGCCGGAGATCGAGGCCATCCCCGAGGCCAGAGCCCAGTTCATTGCGTCGATGAACGACGACGCGAAGAAGTATCTTGAGTTGGTGCAGACGCTCGAAAATGCCCACACAGCGCGGTTTATGGCGTATGGTCTCGATGAAAAGGCCGCCCGCGCCAAGGCGTCCAAGCAGGCCAACGAGGACGCCCGCTTTGTGCTGCCCAACGCCTGCGAGACGAAGATGGTCATGACGATGAACTGCCGCAGCTTGCAGAATTTCTTCAACCTGCGCTGCTGCAACCGCGCCCAGTGGGAGATTCGCGCCGTCGCGGACGAGATGCTGCGGCTGGTGCTGCCGCTGGCCCCGCACATCTTTGCGAGCGCCGGCCCGCGGTGTCTCGTCGGCCCCTGCCCGGAGGGCCGCATGTGCTGCGGAAAACAAACGGAGGTACGCGCAAAATACGCCAAACTCAAGGAGGAGGCAGTATAAATGGGACAGCTTATCATTTTTGAGGGGCTGGACGGCTCCGGAAAAGGCACCCAGACAAAACTGACGGCTCAGCGTTTAAAAGAACAGGGGAGAGACCTGCGGCAGATCACATTCCCGGATTATGACAGCGAGTCCTCGGCGCTCGTCAAAATGTACCTATCCGGCGCGTTCGGCGACAAGCCCGACGACGTGAACGCCTACGCGGCGTCGAGCTTTTACGCTGTGGACCGCTTTGCCAGCTACAAGACCGACTGGGGCGAGTTTTACCGCGAGGGCGGGCTGGTGCTGTCGGACCGGTACACGACGTCCAACGCCGTACACCAGTGCTCGAAGCTGCCGCCGATGCACTGGGACGGTTTTCTGAATTGGCTGTTCGACTTTGAGTACAAGAAGTTCGGCATCCCCGCGCCCGACGCGGTGATTTATTTAGCGGTTGACCCCGAGGTGTCCCAGCGACTCATCACCGAGCGATACCACGGCGACGAGAGCAAGAAGGATATCCAGGAGAAGGACACCGAGTATCTGGCCCGCAGCCGCGCCGCCGCCGAGTACTGCGCCCGCACGCTGGGCTGGCACCGCATTGAATGCACCGCCGCCGACGCAAACGGCGCAAAATCCATGCGCTCCGTGGAGAATATTAACGCAGAAATCCTTGCAGAATTGGCGGGAATACTGTAAAATAAACAGGTATGCTTTTGGGAGTGTCGCAGGGGAGGAATTTATCCCTCCCGCGGGGGTTCGTGGTGACGCGAACGGCCCGGGCGGATATGGAATCCGCCCCTACGTGGCAGCACACCAGACTGTTCCCGCCGCACACGCCCGGAGGGGTCAAGACCCCTCCCTACGAAATGACGTGAACGGGCAGCTTGTAGGGAGCGGTCTTGACCGCTCCGCCTGTTCCCGCCGCCATTCAGTCTCCGAGGGCGTCTGGGACGCCGACCCCTGCGCCTACCGCGCGATAAAAATAGTTTACTTTACAAAAAGAGGTGATGCCCATGCTGCGTAAGGCTACCGCTGATGATCTGCCCGCGCTGACGGCGCTGCGCTGCGGGGCTGCCAAAGCGAACCCCGTCGATGCGGCGGGCTGGCTGCAAAACGTCGCCGGGCTGGAAAATATTCTGGTGCTGGAAAAAAGCGGCCAGCCCGCGGCCATGCTGGCGGCGGTGCCGGTCAAGTATGGCCAGCACCGCGGCGTCTGGCTGTGCGGCGCAGCCGGGGTGCAGGGCGTGCCGATGGACCGCCTGCTGCCCAAAATCATGGAGGGCTGCCTGCGTGCCTACGGGGCCAGCGGGTTTGACTTTGCCGTCACGACGCCCGACGACGCCCGGCGCGCCGAGGACCTGAAAACGCTGGGCTTCAAAAGCCAGCTGCCGCTGCGGGTCATACAGACGCCCATCCGCCGCGATCTGTTCGCCCAGGCGGCGTTTGACAGTCTGACCGTCCACAAGCTGCTGGAACGACGGCACATCTACCAGCCCGGCTGCATCAGCCTGCCCGAGGAGGCCATGAACGAAACCATGACCCAGCTCTACCGCCGCGGGCTGACCGTGGTGTCCACCCGGCGCGGCTACGGGCTGTACTTTACCAAGGGCGACACGCTGCAATTTCTGGAATTACAGGCCGACAACGACCACTGCGCCGACCAGCTTTTGCAGGCCGCGCGGGAAAAGACCGGTGCGGCCAACGCCCGCATCCTGCTGGCCGAGAACCAGACGCTTTACCTCGGCTCAGGCCGCCGCTGCGGCTACGGAATGATCGCCTTTTTAGGCCGCCCCTTCTCCGTGACCGATGCGTATTTCAGGATGCTGCTGTAATCCTGGCCCCCTCTGGGAGGGGGCTCCGCCCGCAGGCGGTGGGGGAGAGAGCCTGATGTAGTCCGAAATATTTCGCGCTGTGGCAAGGTTCGCTCCTTCCGGCCTGCGGCCACCTCCCTCGCCGAGGGAGGTAATAAACTCGGCGGCTAAAATCAAGGAATCCCGGTGCCCTTGTGCGCCGTAAAAAGTTAGGAGTCTCCCATGAGAATCAATCGCACAAATCCGGAGCAGCCTGCGGCCCAGCCGGTGCAGAGCCATGCACCGATCAAGGCGCAGACCGAGGTAAACGGCTTTGAACCGCCCGAACAGGAAATCCCGAAGGAAAACCAGAAGAAACCCCCGAAGGCTGCAAAGCCGCCGAAGCCCAAAAAGGAAAAACCCGCCATAAAGCCCCGCCGCCAGCCGGCGGAGGAGGTCGTGGACGACGAGGAGAACGAGCAGCCCCGCCGCCGTTTCCCGTTTGGCTGCCTGATCGTGCTCGTCATTCTGGCGCTGGTCGGCTTTGGCGGCTATAAGGTCAGCCAGTTCTACGCCGAGCTGGACGGTCAGAAAACGCTGGGCCCGACCCAGACCATCACCGTGCCCGAGGGCTCGTCCGTCGCCGGCATTGCGACACAGCTCAAGGACGCCGGTGTCATCGAGTATGACTGGCTGTTCAAGCAGTACGTCAAGTACAGCGGCAAGGCCGGTGAGATCCAGTACGGCGACTTTGAAGTCCAGTCCGGCATGGCCTACAACGACATCATCAAGGCACTGTCCGTCGTGACCCGCCGTGCAACGGTGAACGTTACGATTCCCGAGGGCACGACAGCCGTCGGTGTGGCGCAGATTTTCGTGGACGCGGGCCTTGTGGACAACGTGGACACTTTCCTGTCCTGCGCCAACGGCAGCGACGGCACGGATTGGAGCAAGTACGATTTCTGGAACGCCATCCCCGACAATGACCGCCTGATGAAGTGCGAGGGCTACCTTTTCCCGGACACCTACAATCTCTATAAGGACGAGAGCGTCGCCTACTATGTGGATGCCCTCTACGGCGAGTTTGCGTCCAAGACCGCCGCTCTGGCCGACACGGTCGCCGCCAAGGGCACGAGCCTGGACGACGTGGTCAAGCTGGCCAGCTTCATTCAGGAGGAGGCCGGTTTGGAGAGCGAGGACGCCAAGGTCAGCGCCTGCTTCCACAACCGCCTGGAATCCAGCGACCCGCAGTGGGCCGAGCACAAGCTGGAATCCAACGCCAGCAGCTATATCATGAAGGACAGCGAGAACAACTATCTGTGGAACTCCCCGACGGCGGAGTACTTCGGCTGGCCGGAGCAGGGCGCGATCCCCGATGACGTGCTGGCCCTGTACGACACCTACGCCATCAGCGGTCTGCCCGCAGGCCCCATCTCCTGCCCGGGCTACGCTGCCATGGAGGCCGCGCTGAACCCTGATGAGGAGTATATCAACGAGGGGTATTACTTCTTTGTCACGGGCCATCCCGGCACCGATGTGGCAGGGCAGTACTTCTACGCCAAGACCGCTGACGAGCACTACCAGAACTGCGTCAAGGCCGGGTGGGCGTCGTAAGCGCACAAGCTGCCCTGTAGGGGCCGCACATGTGCGGCCCGCAACTTCCCGTGGAATGCTGTGCTTTGGCAAACACGCGGGCCGGGCATGCCCGGCCCCTACAGCACGGACCCACGGCACACCACACATTAAATCCCCAAGCGCCCGCTTCCTACCGGGCGCTTTTTACGCAAAACGGAGGAAATCACTATGCTGCAACAGCCGGAACTGCTGGCCCCCGCGGGCAGCCTGGAAACGCTGAAATATGCCGTCATGTACGGTGCAGATGCCGTCTACTGCGCCCTGCCGGAATTTGGCATGCGCGCCGCACCCGTCAACCTGACCGTGGGCGAACTGCACGAGGGCTGCATCTTTGCCCATGCCCGCGGCAAAAAGGTCTATCTGACGCTGAACACCCTGCCCACGAATGAGGAACTTTCCAAGCTGCCCCGGTACATTCAGGACGCCGCCGAGGCGGGCGTGGATGCGTTCATCATTGCCGATTTGGGTGTGCTGGCGTTGGCCAAAAAGTACGCCCCGCAGGTCGAGCGTCATGTCTCGACCCAGGCAGGCATCACGAACTATGAGGCCGCGAAGGTCTGCTACGAGCTGGGAGCCAAGCGCGTTGTGCTGGCCCGCGAGCTGCTCCTGACCGAGATCGCGCAGATCCGCGACAACTGCCCGCAGGATCTGGAGCTGGAGGCGTTCGTCCACGGCGCCATGTGCATGAGCGTGTCCGGGCGGTGCCTGCTGTCCAGCTACATGGCGGGCCGTAGCGGCAACCGCGGCGAGTGCGCCCAGCCCTGCCGCTGGAAGTACAGCCTGGTGGAGGAGCACCGCCCCGGTCAGTACATGGAGATCGGCGAGAGCGAGGACAACGGCAGCTACATCCTGAACGCCAATGACCTGTGCACCGCGCCGTTTATAGATTTGATTTGTAAAGCGGGCGTTGACTCGCTGAAGATCGAGGGCCGCGCCAAGACGTTCTATTACGTTGCATCTGTCGTCAGCGCCTACCGCCGCGCGCTGGACGCCTTCCTGGCGGACCCGTACAACGATAGCTTTGAGCTGCCCGACGACGTCATTGAGGAGCTGAACCGCACGAGCCACCGCCATTACTCGCCGGGATTCTACTTCGGCAAGGAGCAGGCCCAGCAGACTCCCAGCCACACCTATGTGCGCGATTGGGATTTCATCGGCACGGTGGACAGCTGGGAGAACGGCGTTGCTCACTGCACCCAGCGCGGCAAGTTCGCGGTGGGGGACAGCATCGAAATTTTGCAGCCCGACGGCAGCGTCGTCAAGCTGACGCCTGCGTGGATCGAGAACGCCGACGGCGAGCGCGTGGACGCCACCCCGCACCCGATGATGCAGTACACCATCCCCTGCGAGGCGCCGTTGATGGCGTACAGCCTGATTCGGATGAAGAAGCAGTGATTGTACTTTTGCCGGGGACGATGATTGCATCGACCCGCGGGCAGATGCTAGCATCCGCCCCTACAAAGCAGCTGCAAAAATAATAAAAAAATCTGCAAAAATCCCTTGACTTTTCTGTCGGTATCCCTTATAATAGTTCCTGCGCTGGTCGTGAGGTGCACGTCACACAACGCCGCGCAGGCTGGGTATGGCCCGGTAGTTCAGTTGGTTAGAACGCTAGCCTGTCACGCTAGAGGTCGTCAGTTCGAGCCTGATTCGGGTCGCCATACGCTGCTATAGCTCAGTTGGTAGAGCGCATCCTTGGTAAGGATGAGGTCAGCAGTTCAAATCTGCTTAGCAGCTCCAGCGCTGATGCCCACAGTGCAAGATACGCATTGTGGGCATCATTAGTATAGGGGCATAGCTCAGTTGGTAGAGCAGCGGTCTCCAAAACCGCGTGCCGAGGGTTCGAATCCTTCTACCCCTGCCAAAAGCCGCTTATCTCGTTTGAGGTAAGCGGCTTTTTGTTTTTTGCTGCGTTGTAGGGGCCGGGCATGTGCGGCCCGCGGGTTGGCGGGAGCGACCCAACCACGGCTGGCATCTAGGATTCTAAACAGGCGCTTACTTACGATGCGCCGAAAAAAGAGGATGTGGACGGATCCACATCCTCTAAAACAAAAACAAATCCGAAACAATGCTTCACAAAGAAGATTGAGTTCGGATTTGCACAATATGGTGGAGCTGACGGGAGTCGAACCCGTGTCCGAAAAGAAATCAGTTAGAGTATCTCCGGGCGCAGTGTGTTTATTAAATTTCCCTTGGTGCGGGCGAGCACACACGCACTACACCTTGGTAGCTTCATAAGTTCATGCCGGGCCACAAAGCTTAAGCCCGTTCACGTTCAGTACCTAATCGACGCCCTGACCCCATGCGGTACTAACACGGGCAGGACGGCAGCGCCTAATTAGGCAGCTACGGCAACAGGATAATTGTTGTCAGTTAATTTAAGTTGGCGCTTTTATCGTGGGTCACCGCCACGGCCCGCTGCTCACGCCTCTCTCTCCCCGTCGAAACCATTACAGCCCCGTATATTCGGCAGGCAAGCCCACCGGGAAAGTGAAGTAGAAACAACTTATCGCTGCGTTTTGAGTGCGCGGTCAATATCGCGCTTGGCGTCGCGTGCCGCAGCAGACGCACGCTTGTCATACAGCTTTTTGCCCTTGCACAGGCCCAGCTCCAGCTTGACGCGCCCCTTTTTAAAGTAAAGAGAGAGCGGCACCAGCGTGTAGCCCTGCAGCTTGATCTGCTGCCCCAGACGGCGGATCTCCGCCTTGTGTGCCAGCAAACGCCGCGGACGGCGCGGGTCCTTGTTGAAGATGTTGCCCTGCTCATAGGGGCTGATGTGGATGCCCTTGGCAATCAGCTCGCCGTCATCGATGTCTGCCCAGGAATCCTTCAGGTTGACCCCTCCGGCGCGCAGACTCTTGACCTCGGTGCCTACCAGCTCGATGCCTGTTTCCAGTGCCTCGATGACAAAGTATTCGTGGCGCGCCTCACGGTTGACGGCAATCATTTTTTTTCCACACTTGTCCTCTGCCATGGGGCACACCTCCTTTGCTATTGTGGTAGGATATTAAGTATAGCGCACCTGCGCGGGAAAGTCAAGCATCCGCCGTCGGATTTATGCAGCGCTTTGCGCGGAAAAATGCAAAAATTATATTTTTTGCAAAATCCTGTTGACATTCTCCTTCAAATCCGCTATAATAATAAAGATGATTCGAGACAGCCCGGTTGACCGGGTGTAGCGCAGTTTGGTAGCGCGCTTGAATGGGGTTCAAGAGGCCGTGAGTTCGACTCTCGCCACTCGGACCAAAGGTGGCTGTCAAGGTCAGCAGGAGCGTCAAATCCGAAAGGATTTGGCGCTTTTTTGTTTTTTACGGCTTCAATCGCGGCAGCGCCTGCTCCAAACCGTTGGCGATAGAACGCTTGCGACGTATGTCCAGATGGCCGTAGATGTTCGCGGTCATCTTGATGTCCGAGTGGCCCAGCCACTCCTGCACGTCTTTCAGGCCGT
>ERZ857955.436-NODE-436-length-49748-cov-3.780512_pt1 | contig 49748 bp, 40 predicted proteins | sample MGYA00519956_ERZ857955 | MGnify/ENA primary metagenome ERZ857955 (study PRJEB31778, sample SAMEA3449378) | human gut metagenome | biome: human gut; feature: human-associated habitat; material: faeces | place: United Kingdom | collected 2010/2012 ...
TTAAGCCAGCCATTGGGTACATGAAATTGAAGGATGTGAAGGATGTCCACCTCCAACGAATCTTAAACGGACAGGCGGGTATGTCAGCTTCCCACGTGAAGAAGCTTCGTATGGTTCTTCAGGAGATGTTTAAGCGCGCCAGGCAGTCCAGACTTATTCCATATGATCCGGCAGAATTATTAGAGCTGCCATCCGTCAGGCAGGGCAAGCGCCGGTCTATTACGGAAGAAGAACGAAAGGCTATTTTGGCTGTGGCCGAAACGCACCGGGCCGGGCTGTGGGTACTCACGCTGCTGTACACAGGCATGAGGCCGGGGGAGACCGCTGCCTTAACCTGGGCCGATGTAGATTTTAAAAACAATGAGATACATGTCCACGCCGCCAAGGAAAGTGGCTCTAAAGCCATTAAAGGGCCAAAAACAGATGCTGGTGTGAGAGATATACCAATACATTCCGATCTTTTGCCCAAGCTCCTAAAGGCCAAGAAAGCCCCGTTCTCTCCCGTTTTTCCGACCGGCGCGGGGAACTTCCAAAATGAGAATAGTTTGCGTCGGCTATGGACTGGATTCAAGAGAGATTTAGATATCTATATGGGCGCTAAGTTGGAGCGAAACAAAATCGTAAAATCTGTAGTAGCAGATGATCTTACGCCATACTGTTTTCGTCATACATTCTGCACCGACCTTCAATGTGCCGAGGTACCTATCAATAACGCAAAAGAACTAATGGGGCACTCAGATATACAGACAACAGCTAATATTTATACGCATCGTGATACTAAAACTCTTCATAAGGCAATTGCAATGTTAGACGGGTCTGGTGGAAATAGTGGTGGAAACGCCAAAAATGGTTAACATCAATCCATTGAGCCTCAATGATTTCAGCGCTTTAAATGTTCAGATTCCGGTTCTGAATGTTGGGGGTTCGAGTCCCTTCGGCCGTACCAACGAGAAAAGCCCTGAAACCCTTGTTTTTCAAAGGGTCTCGGGGCTTTTTCATATCGTTCCTTCTGTATTCTATTTCCCACCTTTCGAATGGAAGCGGCAGGGGAGAGGTGATCGGCAGGGGGGCGCGCTCCAGCGGGGCGCGCCCGATCAGCGATAAAGACTTCTTCCCATGCCTGTTTTTATAGAGTCAAAATATAACGTATGAAGCCGCTGAACCCTCAGGCTATTTGAGGTTTCAGCGGCTTTACTTTGTCTGGCTACCGCAGATTTAAGCCACCCTGCTTGTTGACGGCCAACCACTTTTACATAAAATACTGCCTCAGGTCCAGCCTTTTTATTTCAGAGTCATATCTTAAAACAGATATTAAAAATTCTAATAGGCGGGCATTTGTTATTTAATACTACAATTTGACAATTAGTCAAGTATATTTTTATAATAAAAATCACAAAAAGCTTGAACGTGTTTTATCAACCGCTTTTTAAATTTTTAAGCATATTGGGAGGCGCTAAATGCTTAATGTATCTCTCGACCACCTGACGTTCTCATACAATGGGCAGGCTCAGATTCTGGGAGACATCTCCATCCACGCACAATCCGGTTCTTTCGTCTGTCTTTTGGGACAGTCCGGCTGCGGAAAAAGTACGCTGCTCCGCCTTCTGGCTGGATTGGAGAAGCCTGACAGCGGCGCGGTCCTGGTAGACGGACAGCCGGTAAAAGGCGCAAGCCTGCAGCGCGGCGTTGTATTCCAGGACTATGGTCTGTTTCCTTGGATGACGGCAGGTCAGAACATCACCATTGCACTGGAGCGGCGCTTTCCAGGGATGAGCAAGGCCGAGCGCAAAGAACGCGCGCTCTACTGGATGGATCATGTCGGTATGGCCGCTTCTCTCTACGATAAACTCCCAGGTGAACTCTCCGGCGGCCAGAAGCAGCGCTGCGGTATTGCCCGGGCCTTTGCCATTGACCCTCCGATTCTGCTTATGGACGAGCCCTTCGGTTCCCTGGACGCAGTTACAAAAGCAAAGCTGCAGGATCTGGTACTTAAACTCTGGCAGCAGGAGGGCGACAAGCGGAAAACCATATTTTTTGTAACCCACGAGGTAGATGAGGCACTGCTTCTGGCCACTGACATCTATGTGCTCAGCCAGTCTCCTGCCACGGTAATGTACCGGCACTCCTTTGAAGGCGAGGTTCATCCTACCCGTAAAAACATGTATACGGATCCCAAGATCGCCAGCCTGCGCAACCATCTGATTGGCCTAATTCATACCGATGCCAACGAACGCGCTGCCCAAGAGGACATTGCCTCCGGAGAAATCACACTGGAGCAAGCTGTCTGATAAGGAACCTGTCCACTATTCCAAGCAATGAAATGTGAGAAACAAATCTAATTAAGGAGAGAGACCCCCCATGAAGAAACTGCTTTTTCTGCCGTCCCTATTGCTGACCGCCGCACTGGCGCTGAGTGCCTGTAGCGGAGGGAACGGCACCGCCTCCGCACCTTCTCAGCAGCCCTCCACCGAGCCGGATACCGCCCCAGCTTCCACTGCTCCCGCCCAAAGCGCCCCGGATGACGTACTGAAAATTCGCGTCGGCGCACAGCCCACCTCTGGTCAGGTGTTTCAATTCATCGCCGATAAGCACGGTTTTAACGAGGAGGAAGGCGTGGAGGTTGAGATGGTCTGGCTGAGCAACCTGTCGGACGCCGCTTCCGCCCTGGCCGCCGGTCAAGTCGACGTACTCTCCACCTATGGTACCGGCGGCCCCCTGACTCAGATTGCCAACGGGCAGGACTTCAACCTGTTTGCCGGTTATATGATCATTGGCGAGACCCCTCTCTACGGCAAGCCCGAAACCGAGTACACAGATCTGGACAGCCTGCGCGGCAAGCGAATCGGCATCACGCGCGGCGGTACGCCTGACATTGTATTAAAGGGTATTCTCTATGACGCGGGCTATTCCTTTACTTATGGCGGCACCACCATTATTGGCGACGAGAACGACCCTGATATGATCGAATTCATTGAATATAAGAAGAATACCGACGTGCTTCAGGCCGTTATGAAGGGCGAAGTCGACTTTGGCGCCACCGCCACTGGTTACCAGATCCAGGCCAGAGAGCTTGGCCTGGAGGTAAAAATGTGGCCTGACGAGCTCTGGCCCAACCACTCTTGCTGCCGCATGCTCTGTACCAACACCTACCTGAATGAGAACGAAGAGGCCCTCTACCGGCTGCTGCGCTCCTACCTGCGTGCCGAGGAGTATATGCAGGGCAACATGGAAGAAGTCTCCGACCTGGTTGTGGAAAACCTGGATCTCCAAAAGGAGACTGCCGACAGTTTTGTGCTCAGCCCCCATATGAAGTATGATACCGACCCCTATACAAAGAGCGTTCAGACTATGTGGGAAAAAATGGCCAACTTTGGCTACCTCAGCGTGGGTGAAATTGATCTGAGCGACCATATGAACTCTTCCATTTACCAGCGGGCTCTGGAGTCCTTAATCGAAGAATACCCCGACAGCCAGTTCTTCCAGGATAAGATGGTGCAGTTCACAGAGAATAATCTGTAGTCTTTCATCGTACATATCTGCGGCGCGTCCGGGGATGAGGGCAAGGCGGCCCCGTTCCCGGGTTCGCGCCATTTTTCAGGAGGTTACTCAGCCGTATGAAGCAATTCTTGCAAAAGCGGTGGGGCATCATTTTGATCTTCGTCTGTGTCATTGCCGCCTATGTCCTGTTGACCGATGGATTCCACGTGCTCAATCCCTTCCTGTTTCACAGCATTTCGACCGTACCGGGTCTTTTTATATCCTATTTTGGGCAGTTGATGGAGGGCTTGAAAAGCTCCCTCTCCCTGCTGGTCATCGCCTACCTGCTGGCGCTGGTATGCGGCATCGGCCTTGGCGCCTTTATTGGTTCCAAGAATCTTGTCCGCAAAAATCTGACGCCATATATCAATGCATTCAGCGCCATCCCGGTCACGCTGCTCACTCCTTATGCCATTAACCTCTTCCCCTCGTTCCGCATTGCCTCCATTTTCATTATTTTTCTGGGCTGCTTCTGGATTATCCTGGGCTCTACCATTACCGCCGTTATGACCATCGACAAACGGTATCTGGAAAACGCAGCTACATTGGAGCTTCCCCGCATGCAGCGGCTGTTCCGGATTGTGCTCCCCGCCGCGTCTCCCGCTATCCTAACGGGCTGCACCATCTCCTTAAAATTGGCCTTTACCCTGCTGGCCGTAGCCGAGATGTTCGGCGCCACTTCTGGAATGGGATACTTTATTCAGTACTACTCCGATTTCGGCCGTTTTGATCTGGTCGCAGTGGGCTTTATCTTTATGGCTATCGTACTGGTTATTATTCTCTATGTCTTTGATCTAATCAAAAACCGGCTCCTGTACTGGACCATCAACAATTGAGCGCTTCCTATTCCAGGAACCGCCGGGAGGAAATGAAATGCTTGACCAAATGACCCCCGCTCAGCGCGCCGCTGCCATTGCCCAGGGCAAGCCAGCCGACCGGCTGCCCTGCAACCCGAACATCGCCAACGGCGTAGCGCGCATTTACGGCTGCAAAATCTCTGCATTTAACTCAGATCCAAAAGTATTGGCAAAGGCGCAGATTGCAGCCTATCGCCGATTCGGCTACGACAGCATCCGCATCTTTACCGATCTGTTTCCCTGGGCGGAGGCCATGGGGGCCAAGGTAAAATATCCGGCCGATAATACGGCTGATCTGGAGCAGCCCGCCATTCAGGATGAGAGCCAGATTGACTCTCTCCAACCTGCCGATCCCTTTAAGGACGGGCGGCTGCCAGTCCAATTGGAGGCCATGAAATACCTTGTGGACGAGGTGGGGGACGAAATCGGCTGCTCCTGCGGCGTAGTCGGTCCCTTTACCAACGCCTTTTTTCTGATGGGCGTAAAGGAGACGCTTGGACTGATGCACAAAAACCCGGAGGCCGTCCACAAGCTCTGCAGGGTCTCTCTGGAAACCTGCAAGGCCTATGCGGCTGCGTCCGTCAACCTCGGACTGACGCCAGCCATCTCTGAACCCATGTCCTCCTCCACCGTGGTCAGCCCAAGGGATTTCCGCACCTTCTCTCTGCCCTACCTCCGGGAGCTGGTGGATTACATCAGAGGACTGGGCAGAAATGTCATTATTCATGTGTGCGGAAAGAGCAGCCGGCTCTGGACTGATCTGGCGGATATGGGGATCGCCGGTATGAGCATTGATAATGTAGCCAGTCTGACGGAGTGCAAGAATGCCATCGGCGGGAAAACCAAAATCCTGGGCAACGTAGATCCCGGCGGCGTAATGTATTCCGGCTCTCCCCTGGAGGTCAGGCTGAAAACGCTGGCTTGCATCCGCGAGGGCTACGACTCCCCCAAAGGCTATGTCGTGATGTCCGGGTGCAGCCTTCCTGTAGAGACCCCATTGGAAAACATTCAGGCCATGATGGACGCTGTACGGGATGTGGGCTACCCCGTCGTCCCCGAGCACGTGGACGATCTGATTGCAGCCTGCGGCGGCGGAACGCGCACTCTATGACACCCCAGGATGCCAACCGTCCAACGCCGCCCGGGAGTCTGCTGTTCGGCAAACCGTCTGCCTATCATAACCTCTAATAATAAAATAAGCGGCACCTCCACAACAAAAGCAGTCCACAGGAACGCAGACAAGATGTTTCCCCTATTTCCTGGAAATAACTTACATGTGATCAGTGGCTTTCTGCAAGAAAAATCTGAGGGGAACAGAAATATGCATGACGTCGTAATTGAGCACCTTTCATTTTCTTATAGCGAAGGCGGCAGGTTGATATTGGAGGATATCAATCTCGAGGTAAGTGCAGGAGAATTTGTCTGCCTGTTAGGGCAGTCCGGTTGTGGTAAAAGTACACTGCTGCGCCTATTGGCAGGGTTAGAAAAACCAACGTCGGGGCAAATAAAAATAGGGGATAAGGTGCTGAAGGGAGCCGATCTGGAACGAAGCGTGGTTTTTCAGGACTACGGTCTGTTCCCTTGGATGACAGCAGGTGAAAATATACTGCTGGCCCTGGAGGAAAAGTTTCCTGCAAAAAAGAAAAAAGAGCTGAAGCAGATCGCCCTTCAGGCCATTTGCAGTGTAGGTTTGGATGAAGATGTATTCCATAAATATCCGAAGGAACTCTCTGGCGGAATGAAGCAGCGGTGCGCCATTGCCCGGTCATTTAGCGTCGACCCCACGATTTTGCTGATGGACGAGCCTTTCGGCGCATTGGATGCGCTGACAAGGGCCAAGCTGCAGGATATGGTATTGGAGCTCTGGGCAAAGGAAGCACAGAAGAAGACGGTATTTTTCGTGACCCATGATGTGGATGAAGCCCTCTTGTTGGCAAACCGGATATGTGTGTTAGGGCAAACTCCGAGCCAAATTATTTATGAACAGAAAATCCCCGAAGAAAAGCGGCATACGCGCGAAACCTTGTACGAAGATCCGGAAGCTATGCGGATGCGCAACGAGTTGATCAAGCAATTCCATCAGGATATTGTTGGGCGGTGCAATTAAGCACACCGCCTGATTATATAAAAAATAAAAAGGAAGAGAGAAGGAACTATGAAAAAAAAACTGATAACTCTGCTTTTATTTTCTACCATGGTGATATCGCTGCTTACCGGCTGTCTGTCGGGAAAAGATAAGACAACTGGTGGTACCGGGTCGCCTGATACGATCCCCGGAACTGAGGCTTCACAGAATTTTGATGCCGATACTCCAGAAGAAACACCTGTCATCCGTGTAGCCTGCACCCCTTACAGTGGTCATATTCTGCACGCCATCGCTGAGGAGAAGGGCTTCTATGAAGACGTGGGTGTTCAGGTTGAACTTTATTTTACTCACTATCCCGTTGACGCAAACGCCGCACTGCTCGCCGGCCAAGTGGATGTTGCTTCTACATACGGAACAACCGTTCCATTACAGTCTATTGCGGATGGCAGTGAATTTACCATTTTCGGTGGATATATGTTGCAGGGCTGTATGCCCGTTATCGGTCGAGAGGGCAGTGAAATCAGCAGCGTGGAAGATCTCATCGGCAAACGTGTTATCGGCTCTCCTGCTGCTTATTACATTTCCGGCCCCTTAATGGATTTGGGTTATGACCCCTACAATGATATTGAGTGGGTTCAGTCTGTGGACGTAACGTCCAACTTGGAGCTAGTACGAAAGGGTGAGGCGGATTATTGCCCTTCTACCACAGGTCTGCATACCCAGGCTGCGGAGATGGGCCTGATCCCAGCGTGCTTTGCCAGCGATTTGCTCCCTGAGTACTCCTGCTGCCGCGTCTATTCAACAACAGAATGGCTCAACGAGAACCAGGATGCGGCGGTCTGCCTGATGAAAGCCTGGATGCGCGCTCAGGAAGTGCTGGAAACCGATAAAGACTTTGCAGTTGAAGTAACCGTAGCACAGACCGAGCTGACTAAAGAATATGTAGAGGGTTTTATAAAGAATGATCATTTTATGATTCGTCTGGATCCTCATTGGCAGGCTACTTCCAGGGCTTGGGATTACCTGGACCGTCTGGGGGTCTTGGGAGAAAACACGGATATTCAGAACCTGAAAGAGCATTTCACGACGGATATCTATAAAGCGGCGTTAGATGCGGCTTATGAAGACTACTACGATGAGAATCCCGAATACTATGATTATTATGTGGCGTACTTTAACGAAGTCAATTCTGACATTCTGTAGTTAGGGGAAACAAAGTGTCATGAATAGGCTGAGAGCTTTTTTTAAAAATTACACTGGCACGATACTGATTTTTGTGGGTATCTTTCTAGTCTATAAGATTGCCACCGATTTGGAATTCCTGGACCGATATATATTCCCACAGGTAGGTACCATCGGACAGTCCTTTCTGGAGCACTGGCCCGATATGTTGGCAAACCTAAAGGCATCTTTTGAACTGCTCATTCCCGGTGTAATCATTGGTGTAGTTCTGGCGTTGGCGCTGGGTATTCCCATGGGGCTGAACAAAAGGATCAGAAAAACAATCCATCCGTTCATCTATGCGGTCAGCATGATCCCTGTTATCCTGCTTTCACCTTTTGCGATCCATCTGGCACCAACACTACGAGCAGCAGGTCTGTTTCTGGTTGTCTGGGGAACCGTCTGGAGCATGCTGTTCGCCACCATTAATGGTATTATGACCATTGATAAACGATATTTGGACAATGCGACCGTGCTTGGGGTATCCGGCGCAAAGCGGTTGATCAAAATCGTTTTGCCGGCAGCGTTTCCTTCCATGGCTGGTGGTTTTGTCACAGCTCTGAGAAGTTCATTCCTCAGCCTTGTGTTTGCAGAGATGTATGGAACTAAGCTTGGCATGGGCTATTTCGTAAAAGCTAACTCTGACTTAGGACGGTTCCAGCACGTTTGGAGCGGATTTCTTTTCCTGGCACTGGTTATGGTTATCGTGATGCAAATCGTTGAAAAACTAAAAGACCGCATGTTGCATTGGACGATCGATTAGTTTTGAAGAAGAGGATACGAAAATGACACTTATACTTTGCGTATCCTTTTCTTTATCATAAAATGGGACGTATTGATATGGATTATAAAACATTGATGGAGGGGCTGAGCGCGTACCCGGAGGAAATGACCAATGCAGAGCGTATGGCGGCTTACGCCAACGGGGATGAGGTGGATCATGTACCATATGCCCTGACACTGGGGGAAACGGCGGCTCCCCTGTATGGCTATACAGTGAGGCAGTATAATCAGAGTTTTGACGCGCGGCGCGCGGAACTGGAATTCATCCGCACTAATCCAGAACTTGGCGAGGGCAAAAGCGCTACGGTCTCTATTGGGCTCCGGGGAATCGGAGCGGCATTGGGCTCTACGATAAAATACCCGGAAAATAGTGTTGATTATGTGACCGACTTTGTTTTGACAGACTACGACATGCTTCCTGAGATGTATACCAAGTTTGACCCCAAAACAAACGAATTTCTATCCCAAAAAACTGCTCTTGTTCGTCAGTACAAAAAGGAGTGTGGAAATAACTTTCCTGTTACTCTAGGGGTAGTCGGCCCATTGTCTACCGCCGCCGCCATTCGTAAGCCCGAGCTGCTGATGCGGGATATGCTCAAAAACAAGGCAAAGGTACATGAACTTCTGGATTTAAGCGTACACTGCAGCCTTAAATGGCTGGAAGCTGTCATTGAGGAACTCGGTCCTGCTACCGCAAGCTTCTCTGACCCGGTATCTTCTATGTATTTAATCAGTGAACGGCAATTTCAGGAGTTCTGTGTACCCCACTTACAGGACTTGCTTGCCGGCTTCAAACGGTTGACGGGCAAGATACCAGGTGTACATATCTGCGGAAAAACAAAGCCTATTTGGAGTTATTTATCCGATCTAGGCATGCCTTCTTTCTCTGTAGATAACTGTGAGGATTTGCAGGAGTTGAAAGAAGCCGTAGGCGACAGGATGATGATATTGGGAAATGTACCTCCTGTGGATGTGCTAAAAAACGGCACCATTGACGATGTAATACATTCCGTGCAGCAGTGCCTGATCAAGTGTAGTGATAGCCCCATGGGATACATGTTGGCGGTTGGCTGCCAGATTCCTGTCGGCACTCCGATAGAAAATCTTCGAGCCTATGTGTATGCCGCCCGCCGGTATGGACGGGGTGCCAAAAAGGGACAGCTCTGTCGGGGCTTGATCGAGGAGGGGCTGGTTTAGTATGAGACAGCAAAACGGTTTTACCCCTGCCGATCTTTTGGAAGAATCTCTGCATGGGAAGAGGTCAACGCGCCGCCCCTGTATCTGCCCCGGCGGGATGATGAATATGCTGACCGCACAGCTGATGGACCTCTGCGGCGTCTGCTGGCCGGAGGCCCACCTCCGCCCGGCGGCCATGGCGGAGCTGGCCGCCGCTGTATACACAAATCAGCTCTTTGACAACATCGGCGTCCCCTTTTGTATGACGGTAGAGGCAGAGTCCATGGGGGCCCAGGTGGATTTGGGCGACCGCTATACCGAGCCCCGTGTCACATCCTATCCCATTTCATCGGTAGACGGCTGGCGCGACCTCCCGCACATGGATCTCTCCGCCGGGCGGCCCAAGGTCGTACTGGAGGCGCTCTCCATGATTGAGCAGCGCTATCCGGACGCAGCCATTACCGGCAGTCTGACCGGCCCCGTCAGCCTGGCCTCCTCGCTGGCTGATGCGGCGTGCTTTTATAAGGACCTGCGCAAAAAGCGTGAGAACGCCCATGCCCTGATGGAGTTTGTCACCGATAACCTGATTGCATTTGGTAAGGCCCAGATTGAGTCCGGCGCATCGTTTATTGCCATCTCCGATCCCAGCGGGACAGGGGAGATACTGGGTCCGAAGCTCTTTGAGGAGTATGCTCTCCCCGCTCTCAACCGGCTTTGCCGGGCCCTCCGTCCCCTGTGCCGCGGCGTCATCGTCCATATCTGCGGCCGCCTTCAGTCCATCTATCCTCAACTCGCTCAGCTTGAGTGCGATGCCATCAGTTTTGATGCGGTGGTCAGTATCCGCGACGTACTCAAAAACGTGCCGGGCAAGGCGGTAATGGGCAATGTAAGTACCTTCGCCCTTGCGGGCGGGACACCCCAGACAGTACGCGGACTTTGCCGCGGCTGTCTGAAGAGCGGCGTGGATATTCTCGCCCCGGCCTGTGGACTGGGCACCACTACCCCGCTGGAGAATATCCGGATATTGATGGAGACTGTGAAGGAGGAGGCCCATGCTGCAGATAACGGGAACCGGTGATACGATTCTCAACCAGCTGCGGGGCGCCGGAATCCTTCTGGAGAGCCCGTGCAACGGCAAAGGGCTGTGCGGGAAATGCAGGGTACGCCTGCTGCGTGGAAAAGCCGGTCCCGTCACACCCGAAGAGAAGGCGTTTCTCACTTCTGAGGAACTGCACAGCGGAATCCGGCTGGCCTGTCTGGCCGTACCGGAAGGGCCGGTAGAGGTGGATCCGCTGGGTCTGCTGTCCGCCGACTCCAGTGCCATACTGGGCGAGGGAGTTCTGCCGCCCTTTGTTTTTGATCCGGCCGTCTCCTGCCGGAAAGGAACACACGGCACCTCTGTTCTGCGCGGAGACCGTGTCTTAGAACCAGATGCGTCCGGCGTCTATGGTCTGGCCGTGGATATCGGCACTACGACGATAGCGGTCACACTGCTGGATTTGCAAACCGGCGAGACAGCCGGGGAGGATGGATTCCTCAACCCTCAAAAGGCCTACGGCCTGGACGTGCTGTCCCGCATCCACTATGCGGCAGAACGTGAGTGCGGAGCGGCGGAGCTGCAGCGTGTTCTGGTCTCTGCGCTTCAGGAGAGTGTCTTCAGGATGGGCGTTTCTCCCCGGGCAATCTTTGAGATCGCTGTCAGCGGCAATGCCACAATGCTGCATGCATTGCTGCGGGAACCGCTGGAACCCCTGGGGCGCGCCCCATACCGCTGCTCGTTTACCGGCGCCCGGGAGGTACCCGCTTCAGAGCTTGGTTTAGAGCTCCATCCGGCGGCCCATGTCTGGTGCTCCCCCCCGGTCTCTGCCTATATCGGCGGCGATATTGTGGCCGGGGCTCTTGCCGCCCGTCTGGACGCAGCGGAGGACACCGTCCTCTTTCTGGACATCGGAACCAATGGAGAAATGATCCTCAGCCGGAAAGGCCGGATGGCCGCCTGTGCATGCGCGGCCGGGCCGGCGCTGGAGGGCATGAACATCAGCTGCGGAATGCGGGCCGCCCCCGGCGCTGTGGATCGTGTGCTGCTTCGCGGTTCGCAGGCAGTGCTTGGAGTCATTGGCGGCGGCGCGCCCCGCGGGTTGTGCGGCAGCGGCCTCTTGGACGCGGTGAGTCAGGCGGCGGAGTGCGGACTGATCGGGAAAAGCGGGCGTATTTCCGCCAGCCACCCGTGCTCCGGCACGGACGGATCGGGAAAGCGGCGTATTGTGCTCTCTGAGGAAAACGGGCTGTTCCTGACTCAGAACGATATCCGTCAGGTTCAGCTGTGCAAGGGCGCTATTCTCTCCGGCTGCCTGACTCTGATGGAATCTCTCAAGATTCAGCCCGAAGAGATCGACCGTGTTCTCGTGGCTGGACAATTTGGCCGGCATCTGGCTCCGGAGAGCCTGGTTGGCGCGGGCCTCCTGCCCTCCGCCCTGGCTGGAAAAATCTCATACTTGGGTAACGCCGCCAAATCAGGCGCCATCATGTGCCTGCTCTCCCGCCAGGAGCGGGCAAGGGCCGGACGGATCGCCGGGGAAATATCGTACATCGAGTTGTCTACCTCACCCGGGTATGAGCGGTGCTTTGCCAAGTGCCTGCAATTTGGAGGGGCGTGAGTATGGAACGTTTTATCTGCCAGAGCGGGCAGGACCATCCTCAGCTTCCCGGCGGTATTGCAGAGCTGCTGGGGATCTCACAGCCGGAGATGCTTCACCTGTCTCCTGATAAAATTGCGGCGGCAGCCCTTGCCGCCGGGCGTGGCGGATATGTCCGGCTTCCATTTTGCAGCACGCTGGCGGCCGAGGGCCTGGGGGCCCCAACCGTGCTGACGGTGGCGGGAGCAATGGCCGGACAGCCTCCCTTCTCCTCCGCTTCGGAGGTGCCTGCCTTTGCCGTACTCTCCCCCCGTATGCGTGCCATGCTCTCGGCTGTAGACCTGCTGTCCGCCGGAGGTGAACGTGTTATCTTTCAGGTAGACGGCCCTCTGACAATACTCGCGGCTCTTTTGCCCATGCCGAAGCTCTTTTCTGTTCTGCGCAAGCCGGAGGGCTCCGCACTTCTGGCCCGTGCCGCGGCCTGGGCTGCGGAGTGGGCCGCTATGGCCGCCAACCGGGGCGCAGTCATTCTCTCCTATGCAGATCCGGTTGCCGCGCTGGATATTCTGGGGGAGCGCACCTTTATGCGGCACTATCGCGAATGTTGTCTGGGGCTGCTGGAGCGGCTGCGCACAGACAATCCGGGTACGGTGGTCCACCTCTGCGGAAAGATGACCCAGAGCCTCCTGGATACCGAAAGCTGTACCCTGGAGCATTGGCGCGCCCCGCTGGGGTGCCGGACTTACGGCCAGACACTGGAGGCATACCGGAGTACACCGGGAGAGAAGCGCCTTGTGGGGCACTGGTGCCTGAATCTGGTGGACAGCCCCAGAGTTGAACTGGCCCTTATCACATGGAAGGAGCGTAAAAACAATGCCAGACAGGAAACAGGAACTGCTACATGAGTTGGATCGCTGTGTCTTGGAGATGGAGGACGAAGCTGTTGTCAGCGCGGCCAAGACCTATGTAGACGAGGGATATGACGCTTACGACGGGATCACCCAGGGGTTGTCCAAGGGAATGGAAAAAGCCGGTCAGCTCTATGAGGAAGAGGAGTATTTTGTCCCTGAGCTGCTCATCTGCTCCGACGCCATGTACAATGGCCTGGAGATCCTGCGCCCCCATCTGAAGGCAATCTCCCAGGATAACGCCCATACCGCCGTCATCGGTGTGGTAGAGGGAGACACGCACGATATCGGCAAAAATCTGGTTAAGATCATGCTGGAAACCGCCGGGTTTCACGTGATCGATCTGGGCCGCGATGTTCCTGTGGAGGAATTTGTCTCCCAAACGAGGGAAACCGGAGCCTCTCTGGTGTGCATGTCTACTCTCATGACTACTACCATGGATAACATGCGGCGGGTAATCGAGCGGCTGAAGGAGGAGGGCCTGCGTGATTCCGTTCGGGTTATGGTGGGCGGCGGTCCTATTTCACGCTCCTTTGCCGAACAGATTGGTGCCGACGCCTATACTGTCAATGCAGCCGAGGCCGCCAAGCGCGCCCAGGTGCTCGTCGCCGCCCCCTCTTGACTCTCCGCTGATTTTGCCCTCTCTTTGGCGCAATACCATATATGAATAACCGCAAGCTCCGCCGCCCCTTCCTTTCGGATAGGGGCGGCGGAGCTTGCGGTTGATTTTTTCTCCCCGGGTAATGCTGAACAGATCCGGACCACAACCCCCACATGGAGCCGCTCCACTCCAATTCTGCCGTCATTTAAGGCCGCCGGCTTCTGAAATCATTGACAACGGGCATCCTTACATATTCGCACGGCAGATGCACAAGATGAATTCGGAATTGAAATGAACCGTCATTGAAGGAGGTCACATACTCATGACTTATCAAGCACGCCGCCGGATTGCGGCCGCTCTTGCAATAGCCCTGTTCCTTTTTTCCGGATTCCTGCTCCACCTGCATCAAGACGCTGTGCGCCCTGCCTCCGCTCCGGCCGCCATACCAGCTTCCGCCGATAACTGGGGCCTGTCCTTTCAGACCGAGGGCGCCGCTCCGGTGGGCAACGCCGACGCTGCTTATCTTGCGCAATATGACGCCTATTATTTGGGCGACACCACGCAGAAAGTCATTTATCTGACTTTTGACTGCGGCTATGAAAACGGCTATACCGAACAAATTTTGGATGTTTTGAAGGCCCATCAGGCGCCCGCCGCCTTCTTTGTCGTGGGAAATATGGTGGAGTCCGCCCCCGATATTGTAAAGCGAATGGCCGACGAAGGCCATATCGTTGGAAATCATACCTTCCACCACCCTGACATGTCCGCTATCTCCGATCAGGCCGCGTTCCAAAAAGAGCTGGATGCCCTGTCTGAAGTCTATCGGGAAACCACCGGGCAGGAGCTCTCTCACTTCTACCGCCCTCCACAGGGGAAGTATAGTGAAGAAAACCTGAAGCAGGCGCAGGCCCTGGGCTATAAGACCGTGTTCTGGAGTCTGGCCTATGTGGACTGGTATGTGGATGACCAGCCCACCCCTGAACAGGCCTATTCCAAGCTGCTCCCCCGTATTCACGACGGAGCCATCGTCCTGCTTCACTCCACCTCCCGCACCAATGCAGAGATCCTGGACGATCTGCTGACCAAGTGGGAGCAGATGGGCTATACCTTTGCCTCTCTGGATGAACTTCCAGAGACATAGAGACAGACAGCAGGTCCGCCTGAACGGCGGACCTGCTGTCTGTTGTGTGTGTTATTGAGAGAGTTTGGAGAAGAAAAGAGAGGGGGTATCACCTATATTGTCCTTTGGCTTCCTGACATGATTATCTTACTCCATTTCCCATCAGGATTGATGAACGGGGTATGAACGGATTCTAAATCTTTTATGAAGACCCGATTCCCTATGCTTCCCTACAGCTGATTGAGCTTATCCTGGCACGAGAGGTGGATACCTGCCTCCTGAAGCGCCTGAATGGCATCTTCCGTGTGGGTAACCCGGAAGATCATATAGGCCGAATCGGTCTGCCGGGTAATGAAGGCGTATGCATATTCCAGGCTGACTCCGCGCCGGGCCAGAGCCTCCAGCACACAGTCCAGCCCGCCGGGCCGGTCGGGGATCTCCACAGCCAGTACAGGCGTCAGCGAGACTACATAGCCCTCGGCACGAAGAACCTCCACGGTGGCGTCCGGATCGTCCACAATAAGGCGCAGCACCCCAAAGTCCTTTGTATCGGCGATGGAGAGGGCGCGCATGTCAATCTTGTGATCGGAGAGCACGCGGGTGAGCTTGCAGAGCTGCCCCGCCCGGTTTTCCAGAAAGACGGAGATTTGCTTGACAGTCATAGATAAAATCCCCCTTTAAATCAGCTTGCGTTTGTCAATCACCCGGACGGCCTTGCCCTCGCTGCGCTGGATGCTCTTGGGCTCCACCAGATGGACGTCTGCATAAATGCCCAGAATGGACTTCAGGTCGGCCTCCAGCTTATGCTCCATGGCGGTGAGCTCCCGAATGGTGTCGCTGAAGTGCTCGGCGGGCATCTCAACATTTACATCCAGCGTATCGCTGTTGTTGACCCGGTCCACCAGGATCTGATAATTGGAGGAGTAGCCGTTATCCATGAGAACGGTCTCAATCTGGGAAGGGAAGACATTGACGCCGCGGATGATCAGCATATCGTCTGTGCGGCCCCTGGGCTTGGCCATCTTCACATGGGTGCGTCCGCAGGGGCACTTCTCCCGCGAGAGCACTGTAATGTCCCGGGTCCGATAGCGGATGAGCGGAAACGCTTTTTTGGTCAGCGACGTAAAGACCAGCTCTCCCTGGCTGCCCTCAGGGAGAACTTCCCCGGTATCGGGATCGATAATCTCGGCAATAAAGTGATCCTCGTTGATATGCATGCCGGCCTGCGCCGAGCACTCGAAGGAGACGCCGGGGCCGGAGAGCTCCGTGAGGCCATAGATATCATAGGCCTTGATGCCCAGCTTCTGCTCAATATCGCGTCTCATCTCCTCCGTCCACGCTTCGGCGCCGAAGATGCCCGCTTTCAAGTCCAGGTCATCTCCTGTCAGCCCCATCTCATGGATGGTCTCGCCAATATAGGCGGCGTAAGACGGCGTACAGCACAAAATCGTGGCGTGGAGATCCCGCAGGAACATGATCTGCCGCTGCGTATTGCCCGAAGAGGTGGGGATGGTGAGACAGCCCACCTTATGGGAGCCGCCGTTGAGACCGGGCCCGCCGGTAAACAGTCCGTAGCCGTAGGAGACCTGGCACACGTCCTCATTCGTGCCGCCCGCCGCCACAATGGCCCGGGCGCAGCAGTCCTCCCACAGGTCAATGTCATCCTGGGTGTAGAAGGCCACCACCCGCTTTCCCGTGGTGCCCGAGGTAGACTGGATCCGCACACAGTCCTTCAGAGGCACTCCTACCAGGCCGTAAGGATAGGCCTGGCGCAGGTCGCTCTTGGTCAGGAAAGGGAGCTTGTAAAGATCGTCGCTGGACTTGATATCGGCAGGGGTAACCCCCTTTTCATCCATCAGCTTCTTGTAATAGGGGACATTGGCATACACATGCCTGACCTGTTCCACCAGGCGCTCGTCCTGCCACGCCTTAATCTGTTCTCTGGACGCCTGTTCAATTTCAGGCTGATAGTATCGTTCCAACTTGCCTCGTTCCTCTCGATATTTGTTCTCTTGTGTCCCATACGGCCAGGGTCACTCGCCCCGGCCCAGGGAAAATGCCTTTTGGTTCAGTTCCAGAAATTTTGCGGGTACCGTGACCTCTATGGCCTTCCGCCACGCCTCTTCCGGCAGGTCAAAATAGCGGGAGAGCCGTCCCATCAGGACCAGATTCACCGCTTTCGCAGAGCCCGCCTCCTCGGCCAGGGCCAGGGCGTCCATGGCGTCCACCTGAACGCCGGCGGCCTCCATCTTGGCAATCAGGTGCTCGGGATATTTGGCGGCTCCGGTGATAACGGGCATGGGATCGATCTCCTGCGTACTGACGATAACTCGCCCCCCCTCCTTCAGATAGGGCAGCCATCTGGCCGCCTCCAGCTGCTCAAAGGAGACGATAAAATCCGCCTCTCCCCTGTCAATCACCGGGGAGTATACCTTATCGCCGAACCTGACATAGGTGACGACGCTGCCGCCCCGCTGGCTCATTCCATGGACCTCGGAGACCTTTACATCGTAGCCCTGCTCCATCAGCAGCCGGCCCAGCAGCTTGCTGGCCAGCAGGGAGCCCTGGCCGCCGACGCCTACAATCATTACATTGGTTGTCTTCATATGTACACCCCCTTAAGCCTTGAGCGCGTCGAAGGCGCACAGCTGCTGGCAGACGCCGCATCCCACACACAGCGTGCTGTCCACGCGGACCTTGCCCTCCTTGATGGACAATGCGGGGCATCCGATTCTCATACAGACCTTGCAGCCCCGGCACTTGTCCAGCTCCACCGTAATGGGCGCCTTGGGCTTGACATATTTGAGCAGGGCGCAGGGCCGGCGGCTGATGATGACCGACGGCTCAGCTGCCGCGAGCTCCTCCTTGACAGCCTGATCGCAGGCGGCCAGGTCGTAGGGATCCACCACCCTGACCCGGTTGAAGCCCATGGCCCGGCAGAGCTGCTCCAAGTCAATTTTTCCCGCCGGCTCTCCCCGCAGGTTGAGGCCGGTGGTGGGGTTCTGCTGGTGTCCCGTCATGCCGGTAATGGAGTTGTCCAGTATGATGACGGTGGAGTTGCTCTGGTTATAGGCGATATTGGCAAGCCCGGTCATCCCCGAGTGCATAAAGGTGGAATCTCCGATCACTGCCACCGTCCGCCCCTCGCTCTCGCTCCCCAGGGCTTTGTTGAATCCGTGAATGGAGCTCACCGAGGCGCCCATACAGGCGGTGACCTCAATGGCCCCCAGCGGCGGCACCGCGCCCAGGGTGTAGCATCCTATGTCCCCCAAAACAGTGCACTTGTTTTTATTCAGAATATAGAACATGCCGCGGTGGGGGCAGCCTGCGCACATGACCGGAGGCCGGTTGGGAATGTCCTCTTCCAGCGCGGGACCGGAGGCGGTCACCCTGCCAAGCCGCTGAGCCACCAGATTCTGAGAGAACTCCCCCTCCAGCGGAAACAGCTCCTTGCCGCTCACATCGAGGCCCAGGGCGCGGCAGTGTTTCTCAATTACAGGGTCCAGCTCTTCCACCACCACCAGCTTTTTCACCGTGGCGGCAAAGTCCCGGATCAGCTTCTCCGGCAGGGGATTGACAAGCCCAATTTTAAGGACGCTGACCTGGTCGCCAAAGACCTCCTTGACGTACTGATAGCTGGTGGAATCGGTAATGATGCCCAGTTCTCCGTCCGTTCCCTTCTCCCAGCGGTTCAAAGCGGTGGTTTCGGCCAGCTCCGTCAGCTTTCGTGTCCGCTCCTCCACCACAGGGTGGCGGCGAATCGCGTTGCCCGGCATCATGACATACTTGGCGATATTTTTCTCATAGGGCTTTACCGGCCGCTCCTCCCGCTCAGCGGTATCCGCCAGGCTCTGGGAGTGGGAGACACGTGTGCACATCTTCAGCAGCACCGGCGTGTCATATTCCTCCGAGAGCTCAAAGGCTGCCTTGGCAAATGCCAGAGCCTCGGCGGAGTCGGAGGGCTCCAGCATGGGGAGCTTGGCCGCCAGGGCGTAGTGGCGGGAGTCCTGTTCATTTTGAGAGGAGTGCATCCCGGCGTCATCAGCCACGCCGATGACCAAACCGGCGTTGACTCCGGTGTAGGAGATGGTAAACAGCGGATCGGCGGCCACGTTGAGGCCCACATGCTTCATCGCGCAGAAGGCCCGCTTACCGGCAAGGCTTGCACCATAGGCCGTCTCCAGGGCCACCTTTTCATTGGGCGCCCACTCGCAGTAAATCTCCGGATACTTTGCCGCCTCCTCTGTAATCTCCGTGCTGGGCGTACCCGGATAGCTGGAAATGACGCAGCAGCCTGCCTCGTAGAGGCCGCGGGCCACTGCCGCATTGCCCAGAATTAATTCCTTCATGATTCACATCCGTCCTTTGTCAATGATGTCTGGCGTCTTATTTTTCCCCGCTTGTCGGGAACATGCGGGCAAACAGATCCCGCAGCCCGTCGGCGCTGTAGTTCAATGCCCGGTTTACCCTGCTGATGGTGGCGCTGCTGGCCCCGGTCTGGCCCAAGATCTCCGTGTAGACTCTCCCTTGATAGAGCAGCCGCGCCACTTCAAAGCGCTGTTCCATAGCGCTCAACTCGGTCATTGAGCACAAATCCTGAAAAAAACGGCGGCATTCATCTTCATCCTTGATCTCCAGAATGGCCTTGTAAAGCGCCGTCTCCTTGGGACGCTCGGCGGTTTTTGGCACGATTTATCGCCTCCTCACAGACTGCCGGCCGCCTCGTCAGGCCCCGACAGCATTCTGATTTAATTTTAGCACTACAAAGCAATAAAGTAAATATAAAAATGCGGCAATTGAGTTGACTTTTCGCACATTTTGAGCTATATTATACTTTACTCTATAAAAGAATTAAAGCATAAAAGCAATATTTGAACGCCTCTGCCGTTCAGAAAGGAATATGCTTCATGCCTATTACCGATATTTTGGAGCGCAACCGCAAACTCTATGGCAGTGATATCGCCCTTGTGGAGATCAACCCCGAGGTGCATGAGCGCCGCCGCCGGACCTGGAGGGACTATGAACTCATTGAGGCCAATCCCACCACTCACTACCGCCGCGAGATGACCTGGAGCGTATTTGACGAGAAGGCCAACCGCTTTGCCAACCTGCTCCTGAGCCGGGGGATCCGCAAGGGAGACAAGGTGGCCATTCTGCTGATGAACTGCCTGGAATGGCTGCCCATTTACTTTGGCATTCTCAAGACCGGCGCTCTGGCCGTACCCTTCAATTTCCGCTATACCCCCGGCGAGATCAAATACTGTCTGGAGCTCTCCCAGGCTGATGTGCTGGTCTTCGGCCCTGAGTTCATCGGCCGGGTGGAGGAGATTGTGGACGACATTGACCCCAATTGCCTGCTGTTTTATGCCGGTGATAACTGCCCCACCTTTGCCGAACCCTACAGCCTGACGCAGAACTGCTCCAGCCAGGCCCCCCTAATCGACATCCGGGACGAGGACGACGCCGCTATCTACTTCTCCTCTGGTACCACCGGCTTTCCCAAGGCTATCTTACATAACCACGAGAGTCTGATGCACGCGGCCAAGGTAGAGCAGAACCATCATGGCCAGACCAGGGACGACGTCTTTCTATGTATCCCTCCCCTGTACCATACCGGGGCCAAAATGCACTGGTTCGGCAGTCTTCTCTCAGGGAGCAAGGCGGTACTTTTAAAGGGGACTGCTCCCGATACGATTCTGGAGGCGGTGTCCCGTGAGCGGTGCAGCATCGTCTGGCTGCTGGTGCCCTGGGCTCAGGACATCCTGGACGCGCTGGACCGCGGGGACGTAAAGCTGGAGGATTACCAGCTCGCCCAGTGGCGTCTGATGCATATCGGGGCCCAACCGGTTCCCGCCAGTCTCATCGCCCGCTGGAAGAAATACTTCCCACACCACCAGTATGATACCAATTACGGCCTGTCCGAGTCCATCGGCCCCGGCTGCGTCCACCTCGGCGTGGAGAACAGCCATAAAATCGGCGCCATCGGCAAGGCCGGATACGGCTGGGAGACCAAGGTGGTGGACGAGCAGGGCGCCGTGGTACCCCGGGGGCAGGTGGGTGAACTGGCGGTCAAGGGGCCAGGCGTCATGACCTGTTATTACAACGATCCAAAAGCTACCGCCGAGGTACTGAAGGGCGGCTGGCTCTATACCGGCGACATGGCCCGCGAAGATGAGGATGGCTTCCTCTATCTGGTGGATCGGAAAAAAGACGTGATCATCAGCGGCGGCGAGAACATCTACCCTGTACAGGTGGAGGACTTTCTCCGCGCCCATGACGCAATTAAGGACGTCGCTGTCATCGGCATGCCGGACAAGCGCCTTGGCGAAGTGGCCGCAGCCATCATTGAGTGCAAACCCGGCTGCTGCTGCACGGAAGATGAGATCAACGCCATGTGCCATGAGCTGCCCCGTTATAAGCGTCCCCGGAAAATCATTTTTGCACCCGTTCCCCGCAATGCAACCGGCAAGATCGAAAAGCCCCTTCTGCGCCGGACCTACTGCGTGGAAAACCTGGTGGAGAGCCAGACCAGGCAATAGGCTTCAGCGGTGCTTCCGCGCAGCATGCACAGAGGCGCCGCTTTGTTCTGTCCTCTTTTTCACTCCCGTCCGGCCGCTTTCTTGACTCTGCCGGCGGCTCTATCCGCCGGCAGATATGAAATTTGCTGCTGCATTCCGGGTGTGAGCGTGCTATAATAGAGAAAATTCCTGTGTTGAGGGGGGCGCCCATCATGGAAAACCAGATGTTTACCAACACCCATATTCTCTCATGGCTCCAGTACTTTTCCGAACACACACAGGTGGATCTGGAGAAGGTCAAGATTCTGGATATCACACGCAAAAATAAGAATTTAATCCCAACAGTGGAATCGCATTCTGCCGTATTGGTCTTTACCGAGGCCGGACACCCCGATATTTTTTACCGCATGTGGGACGCCGGTCTGGGAGACTGTGAGGTCTGGTACAACGAGGGCTCCGACCCTTCCGGGCCCATCCTCCACAAGCCCCTGAAGGATATGATCAACCGCGGGATCAACGCCTCCGCCGGAATGCTGATTCTCAATCCCAATGCGCGCTCCACTTATAAAGTCGGCATGCGCAACTCTAATTTTTCCCGCGGCTCCATCCACTACGTGGGCAGCGAAATCCGGGCGGTCATCCTCAACAAAATGCACCTGGCCACAGGAGATACGGTGTGCGTGGTCAGCGGTGAGAGCATTGCGGTGGAGTCTGCTATCCTGGCGCCCGAGGGCACCGTAATCGCCGTGGAATACAACCAGCTGGACCGGAAAACAATGGAGGAGAACGCCCACCAGTTCGGCCTGAATAATATTGCCATCATCGACCATGTGGACGACAAAACCATGGCGGATCTCCCCATACCGACGCTGGCCTTTCTGGTGGCCTCTGCCAGTCTGGAGCAGGAAATGGACTGCCTGCTGCGGCTCAACCCACATATGGAGTTCGTGGTCTACACGCTGGACTTCCGTACCGCCGCCGCTCTCCCGGCCCTCTTCGAGCAGCGGGGGATCGCGGAGACGGAGGTCATTCAGATTGCCGTCTCCAAGCTCACGGCCAAGCATACCTTTGAGGCCGAGCCTGCCCCCTGGATTGTCTCGGGCCGGGCGTAATACACCGTACTCGTCTATTTTTTGTCGAAGTTGCACCTTGACAAGGCGTTTTTCTTCGGCTATGATATTTCATAATTTAATCCGTTAAAGACTATGATGGAGACAGTAGGTCCTGAGGAAAGCGTCCAGAGAGCCGGTGTCTGGTGAGAATCCGGCGGCCCACCTCCCGGCCGAACATCACTCCGGAGTTTCAGCCCGAAACGCACAGGTGCGGAGTAGGCGCTGACGGGATTCCCCGTTATAGGAAGCGCATATGTCGGTATGCAGGTAACGGGTGGTACAGCGAAAGAATAGCAGTCTTTCGTCCCTTTACGGGGCGAAGGACTGCTTTTTTATCCTCCTCCCGCATACCGGAACAAGGAGGCAGAACAATGAGCAAAACCATGGTAGAAATCCGCTGGCACGGCCGGGGTGGTCAGGGGGCCAAGACGGCCTGTCTGCTGCTGGCCGACGCGGCCTTCGCTTCGGGCAAATATGTCCAGGGCTTTCCGGAGTACGGACCGGAGCGCATGGGGGCCCCCATCACCGCCTACAACCGGATCAGCGACGTGCCCTGTACCATTCACTCCAACATTTATGAGCCCGATTATGTGGTGGTGGTGGACGAATCCCTCCTCTCCTCTGTAGATGTGACGGCCGGGCTCAGCCCTGAGGGGGCCATCGTCATCAATTCCCCCCGCGACCCGGAGGATCTGCGGCCCCTGCTGCGGGGATATTCCGGCGGGGTATATGCCATCGACGCCCGGAAGATCTCAGAGGAACACCTGGGGGGGTACTTTCCCAACACCCCCATGCTCTCGGCGATTGTACAGGTGAGCCGGGTACTGGAGCCAGGCCGCTTTATTGCAGATATGGAGGCCTCGTTCCGTCACAAATTCGCCACAAAGCCCCAGGTCATCCAGGGAAATATGAACTGTCTGATCCAATCCATGAAGGAGGTGCGGGGCGCATGACACGCAGAGCCCAGGATATCAACGAGCAGACCCCATGGCAGGAGATGACCCCCGGCGGAGAGATTGCGGAGGGCGGGACCGCCCGGGCGGTACGCACCGGTGAATGGCGCTCGGACGTGCCGGTGTGGGAGCCTGAGAAGTGCAAGCAGTGCCTGCTGTGCGCCCCCTTTTGTCCCGACTCCTCTATTCCTGTGCGGGACGGCAGGCGGCTTGACTTTGATTTTGACCACTGCAAGGGCTGCGGTATCTGCTGGAAGGTCTGTCCCTTTGGGGCTATCCATATGGAGAAAGAGGTGAGGGCATGAGCATTCGCGAGCGGCTTTCCGGCAATGAGGCCATTGCCCACGCCATGAAGCAGATTAATCCCGACGTCTTCGCCGCTTTCCCCATCACGCCCTCCACCGAGATTCCTCAATACTTTGCCCAGTATGTGGCAAACGGCGAGGTGGATACGGAATACGTCACCGTAGAGAGTGAGCACTCCTCCATGTCCACCTGCGTGGGCGCCCAGGCTGCCGGAGCCCGGGCTGTTACGGCCACCTCCTCCTGTGGCCTGGCCTTTATGTATGAGATGCTCTATGTGGCCGCCTCGGCCAGGCTGCCCATCGTGCTCGCCTGTGTCAACCGTACCCTCACCGGCCCCATCAACATCAACAACGACCACTCGGACTCTATGGGAGCCCGGGATGCCGGGTGGATTCAAATCTACGCCGAAAACAACCAGGAGGCCTATGACAATTACCTCCAGGCCATGCGCATTGGAGAGGCACCCGATGTGCGCCTTCCCGTTATGATCTGCCAGGACGGCTTTATTACCTCCCATGCGGTGGAAAATATCCTCCTGGAGGAGGATGACGCTGTCAAAGCCTTCGTGGGGGAATACCGCCCGGAAAACGCCCTCATCGGCCGGAAAAACCCTCTGGCCGTGGGGCCTTATGACACCTGTCCCTATTGTATGGAGCACAAGGTCCAGCAGGCCGAGGCCATGAAGAACGCCAAAGCTGCCATTCTGGAGGTGGCCGCCGACTTTGAGCGCACCTTCGGCCGGAAGTACGGTCTCTTTGAGGCCTACCGCATGGAGGACGCCGAGGTGGCCCTGGTTCTCATCGGCTCCACCGCCGGCACCGCCAAGGCCTGCATTGAGCGGCTGCGGACCCGTGGCATCAGAGCCGGCCTCCTCAAAATACGGGTTTTCCGCCCCTTCCCGGCCGAGGAAATTGCCGCCGCACTCTCCCACCTGAAGGCGGTGGCCGTCATGGATAAAAGCGAGGGCAACTCAGGCTGCGGCGGCCCCCTCTTTGCGGAAATCCGCTCCGCCTGCTATGACCTGGAGCGGCGGCCCCTGATGATCAACGTCGTCTACGGCCTGGCCGGCCGCGACTGTGCGGTAGAGGATGTGGAACGGGTCTACCGCCATCTGCTTCAAATTGCCGAAACCGGTGAGATCGGCCCCCGCTACCTCCATATGGGGCAGCGGAGCAGCCAGAGGGAGGTGCTGTAATATGGCGTACAATCATAAAGCCGAGCTCTCCAAGCCCGAGCGCTTCGTGGGCGGACACCGGCTGTGCGCCGGGGGCGGCGCCGGCATCGTCTGCCGCGCCATGACCCGTGCGCTGGACGAGGGCGACAGAGCCGTCATCTGCAACGCCACCGGCTGCCTTGAAGTCTCCTCCTTTCTCTATCCCTATACCGCCTGGGAGGACAGCTACATCCACTCTGCCTTCGAGAATGCCTCTGCCACCTGCGGCGGCGTAGAGGCCGCCTACAAGGCGCTCAAGCGGAAAGGAAAGATCGACGGCAGCTACAAATTCCTCACCATCGGCGGAGACGGCGGCACTTATGATATCGGCTTCCAGTCCCTCTCGGGCGCTATGGAGCGGGGCCATGATATGGCCTATTTCTGCTACGACAACGAGGCCTATATGAACACCGGTATCCAGCGCTCTTCCTCTACTCCCCGGTTTGCCAACGCCACCACTTCTCCCACTGGTTCGGCCTCCCTGGGCAAGAGCCAGAGCAAAAAGGACCTGACTCAGATTATGGCGGCCCACAACATCCCCTATGTGGCGCAGACCACCTTTATTGGCAATTTTAAGGACTTTCACGAGAAGGCTCATCGTGCCATCTATACGCCCGGTCCCGCCTTTGTCAATGTGATGGCCCCCTGTCCCCGTGGCTGGCAGTATTCCCCCGAACTGCTGCCTGAGATTTGCAAAATGGCGGTTGAGACCTGCGTCTGGCCCCTGTATGAGATTGTAGAGGGCAAATGGATTTTGAGCTATGAGCCCAAAAAGAAGCTGCCTGTCACTGAGTTTATGAAGCTCCAGGGCCGGTTCAAGCACTGCTTCAAGCCAGGCAACGAGTGGACGCTGGAGGCTGCGCAGCAATATGTAGATGAGAAATGGGAACAGCTCCTGTCCCGTTGCATCTGACCGGTCCCACATGACAAATGTCCCCGCGCCGCTGATACGGCGCGGGGACATTTGTCATCTTTTAATTCCTGTGGTACAATTCTTTTGTTGATACAATATTCCGGCTTATGGCCTTAGGGCTTGTTTGAACATTGGCGATGTGCCCAGCGGCGAGGGATTTTGGTCCGCTGGCAAGCAATTTTTTCGCCGGAATCCTGACGGATTTCAAGGAAAAATTGCGCCGTCCAGCGGTCAAAAGGCCTGCCGGTTGGGCATGTTGACATTTTTTAAACAAGCCCTAATCCCATCTGCAACACACAGCACAGAGACGGGCTGTCAGCGCCGGAGCGGCCGCTCAGAAATCGTGAGAGCGCCAGCTCCCCGCAATATTCTAAAAGTCAAAGGTGGAGAAAAAAGCTTGAAGGAATCCTACACCATCAGCGAGCTGGCAAAGCTTTTTAATCTGAATCCGGACACCCTGCGCTACTATGAAGAGCGGGGGATCCTCCATCCGATACGCGGCGAGAACCGTTACCGGATGTATGGCATCCAGGACATCTGTACCTTGAACGTCGTGCGCGCCCTGCGGGAGCTTGGAATGCCTCTGGAGGAAATCCGGGACTATCTGGAGGGCCGAACTGTGACAGGTACCTTGGAGTTGCTGGATCGTGAAGACGAACTCCTGCGCAGCCGTATGGCCGATTTGAAGAAGCTGCGGCGGGAAGCGATGGAGCGGCGGAAACGTCTGGTCCGGTACTCCGCAGTCCAGGCCGGACAAATGGAAATTCTGGAAGAACAGGCACGCCCCTATGTCTATCTCAGGGAGAATGTCATTTTGGAGGGGGAGATCGACTTTCTGCTGAAAAAACTGGAAAAGGACCATCAGGAGGAGATCAAGATTCTGGGCAGCGCCTGCATGGGTGCGGCGCTGGATGGGGTGTCCCTGGCCGCCGGGATCTATAACCACTATGCCTCCGTCTTTTTCCTCACTGCTCCCCAGCGCCGCCATGATGCCGTTCTCCCTGCCGGACGATATGCCCGCTGGTATTACCGGGGAGCGTACACAGGGTTTGAGGCCAATTATAAGGCGCTCCTCGCCGCCCTGGGCCGCCAGAGTCTCCTCCCCGCCTCCCCGCCCCTGGAGCTCTATCGCATCGACGCCCATGACACCAGCCTGGAGGCGGAATATCTCACGGAAATCCAAGTCCAGGTAAAAGAACAACTGTCATAGGTATTGAACAGCGGACGGCTGTCCCGCACGTGCGGGACAGCCGTCCGCTGTTCAATTATTCCGTCAACGCCGTCAGTCCCAGCGTTCCGTAATAGTCGTTGTCCAGGATTTTCACCGAGTAGTCAAACATATCTCTGACCTCCCGGGATACCTCCAGGACATACTGCTCGGAAACCGCCGCCCCCTCCGCAGGGATCCAGGTGTCGTTCCGGGCGTTATAGCGTCCCAATTCGGTGATAAAGCTGCGATTGGAAAAGACCGCCAGTCCGGGGGAATCGGAGAGGATATCCCGCCCCATAAGCAGCCGCGAGTCATACTCCAGACCAAACAAGTTGAGCAGAGTGGGCAGAATATCCAGCGATGAGCAGGGCTTTTCAATGATTACCGGCTCCTCCATATCTCCCGACCACAGAATCAATGTGCTGCGGTAGATTTCAAAGTCCCTGTCCATGCTGCCGCCGCAGAATTCATCCCAGGTGGCGGGCTTCATTCCATAGGGATAGTGATCCCCGGACAGACAGATAACGGTGTTTTCCAGCTCTCCCGCCCGCTCCAGTTCCTCCAGCACATAATCCAGCGCCTGATCCAGCTCCATATTGCAGGCCAGGTAGGCCCGGGCCTCCTCGCTCATATTCAGGCCGGCCACCGCTTCCCGGTGCTTGGCCGCCATCGCATTTCCAGAAAAATTGTAGTTCATATGGCCGCTGACCGTCATGTAGTAGTTGTGAAACGGCCTCTCTCCTGCCAGCGCCTGGGGAATGCTCTTCTCCATCATCTCCAGATCGGACTCGGGCCAGGTGGCGGCCACATCCAGTCCATGTCCCAGGCCGTAATAGTCATAGCCCATGTTGGGGTGGGAGACATCGCGATTATAGTAAGTCCATGTGTGGTTGTGATACGCAGTTGTAGGATAGCCCTTTGCCCGGAGCATATTTCCCATGCAAAAGGGCATGACATTCTGCCCCGACATTTTGAAAGACCGCACCGCCCCCGATGGGATTAGGGACGTGCAGGCCACATATTCCCCATCAGTCGTGGACTTCCACCATAGGGGATTATAAAAATTTTCGAAGACAAAGCCCTCGTGGGCCAGCCTCCAAAGGGTGGGCGTATAGGTCTCATTTACAGCGTATTTCCAAAATCCCTCGGCAGTAATAAAAATCAGGTTTTTCCCTTCAAACAGGCCGGTATATCGGTTCTTCATGGTGGGCTCCCGCTGGGCAAACCAGCGGTCCATATCGGCCAGCGTCTGCCCTCTCCCCTCTTCCCCAGCCAGCGCCGCAAAATCAATGGGCAGTACATTGGGACCCTCCCGCTGTAAGGTTGGGAGCACCGTGGGCGTTGGTGTACGCGTGGGAAGCGGCGCAGGATCTGCCATTGTCTGAACGGCGGCTGGCTCTGCCGGTCCTGGCTGTTCTTCCAGCGCCTCCCGCCGGTCTGCAATTTGCCCAGCATCCAACCGCAGGGTAGTAAGCACCCCAAAGTTGGATACCGAAAGTTCGGGTACCAAGGTCTCCCGATAGATTACATTGGGAGACATAACCCCGGCAGTTGACCCTGTCACTGCCAGCACAGCGATCAGCTGAAACACCGCCGCTGCAGCGTATAGATTCGCAGTAAAAATCCGGCTTCCCCTGCCGAAAAACAGACTCCCGCGGCTACTGGGTGGTTCCCGACGGCCATGCTTTCCCGGGTGCCAAGTACACAGGCGTACCGCTATGACCGGGATTAGCAGAAGGAAAAGGGCAGGGGAGGCCGCAGTGATTCCAGCCAAGGCCTCTCTCCAAAAGTCCCCCAGAGCATCCCCCGCCATCGTCAGGGTGTCAAGTACCAGGAAAGTCTTGAAAACCGTATAGTAAACGGTTTGAATCATATACCATGCGGCCAGCAACGACATCAGGATGGTGGCAATTCTCCGGTTGAGCCTCCACTCCCCCAGAGAACAGAAAAGGGCACAAAACAGCCCCGCCGGGATGCTGAACAGCAGCGTATAGCCCAGGCCGCGGTCACCCAGGTGGCCAAAGCACCAGTATTTCACCACGCACTCCATCCATAAAATGGCCAGCGGGTAGAAGACAAGCCGGGGCAGATAAATTTTATTCAAACCATCAAATCCTATCCATTGTCTTGAGGCTGCTTCCGCATTTCCAGTGTCTCGTCCAGCGACTTTGGCGGTCGGGCGTTGATCTGTCCGCCCCAATCCAGAAGCCAGGTTCGGATCTCCTCCAGCCCCTCCTCCGTCATTGGAAATTCCCGCTTTTCCTCGGCGGCGCTCAGTTCATAGCAAAAGGGCCCCTCCCATACCTCTGCGGAAATGATCTCCGACTCCGGAACCAGCCGATAGCGCAGCCGTCCTCCGCTGCCGGTCCAGGCGTTTCCATTTTGAAAATGGGACAGCACAGGCAAAAAAACTTCCTCCATCGGGAATTCCTCCTTGTATATGTGAGGCTGCGCCTCCTGCAATGCGAACAAAAAGCTGTTGAGAGCGCTGGGGATTCATAGCCCTAACCGGTGAGCAGCTTATTATATCATACCCCCAAATGCCGCGCAAGCAAACAGAAAAACAGGGGACAGGCTGTCCCCTCCAGGCTGTCGGAAAACCTGCCGATCAAAGTTTTCGACAGAATGGCAGAGTATGAGATCCGGCACGCTTGGTGGATCAACACCTCGCAACCAGTCTTCTCACTGGCTGTTATCACCACCCTAGTGACGGGAGCCGTGATGTTATCCGCTGTGGTCCGGACCGTCAACAACAGCACACTCACCCCGGAGGCAACCACAGAATCCTAGCCGACAGCTGTACCGTCCGGATTGGCGCGGACTGCTGCCGGAAGAAGGTCCCGTCTGGTCCTGACGCTGTGGATTTGGCGGACCTGCTCCAAGAGCCTTGGTGCCACCGCCGACGCGGGAAAATTCCGCGCACTTCAGCCTGTAGATTTTCGGACAAAAGCCTGCCCCTCGGCCAAAACAGCCGAGGGGCAGGTCTGATGTTGCGGGCGACCCCTGTTTTTTCACCCGCTTTCTCTCCAGTGCGCTCAGACGCAGTTTTCCGTCCGGGCGATGATATCGTTTTGGAGCTGTGTGGCTAGTTCCACGAAGTAGGCCGAGAAGCCCGCCACCCGGACAATGAGATCCCGATACTCCTCCGGGTTCGCCTGGGCTCTGCGCAACGTGTCGCTGTCCACCACATTGTACTGGACCTCCATGCCGCCCATGTCAAAGTAGGTCTTGATCATGTGCTTCAGCTTGTCGATAGAGTCCTCCCGAGAGAGGGTGGCGGGAGAGAGGCGCATATTCAGGGCAAAGCCGTTGGTATAGCGCTTGTGGTCGAAGCAACAGGCCGAGGCCAGCACGGCGGTGGGGCCGTTTTTGTCGGCCCCCTGAGAGGGGGAGGCCGCATCGGACAGGGACTCAAAGGCGGCACGTCCGTTGGGGGTAGCCCAAGTGTTGGTTCCAAAATAGACGTGAGCTGAGGCGGTAAAGGTCCCCACGCGGAATTTCCCCCGGCGCAGCTTCTTACTGTCCACAATGTCGGCAAACTGGGTCATGACCCAGTTTGCCACCTCGTCGGCATAGGGGTCATTGTTGCCGTAGTGGTGGGGCATCGCCAGAATCTGTTGACGCAGATCCTCATGCCCCTCCCAGTTGGCCATCCACGCGTCATAGAACGCTCGGGCCGTGCAGAGCTTGGCATCAAAAATCATGTACTTAACGGCGATCAGGCTGTCAATGAGGGTGGCAATTCCCAGCAGTCCAGTGCCGTAGGAGTTGTACTTAGCCCCGCCTTGGGTGCAGTCTACTCCGGACTCCATACACCCATCCAGCATGGCGGACAGGGCGGGTACTGGATACTCCCGGTAATGGTAGAATTCGGTGCAACTGCTCACGGTACACAGCCAATTCATAAAGAGATCCAGATTGTCCCGCACCACCTGCTTGACCTGCTCAAAGGATTCCATCTCATAGAGATAACCCTTCTGTGGAGCGCAGAGTTTGTCGTTTCTGGGGTTGATACCGTTGTTCAGGGAGATGTTCACGATATTGCCCAAGTTTAGATAGGCACAGGAATTGGTACTGCAGGAGGCGCAGTAATCGTTCCCCGAGGCACCGATCTCCTGGCACCCCACAATACCGAAATCCATGGCATCCTCAGGCTCATAGACCTTGTTCTCAATCAGAGACTGCAGGATGACCTTCTCATTCTGGAAGCATGGGATGCCGCCCGCCCGCTTGGAGGACTCGATGGCGCACTCCATGAGCGCGTCCGGCGCGTCCCAGTTCACCCGCAACGAGAGAGGAGGATCGTGGAGGAGCAGCCGGGCCGGCGCCTCCAGACACATGAAGGTGACGGGGTTGGTAGCATCCCTGCCCGTCCGGTCGCAGCCGCCGATGGTCATGTGCTGAAAGCTGGAGTAAGCCCCAGTAATCCGGGTGGTGTGGCGGAGCCGGGCGTTGTAGATAAAGCCGCACTTGATCCAGAAGCAGTCCACAATCTCCTGAGCCTGATCCAAGGTGAGCCGGCCAGCCTCCAAGTCCCGCTTCAGATAGGGATAGGTGTACTGGTCGAAGCGGCCGAAGGAGGGGCATTGATAGTCCCCATCGATGTAGAGGAAGAACTGGTAGAGGCAGGTGCCCTGGACCGCCTCGGCGAAGGTCCGGGCGGGGTGCTCGGCAATCCAGTCCAAGGAGTCTGCCATCCGCTCCAGCTCGGCTCTCCGGCCCGGGGCGGCGGTCTTTTGAGCGGTCTCCCGGCAGAGCGCGGCATAGCGGTGGGCCAGGGTGATATAGGCGTCGCAGGTGATGACGACGGATTTGTAGAAGAAGTACTGGTCGCCGTTTTCCACCGGACTGCTGCCCGAGTTCCACGCGTCCAGCTTCGTCTGGGCCTCCGCCCGGACAGCGCCGAAGCCCTTGTCGATGACCTTTTTATAGTTGGGGATCAGGTGGTTAGTGGCCACCACGCGGTTGGGGGTGGATCCCGTAATGGTGAGCCCCCCGGAGTCCACCGCCGTGGAGATGGTGTCCGGCATGGAGTAGCCCATGCCGTGCCACATGGTGTGGTCCGCCCAGAAATCCCGAATGGTCATAAGTTTTTCCTTCTCCTCGTCGGGGAGAATCATGGGCTCCTCCTGTTGCTTGCGGGTATAGAAGGATCCGTCGTCCAGCTCGCTGTAGAGCCAGCCGATGCCCGCGGTCTCGGGCCAGAGGGCGGTGCCCTTGTAAAACTTGCCCAGGTTGCCCACGATGAGTTCATCTTCCTCCACCCGCAGGGTCATCTTGGCGCAGACCTGGTAGAGCGTGTTGGCCCGTTTGAGTGGGGCTGGCATATAGAGATTTTCCTTAATAAAATTGGTGACAATCATGGCCCGCTCGGCATCGATGGTAAATTTGTGGTCGCGGTACCGCTTTCTCAGCCGGGCCACGCGGTCGGTAACGGGGCGAAATTGGTACATGGTGGACCTCCTTTTGACAATTTGAAACCGGTTCTCCGGTTACATACACAACTCAGTGCGGCGGATGAGGTCGTCTTGGGCGGTCTTGTAGACCTCCACAAAGTAGGCGGAAAAGCCCGCGATACGCACCACCAAGTCTTTATAGTTCTCAGGGTGCTTCTGGGCATCCCGCAAGGTGTCGGCCGAGACAATGTTGAGCTGCATCTCGCCGCCCCCCATCTGGAAGAAGTAGGCGAACATGAGCTGCCGGAGCTTTTCAAACCCATCCGCATTGGCCAGGACGGTGGGATGGAACTTCATGTTGAGCAGGGTACCGTTGGAGAAGTCGGCGTGGTCGAAGCAGGTGACCGATCGGAGAATGGCGGTTGGACCGCTCTTATCCATCCCCTGGACGGCGGAAATGCCATCGCTTAAGGGCTCCCCCGACATCCGGCCGTCCGGCGTGGCTCCGGTCAACGTCCCGTAGACCACATTCATGGTAACCGGATAGAGCCCGGCGGCAAAATGTCCCCGGGGCCCGGTCTTGGAATTGGCGCAGTCGGCATAGCTCTGAGCCACCCAGCGGCAGAATTTGTCCACCTCCGGATCCCCGTTTCCATAGCGGGGCAGACTCCCCATCAGATACTGCCTCAGATCCTCATACCCCGTCCAGTTGGCGGTCAGGGCATCATAGAGCTCCCGGGTGGTGCAGCGCTTTTCCCGGAAACACAGGCGGTCCACGATGGACAGGCAGTCGGCCACATTGCCCAAGCCGATGCTGGACAGGCCGGTGGAGTTGTACCTGGCACCGCCCTCCATCACGTCCCGGCCCTGTTCCATACAGCCGTCCATGGCGGCCGAGACCACTGGCTGGGGGAGCACCTGGCTGGCCACAGACTCAAACATGTTGTCGATGTTGATATTCCAGGTAACCCAATACTCCATCTGCCTGAGATAGGCGGCCTGAACCTCCTCGATGGAGTTCATCTCATAGAGGTAGCCGGTCTCCGGCCCAAACTGCACGTCGCTGATCAGCGTGCCCTCGGCATCCCGCCGGGGATTTTTCCCGTTGTTGATGGCCAGCAGAAAGACGTTTGCCAGGTTCATATAGGAGCTGATGCCCAGCCCGCCGCAGGCCGGCCACTCCGCGCCACCAATGGATGGCTCCACACAGCCGATGAGGCAGTAATTCCAGGTGTCCTCCGTTTTAATCCCCCGCTTTTCCAAGGCTTTCCGGATCACATCGTCGGAATAGAAGCTGGGCACGCCGCCAGCCCGCTTGTTCACCGAGAGGGCGCAGTCCCACAGCTCCTTGGGCATGTTCCGGTTGACCCGTAGGGCTAGGGGCGGGCTGTGAAGCACCAGCCGCCCCGCAGCCTCCAGCGTCATATAGGTGATCACATTGGTGGCGTCGCTCTCCTCCCGGTCCACTCCACCCAGGGTGATGAGCTGGCCTGAGGTATAGCCGGGGGCGGAGCGGACGGTGCGGGCCGACCAGGCCTTGTTAACCGAAGCCGTTTTAAGGAGGTAGAGATCCACCAGTTCCTGAACCTCTTCCCGGGTGATGATACCGGCGTCCAGATCTGCCTGGGCGAAGGAACCCAGATGCTGATCCAGGCGGCCGATACTGGCCGCATGGCAGTTTGCGTCCATCAGGACGCACATCTGATAGAACCACAGAGCCTGAATGGCCTCCCGGAAATTGCGGGCGGGGTGCTCCATCACCCAGTCCATGGTATCAGCCATACGCATCAGCTCCAGCCGGCGGTTGGGATCGGCGGTCTGCTCCGCCTGTGCGGCACAGGCCTGGGCGTACCGCTTGGCGAAGGTGATCATCCCCTCGCACACAATGGACACGCCCCGATAAAAGCTGTACTGCCTGGCGCTCTCTCCCAAAAAGCCCGCCTGTTCCAGCTCCAGAATTTTGGCATCGGCCTCCGCCTTGATGGCGCCGAAGCCCTTGCGGATGGCTCTGTCAAAGTTGGCGCTGAAATGCCCCACTGGCTGGGGACAGATATTCTGGGCCGTGAAGAAGAGGACGCCGTTGCCCGCGATCTTCTGATAATTCTCGGGGATATAGGCGTTGAGTTTGGAATTCATACACTCCCCCATCCAGAAGTCAGCAGTGGAGAGAATATAGTCTTTGTCCTCCTCGGAGATGCGGTAGGGATCCTCCTTCCGCTCCCAGAGCAGGCCGCTCTTGAGCTCCTCCACCAGCCAGTCGATGGAGTTTTCCGGGTAAAGGGCAGTGGCGCGGTACCGTTCCACAAAATTGCCTACAATCAAATCGTCCTCGAAAATGGGACAGGGCAGCTTCTCACAGAGATTGCGGAAGTTGAGTGCCCGCTTGAGCACACCGTCAATCTCCGGGTGAGCCATATAGAACTCGGTGACCAGCCGGTAGCGATTGATGTCCACATAGGGGACGGTCTCCCGATAGAGCGCCCTTTGCCGCTGCACTCTGGGTGAAATGGGACTAAATTGATACATGCTGATACCTCCTGACGGGACACGTTCCGCCAGGGAGAGAGACCGGAAAGCCGGTCTCTCTCCCGCGTCGCTGCTGAATAGCGGGCTGACTCAGCCCAGAATCAGATTGCTCAAGGGATAGATCACGAAGACCGCAACGGCCCAGGCTAGCACGATGGCCACGATATTCCACTTGAAGGAGTTTTTTACTGTGATGTGCTCTGGCCCAAAGAAGAAGGGGGCGGTGACGGCCGCAGAGGGTACCAGCGAGGCAAAGCACGCCATCACGCCGATGATCACGGTCAGTCCCAGGACAGGCTCGCCCATGGAGAGCATAATAGGCACCGACAGGCTGTAGAAAAGGAGCATACAGACCGTGTTGGAGATGAAATTGGTGAGCACAATAGTCCCCAGAGCCACCACAAGCACCAATACAAAGGGCGACATATGGGAAGTGATGGGCGAGAGGATATTGCCCAGGCAGACGGAGATACCGGAATCGGCGCTGCTGACGGCGTTGCCCAGGATAGTGACGGCACCGATAAAGAGTAGGACTGTGACGGTGGAAGTACTGGTCAGCTCCCGGAAGGTGGTGATGGGCTTGCCACCCACATGGATGACGCACAGCAACGCCAAGGCAAACATCAGGGGAAGGGTGGTTCCCCAAGTCTTGATAAGGCTCAGAGCGGCGGCGGGAAACAGGCTGGGCACCACCTCTGGGAGCACCCAGTAGGCAATCACCGCCAAGAAAATTACCAGAGAAATGATCCCCTGTCTGGTCAGGGGCTGAACCTCCTTGCGGGCCGCGTCCAGATCGTAGTTGCGGAACTTGGATGCCTCAGGCCGCCAGAGCACACAGATAATGAAGATGCAGACCACCGTGGCGATAATAGCGAAGGGAACGCCCACCGACATCCACTGGGCATAGCTGATCTCATTGCCCGAGGCCGCCGCCGAGTTCATCATGATGACGGGCAGGGCATGGCCCAGGGGAGAACCTCCGTTGAAAGCGTTGCTGACCCAGAAAACCCCCAGGCACAGCGCAGTATAGAAGGGATCTCCCTTCTTATAGCCGATCTGGGTGCAGACCACAGAGATCATGGAGAGAAAAATCAGGGAGACCGCGCCCACATCCACAAACATACTGACAACAGCGCAGGCCACAAGCATCATGGCGATAAATACATACGGGCGGTTACGGACGATCTCGCGGGTCATCATCCATTTCACCAGGGTTCCAATCACCCCGGTGTCCGTGAGCACCTTGCTGAAGGCCATCATGGCGATCACCGTGATGATGAGAGGGGTTCCGAAGGTACCCGCATAGATGGTTGCGGGATTCATGATTCCCGTCATAATCAGCAGGCCCAGCGCCACCCAACTGACCCAGTCCGTGCTTACGGTAAGCCAGAGATACAGGATGGGGACAAAGACGGCGATGACGTTGACGCCCACTGACGTCAGACCATTTGCTGTTGGGATAGCCAGCTTGAGAATCGCGAAGATGACGATAGCGACTATGATGTGTAAGTACGTGCGTTTTCCGCTCTTAGCCAAAGTTCCTCAACTCTCTTTCTCCAGTTTTTAAGCCCTTCCACACGGCGTACTGAGCTCGGTTCCCATGCTATCATTGGACAACTTTTCTTGTCCAACAAGAAAATGCAATGTGAGTATTAGATAATACTTATAATACTAATCGGTTTAGTTTTGTGCAAATCATCCAGTTCGCACGATGGCCGTCCCTTTCTTTCTTCGTCCTCTCCACACAGATGCATGTTCCAATCCAAGGCTATAAGCATTCACTGATACCGCCAAAGAAAATGGATATTGGACAGCAAATTTTGTCAATGATACCATAGAGCAAAACTTACCGGCGCCTCTTCAGATGGAGTCTATTCGTATTCCTCCACTCTGGGCGCTGCGGTAGAGGAGGAAGCCTATGTATCAGTTCAGAACTGTCACCGATCGAATTGCCAGGATGCGTAAGCGGTACCGGGACACTAACTTCACCCTGGATGCCGAACGCACGATGATTGCCACCGAATTTCACAAAACGAACAAAAGCCTGCCCGCGCCGCTCTTCAAGGCACAGCTCCAGTTGGAGGTGTGCTCCAGAATGACTGTTCGCGTGGAGGATGACGAGCTTATCGTAGGAAACTTGGGCAAAAACTACAAGGGCACCACCCTTTGGCCCGAGTACAGCGGTATGGCGTGGCTGTTTCAGGAGCTGGACGACGGCTCCTTCTACACCCGGAAGCAGCAGGACGAGCCCATGAACTTGCCGGAGGAGGAGAAAGCTCTAATTCTCTCGGTCCGGGACTACTGGACGGAGAACACCCTCTGGACCGGCATGGCCGCCTGCTATCCCGATGGGACTGATGCCATCATCGACGCCGGGGTACTGAATATCGGCCAGGGCGGCCGGGGCCGGGTGGTAGCCACTGGGCATCTCATCCCCAATTACGGCCGGGTGATTGAAAAGGGCTTTGGCGTTGTGCGTCAGGAGGCACTGGAGGGCCTGTCTCACTGGAAGGGCTTTGACAATACGGAAACCGACCCGGAGAAATACTATTTCTACAAGTCCATTGAAATTACCTGTGACGCTTACATTACTCTGGCCCGCCGCTATGCGGCGGCCTGCCGAGAAAAGGCGGTTAAAACCGAGACGGACGGCCGCCGGCTGGAGTTGCTGAGCATGGCCGACTCCCTGGACTGGATCGCCGAAAAACCTGCCCGCACTTTCCGGGAGGCCGTGCAGGCCACCTATCTTTACCAGCTCTTCCTCTGGATCGACGGCAACTATCAGCCCTGCTCCTTTGGCCGCTTTGACCAGTACACCTACCCCTGTCTGAAGCGGGATCTGGAAGCCGGAACCCTCACTCTGGAGCAGGCCCAGGAGATCGTGGACTGTTTTTGGCTGAAAGTTGGCTGCCTCTTTAACGCCCGGCTGCGCTACACCGCCCGGGTTACCGGCGCCTACTCCACCTTTCAGCATCTGACCCTGGGGGGATGCGACCGGAATGGGGAGGACGCGACCAACCCCATCACCTATATGGGCCTGGAAGCAGCCGCCCGTCTCCAGCTCCATGAGCCCCCCGTCTCACTCCGGGTAGGCCGGCGCACACCGGACACCCTCTATGCGTGTGCCATTGAGTCCTCCAAACGGGCGGGTGGAGTGCCCTGTTTCCAGAACGAGGACCTGATCATCGACACCTTGGTGGAGGGCGGGTATTACTCCCTGGAGGATGCCCGGGACTTCGGCATCGTGGGCTGTCAGGAGATCGGAGGCGCGGGCAACGACTACTGCGCCTCCCAGAGCACCAACTCCTGCGCGGACATCAACCTGGCCAACGTAATTCTGCTGAGCATCAATGACGGAGTTAACCCCCTCAACAAGCAGAAGTGCGCCCCCGGCCACGGCCATCTCTACGAGATGGAGAGCTTTGAGGAGGTCCAGGCTGCCTTCCGGGCCAACGTGGAGTACTTTGCCAACTGGCTGTGCGTCCTCAATAACTGTCTGGAATACTATCACCGCATCGTCTATCCCGTCCCCGCCCTCTCCGCCATGCTGGACGGCTGCGTGGAGTCGGGGGTGGACTGTACCCGCGGCGGGGCCAAGTACAATTCCTACGGCACCTCGGTGTGCGGCACGGCAGTGATGATCGACAGCCTGATCGCCATCAAGTACCTCATCTATGATAGAAAGCTGGTGAGTGCTAAAACCTTCTATGACGCCCTGATGGCCGACTGGGAGGGGTACGAGGATCTGCGCCAACAGGTGAAGAACATGCCTCACCGCTACGGAAACGGGGACCCTTACGCCGACGAGATCGCCAAGTGGGCCATGGAGACACTGGCTGAGATTATCAACAGCCGCAAGATGCTGCGGGGCCGGCTGCGCATGGGGGTGTTCAGCGCTTCGGCCCACGTGGTGGCTGGAACCCGGGCCTGGGCCACGCCGGACGGGCGCAAATATGGTGAGCCTCTCACCGACGCCGCCTCTCCCTCCCAAGGTGCCGACAGACACGGACCCACGGCGGTGCTCAAATCGGTGTGCAGCTATAACCACAAGAACTTTTCCAATGGCTTTGCTCTCAACCTCCGCTTCTCCCCCAAGACTCTGGCGGGCGAGGACGGCGTGCGGAAGCTGAAGCAGATGATGCAGACCTATTTTAACATGGGCGGTATGGAGGTGCAGTACAACATTGTCAGCTCCGAGGAGCTACGTGCCGCCCAGCGGGATCCGGAGACCTATCGGGATCTGGTGGTCCGGGTGGCGGGCTTCTCGGCCTACTTTGTGGAGCTGGCTACCGGCCTGCAAAACGACATTATCGCCCGGACGGAGAATGAGCTATAACGCCCTCTCCCCCGCCAAAAACTAAAAGAAACGAGGTTGGTGCCCCTATGGTAGCAATCTATCAGCAAAATTGTCCGGTTCTCTTTGGCGTGGACGCCATCACCCAGATCGGAGAGAAGGCCAGGGCATTCAGAGCGGAAAAGGCTTTCTGTGTCTGCGATTCCGGTGTGAAAGCCTCCGGCATTGCGGATCGGGTTATAGGCTATCTGAAGGAGGCCGGGATTGAGACGGTCTGCTTCGACGGCGCTCTGCCCGACGCGCCGGACACCGTCATCGATGAGGTGGGGGCGCGGCTCCACGGCGCGGGCTTTGACTTGGTAGTGGGAATCGGTGGCGGGAGCAGTATGGACACCGCCAAAGCCCTCTCGGTCTTGGCCGACCACCCGCTCCCCATCCGCCGCTATTTCGCCTCCGGCGGCTGCCCGCCCATTTTGAATTCCCCCACCAAACTGATTCTGATCCCCACCTCTTCGGGAACTGGCAGCGAGGTCACCATCATGAGCGTGATTCACGATACCGAGACACACACCAAGGATGCCGTGCTCCGCCCCGCCGATCTGGCCATTGTGGATCCCAGTCTGACCCTATCCACACCGTCCGGCGTCACGGCTTCCTCCGGGATGGACGCCCTGTCCCATGCGCTGGAGGCCTACACCTCCACAGGTACCAATCCCAAAGACGACCTGCTGGCTCTCCACGCCGCATCTCTAATTGCGGAGCATCTGGAGTTGGCGTACCAAAACGGCGGCGACCTAGAAGCCCGCACCGCCCTCAGCCTTGCCAGCAACCTCGCCGGCATTGCCTTTTCCGACGCCAGCGTCCACATTGGCCACTGCGCCGGCCATGAGCTGGGGCTCCGGCTCCATATTCCCCATGGCGTAGCCTGCGCCCTGGCCCTCCCCGTTACGCTGGAATTCTGCGCCGACGCCCTGCCGGAAAAGATAAGACGAATCGCGGAAGCCTTGGGTACGCCGGTTCCGGCAGGTGCCGCACCCGCTAAGGCGGGCGCCCTGGCTGCGGATGCGGTCCGCACCCTGATGCGCCGGGTGGGAATCCCTTCTCTCCGGACGCTGGGGCACGAGAGAGACGCCGTGCTGGACTGTGCCGAAGGCGCCGTGTCCCACAACTGGTTCCATATCATGGCGCCCAAGCCCGTGGACTCCGCCGTCATGCGGGAGTTGCTGGGGCGGATGTACGATACTTATCTCTGAGTCCGTGCCCGTGCCCTATGGGCCCCGGCGGACGTCTCTCTCTTTTGCCATCGGGCCCGATGAATCCTCTTCTCCGCCACACAGGGGAACAGGTTCTTCGGGCCCGACGGCCTTTCGGATTGCAGGAGGCTGAGCCTGTGAAACGGCCCATATGATAAGCATTTCCTTATGAGCCAAAATTTTATTTATATTTTACAAGAAGAGCTGTGCCGTGCTATATTAGATAAGATAATTCAACCAAAAAATCTTTCGATATACGGGCGCCGCTCTCTTCATATGTGTTTATGTAGGGGGAAATCATATGCTGAACGAGCAGAATACAGGAAAAGTATTTGACATTCAGGCGTTTTCCGTTCAAGATGGTCCGGGGATCCGCACCACAGTCTTCCTGAAGGGCTGTCCGCTGCGCTGTCCCTGGTGCCACAGTCCGGAATCTCAAAAGTTTTATCCACAGCTGAGCTGGATCGCCATGCGCTGCATTGGGGCTGAGGTATGCGGAAAGTGCGTGGAAGCCTGCCCGAAACACGGCATCTCCGTAGACAGCATCCCCACGGAGACGGCAGCGGGCAAGTCTGTCCGCCATGTCTCCGTCAACCGCGCCCTCTGTGACAATTGCGGCACCTGCGCTTCAGTGTGTTACCCCAAGGCGCTTTATCTGTGCGGCGAGGAGATGACTGCGGCTCAGGTAGTGGACCGCGTGTCAGGGGACATTCCCTTCTACCGCAGCTCGGGGGGCGGCGTCACCATTTCGGGTGGGGAGGCCCTCTGCCAGCCCGGATTTACCCTGGCCGTGCTCAAGCGGTTGAAGGCTCTAGATCTGCACACCGCAGTGGATACGGCCGGCTATGTGGATTCCGAGGTGATCAAGGGCGTGCTACCCTATACGGATTTGTTTCTCTATGACCTCAAGCATATGGACAGCGCCCGCCATCACCAAGTGGTGGGAGTTCCCAATGAGAAGATTCTGGAGAACGCGGCCCTGATCGCCCGTGAGGGCGGAAAGATGCAGATCCGTATTCCCGTGATTCCGGGTTTTAACGACTCAGATGAAAACTTCCACGCCACCGGCTCTTTCTGCCAGACCATCCGGGATGCCGTCACCGTGGTGCAACTTCTGCCCTTCCACAGTTTGGGAGAGGCAAAATATCCCCGCATCGGCCTGACCGATCATATCTTTACGGCGCCCCCGGTCCCCGATGCCCGGATGCAGGAACTAAAGGAAATCATAGAACAGTATGGTCTGCCCGTCACCATCCACTGAACCTAACTCTGGGGCGGCGGCCACACATCATACCATGGATGGGAGGTCTCCGCACAATGAACATGCTGAAGTTGAAATACTTTCTGGATGTAGCCTCTTTTATGAGCTTTACCAAGGCGGCTGAGCACAACTACGTGTCGCAGACCGCCGTCAGCCAGCAGATTCAGGCCATGGAGAGCGAACTGGGCTTTAAGCTCTTCGACCGCTCTCGGGGAAAAATTGCGCTCACTGCCGCCGGCGTCTCCTTCTGCCGGGACTGCACGGAGGTTCTGCAGCAATATGAGTGTGCCGTCTCCCGCGCCGCCAAAATCAACGACATGGAGAGCGGCGTGGGCCGCATCTCCATAGGATTTCTGACCACGGCGGACGTCACCTTCATGGAGCACATCATCCAGACTTTCCAGGAGAGCTATCCGCGTATCCGGGTCCGTCTGGTACCGAGCAGCTTCGTCAGCATTCGTGAGCACTTGGAAAAGGGCATCCTGGATATCGGCTTTTGCCCCAAATTTGAATTTGAGGATTCCCGAAAAATTGAGACACGGGTGGTTCTCCGTCAGAAAATGGGATTTTTGGTATCCAAAAAGAATCCCCTCGCCCGCAAAAATTCCGTCCATGTCCGGGAACTGGACGGCGCGCCCACCATCTCCATCGCGCCGGAGTACGGCGGGCGGGGTTACAGCGAATTCTTCAAGGCCAGGGAGCGGGATGGAATTACAGCCAATGTCGTGGAGCTGGTGGATTCCGGGGAGGTCATGCGCCTTCTGGTCAGCATGAACCGCGGCGGCGCGTATCTGCCCAGCAAAACAGCCTTTTACGATCGCGAAACCTGTAAATTACTCAGTATTGAGGGCAGCTATGACGTGTCTGAAACCGCCTTGGCCTGGAACAAGGGCTCGGAAACCAAGGCGGTTCAGCACCTGCTTGAGCTGCTGTTCCATTTTTTCAAAAACGACTACGAGGAGTGGCGCAAAAAGCGGTCTTGAAGGTTCTCTTTCCCCTCTTCCAATCCAATGCAAAGCACCCGTCCGGCGAAAGTTCTACTCCGTCGGACGGGTGCTTTCTTCCCCCCCGGCCCCTGATGGCGGAAGGGTACAAAATAAATCTGCTTTCAGCGCTGAAGCTCCCTAATATTATGGGCCGAGGCCGCCAAGCCGTCATTGGTGGAGAGCACCAGCACAAGGGGCCTTCCATTGCGCAGATGGGCCGTACCGCCACGACCGCGGTGGAATCCGTGATGCCGGCCGCCAGCTTTGCCAGCGCGCTTCCCCTTCAGGAGGCAGACCGCGGCGGACAGCAGAGGAAATAAACGCAAATATCGGTTCACTGTGGGTACCGCAAACCAGATTTTCTCCTGGATTTTGGAGGAGGCCGCAGACGCGGGGTATCTCTCTCGGGACTGTGTCCCTTTACCAGGAGCAAAGCAGACCCGGACTGCGGCTTGTTTGTGTAAGGGAGTCATGAACGGAATTTCTGCTATGAGGCTCATAGCGCTTGTGACTGCCGTAGTTTCATCCCGGAAACTATAGTCATGACAGCACAGCTTTTTGTGAAGCATACAGCAAGGTGAAAAAAGCGTTTTCTAAAACAGAAGTAATCGTTGATAACTCCGCCTATAAGGCCCCTCACATTTGCAAGAAAGTATTTTGTGACGGACGAATCCTCTTCTCCATACGGTGAAAGGCGGCCATCCCTGGTGGAAGTATGCCTATGACAAATTTTACGGCTGCATCATTTGGTGTGTCCCCTGTTTTGATTAAGACTCTTCTCCTGAATACCGGGCCAAAAACTGCCTCGTCCGCTCCTCCCTCGGATGCTCAATGACCTGACGTGCCTCTCCCTGTTCCACAATAACTCCGCCGTCCATAAAGATGACCCGATCGGCCACATCCCGTGCAAAAGCCATCTCATGCGTGACGATGATCATCGTAGTGTCCCGCTCGGCCAAGCTCCGGATCACCTTCAGCACCTCGCCGGTGAGCTCCGGGTCCAGGGCGGAGGTAGGCTCATCAAAGCAGAGGATGTCGGGGCTCAACGCCAACGCCCGGGCAATGGCCACCCGCTGCTGCTGGCCTCCGGAGAGCTGGTGGGGATAGTGGTCGGCCCGGTCGGCCAGTCCCATCTGATCCAGCAGCGCCCGGGCCATCTCCTCTATCTCCGCCAAAATCCGCCGCCTATCGTGTTTGAAGTCCGGCCGCTCCTTGGCCAGCAGCTCACTGGCCAGCGCGACGTTCTTCAGGGCGGTATACTGTGGAAAGAGATTAAAGGACTGGAAGACTAGGCCGAAGTGAAGGCGCTTTTTCCGCACCTCCCCCTCCCGCTGCGTGGCGGGATCGGCCGCGTCAAAAAGCCGCTCCCCCCGCACAGATATGGAGCCGCCGTCCGGCGTCTCCAGAAAGTTCAGACAGCGCAGCAGCGTGGTCTTGCCCGACCCGGAAGAGCCGATGATGGCCAGAGCCTGTCCCTGCTCCAATTCAAAACTGATATCCTTGAGCACCTCTGTGGCGCCAAAGCTCTTAATAATGTTTTTGACTTCCAGGACTGCCATACCGCCGCCCTCCTATCTGAAATAGCTCAACTTCCGCTCCAGCCAGCCAAAAAGCAGGGTGAGAATCCCCACAAAGGCCAGAAAATAAATGGCCGTGGCAAAGAGAGGCCAGATAAGGCCGGACGAGGTATACTCCTTGGCGGTCATAATGACCTCAATCACCGAGATATAGTTTGCCAGAGCGGTGTCCTTGACCAGGGTGATGATCTCGTTGCCCATAGGGGGCAGGATGCGCTTGACAAGCTGCAGGAGGGTCACCTGAAAGAAGATCTGCCCCTTGGTCATCCCCAGAACCTGACCGGCCTCCCGCTGCCCGGCCGGAATGCCCTGAATGCCTCCCCGGTAAATCTCAGAAAAATAGCATGCGTAGTTGACGGCGAACGCCACCACTGCCGCTACCATCCGTCCCCCGTTGCCCCTGGGCCAGTGAAATGCCATCTCCAGCAGACCGGGGCCGAAGTAGATAATAAGGATCTGGAGCATCAGCGGAGTGCCCCGGATAATCCACACAAAGGTTTTGACCACCCAGGCCAGCGGCCTGATACGGCTCATAGACCCAAAGGAAATCACCAGCCCCAGAGGGATGGCAAACACCAGCGTCAACACAAACAGCCGGACATTATTGACGAGAAACGCCTCGGTCAGGCGGGCGAAGATGGCTTCCATGCAAACACCTCGGAAAGTAACTCACGGGACAGGGGCCTGATGCTCCTGTCCCGGAGTGAATGAACAGTTTTGATGCGGGGCTGAACCCGTCTCAGTCCGCCAATTCCAGCCCGTACTGATCCGCCAGCTCTTTCATGGAGCCGTCAGCCACCATTTCGGCAAAAATTTCATTGACGGCATCCCGGGTATCGCTGCCCTTTCGGAACGCCACGCCATAGTTTTCCTCCGCCAAATAGTCCACAATGGTCAAATCGGCATAGTTGGTCCCCTCGCCAGTCATGGCGTGCGCCAGAGTCATATCCAGCACGGCGGCGTCAGCAGTGCCCGACTTCACCTCCAGCAGGCAGTCCGTCTGTACGCTCTTGCCGACAAACTCCGCCTGCGCCAGACCGGGATCGGCCTCAGTCTCCTCATTTCCCTTGCACATAGTCTCGCCAGCCGAGCCGATCTCAGCGCAGACTGTTTTGCCGGCCAAAGAGGAAGTATCAACGTAATCGGTTCCCTCCTTGACGACCACTACCTGGGCATTTTTTACATAGGGAACCGTACAGGCCATATTGGCCTCCCGCTCGGGGTCCAAAGTCAGGCCATTCCAGATACAGTCAATATCTCCAGCCTCTAAGGCCACTTCCTTGGTATCCCAGTTAATAACGATAAACTCGGGCTCCACTCCCAGTTTCTCGCACACTGCCCGGGCCAGTTCGGTGTCAAAGCCGGTAAAATCGCCGTTCTCATCTGTATAATTCATCGGCTCGTACACGGTATAGCCAATGATCATCTTTCCATTGGATTTGATATACTCCAGGTCACTGTCCGTAACGTCAATATCAGTCGGGCCATCAGCGCCACCGATGGGAGCTGTAGACGAAGGGGCCTGGCTTTCGGTCTGGGCAGGCTGGCTGGGCGTCGATGCGGCACCGGGGTTGTTGCCGCCGGAGCAGGCGGCCAGGGGCAGGCACATGGCCGCAGCCACGGCCAGTGCAAACAACTTCTTTTTCATTTATGTACCCTCCAATTAAAATACAATCTGTGCGGAGTACCTCCTGCGCTTTCGTATATTACCATAATAAAGCGCTAATGTGAAGGGGTTTTTATAAAAAATTTTGCCTGAGGCAGATGTACCCGCCTCAGGCAAAACTTTTTATCGTTGCTGCAGAGCCCGCTCCAAGTCCTCCGGCCGATTGACATTCAGAAGCAGATGGTCCAGTGCAAAGCCTGGCAGCTCCTCTTCCCGCACCTCCCGCACGTCAACCCGTTCAAAAAGCGCTCGGAAAGAACGTCGCTCCTCCTCCAGGCAGGCCGAAAGCGGAGCCTGGCAGGCCCGGCTGTACAGTGCAAAGAGGGGCTCGGGTCTTCCGTCGGTACGGCGGATATAGCAGGCATCCCGCTCTCCCCGAAGCGCATTGAGCTTCCAGACCAGTTCAGGAGTACCGAAAGGCAAATCCACGGCGGTCAGAAATACCAGATCTGCCACCGTGGCGGCAAAAGCTGCTTCCAGTCCAGCCATAGGGCCCTGGCCAGGTCTCAGGTCTACCAACTCGGGAGCTCCGGCGGTGTCAAACCGCCCAGCCCGGTTCACAGAGACATACACCTCATCGAAGTGGTCCCGGTAGCGGCGAACCAGCCGGGCAATCAGCGTCTCCCCATCCTCAAACTGGATCGTCCCCTTATCACGCCCCATCCGGCGGGACATGCCTCCGGTGAGGATCACTGCAATTGTCTTCATCGGTCTCCCTCCGTGCGTTCGTCATTTCAAGTCAGTTTACCAGAAATTTTGTCAAAGTGCAACGTGCAGCTGTTTGAGCAAAGCGGCATTTCTTTTTTCCGGAACTGTATAGAAGCTCCTTAAATTCCATATCCTTTGTGATAGAATCGCAACCCAAAGATATGGAGGAATCCGAACCATGAAAAAGCTGCTTGCGGCGGCATTGGCCGCCGCCCTTCTGGTCCTCCCCGTCGAGGCAGCGGCGGTAGGCGCCCCGGCGGTGGAGGCAGCCTCCGCCATCCTGATGGAAAAGGAAACCGGAACCATTCTCTACGAGCAGAATGCCCACGACAAACTGGAACCTGCCAGTGTCACCAAGGTCATGACCCTTCTTCTGGTCATGGAGGCCATCGACTCAGGACGTCTCAGCCTAGACGAAACCGTCACCATGTCCGCCCATGCGGTAAGCATGGGCGGCTCCCAGATTTGGCTGAAAGAGAACGAGCAGATGACTGTCCGCGATCTTCTCAAGGCAGTCACTGTGGTATCCGCCAATGACGGGGCCGTAGCTCTGGCAGAGCGGGTAGCCGGCAGCGAGGAGGCCTTCGTAGCCATGATGAACCAGCGGGCTCTGGAACTGGGTATGACCGATACCTGCTTTGTCAACTGCACCGGCCTGCCTGCGGCGGGCCACTTGACCAGCGCCCACGATATCGCAGTCATGAGCCGGGAACTCATTCTCAACCACCCCTCTATCCGGGAGTATACCACCATTTGGATGGACACTCTGCGGGACGGCGCCTTCCAGCTCTCCAACACAAACAAGCTCATCCGCTTCTACGAGGGGGCCACCGGCCTCAAAACCGGCTCTACCGATTCGGCCCTCTACTGCCTCTCTGCCACTGCGGAGCGGGATGGTATGGAACTGATTGCCGTCGTAATGAAGTCGCCCACCTCAGAAAAACGCTTTGAGAGCGCCAAAAGTCTCCTCAATTATGGCTTTGCCAATTATACCGTCATGGATGTCTACCCCGGACAAGCCCTTCCACCTGTAGACGTACTGTTGGGCGTGCAGGGGCAGGTTCAGCCGGTACTTGCCTCCTCCAGCCGAATTCTTATCGACAAAGCCGACCTCAACGGCGTTACCACGGAGATCCGCCTGTGTGAGAATGTGGAAGCCCCTGTGGAACCGGGCCAAAAGCTGGGGGAAATGGCTGTTCTGGTCAACGGCGAGGAGCGGCAGACCATTCCCATACTGGCCGACCAGGCTGTGGAACGGCTCAGCACGCCTGGAATCTTTCTGCGCTTCCTGCGCACTTTATTTATGGCGGGGTAATACCGCCGCCTTCTGGACCTTCTTGTCAAAGATTCTCCTCGGTGGTACAATAAGGTAAATCACAGCTGTGCGAGGTGATCTCTCTATGACTTTGGGACAGAAGATTAAGGCTGTCCGTCTGGAACGGGGCATGACGCAGAAAGAGCTAGCGGGAGATACCATCACCCGCAACATGCTCTCCAAAATCGAGAATGACAGCGCCACCCCTTCGGTGCGCACATTGGAGCATCTGGCCGGCGCATTGGGATTGCCTACCGGGTACTTTCTCTCCGGGGCGCCGGTTTCCAACGGTCTGGTTCCCGACGGGCTGGATGGGGCCAGAGCTGCTTTTCGAGCGGGTCGGTGGCTGGAGTGTCTGGAGCTGCTGGAAGCCGACAAGACCGCCGGTACCAGCGATGAGGGTTACCTCCTCCATGCCCGGGCTGGGGCCTGTGCCGCACGCGAAGCCTTGGAGCGCGGCGACCTGACTGCCGCCCGGGAGCTGGCTGAGACCGCTCAGTATTACAATCAGGAGGGGCTGTATTACGACCGGCCCCTTGCCATGGAACTGGCCCTGATCCTGGGCCGCGCGCTTACGCGCCTTGGCGAAGAGGGCTACGCTGAACAGCGTTCTGCCTTTCTCCGCGCCCTGGAGGAGATGGACCGCCAGTCCGTATCTCCGTAGGAAAGTAACAGCGTGGGGAACGCCCGCCGAAACCCGGCGTGCCGTTCTCCACGCTGTTGTTTTAAAGCAATCGGAAATTTTACCCTGCCTTTATCCACGCTTTTCTTGACTAGCACGCCATTGTGTTGTATAATTTATACAAATTCATTTCTTCTAATTTTTAGCTTATTATCATCTCCGACAATCTCCTCTTCCAAAAAGGGGAAACTGTTGGATGTTTTTACCAAAGAAGGAGAGGATACCTATGGGATGTAAAGACACAAGGGCGTCTGTGCAGTCCGAGCTGGACAGTTTTTTGGCGGGACAGGCGGTCAGGGCGCAGAAATATTTGGGCGCCCACCCCGAAGTGCGGGACAACGCAGAGGGCTATGTCTTTCGTGTTTGGGCCCCCCATGCCCAGGAGGTCTCGGTGGTGGGGGACTTTAATGGCTGGGATGACAAGGACCACCCTATGCTTCCCCTGCGCGGCGGTGTCTGGGAGGGATTTGTACCGGGCCTGAAGCGCTATGACTCCTATAAATACGCTATCCATACCAAGGACGGCAGGCTCCTGGCCAAGTCCGATCCCTTTGCATTTCACGCTGAAACCCGGCCGGGCAACGCCTCCAAGCTCTATGATCTGTCAGGCTATCAGTGGGGCGACGAGAACTGGCTCAAGTGGCGGAGAGAAAACCCCGTCTATGAGAAGCCGCTGAATATCTATGAGGTCCATCTGGGTTCCTGGAGGCGCACCGGGGATGATAAGCTTCTGAGCTACCGGGATATTGCCGCCTATCTGGTCCCCTATGTGAAGGAAATGGGTTTTACCCACGTAGAGCTGATGCCGGTGACTGAGCATCCGCTGGACGCCTCCTGGGGGTATCAGTGTACCGGCTATTTTGCGGCCACCAGCCGTTTCGGCACTCCCCACGACTTCATGTATCTGGTAGATCAGCTCCACCAGGCCGGTATT
>ERZ857955.441-NODE-441-length-49353-cov-12.411579_pt1 | contig 49353 bp, 76 predicted proteins | sample MGYA00519956_ERZ857955 | MGnify/ENA primary metagenome ERZ857955 (study PRJEB31778, sample SAMEA3449378) | human gut metagenome | biome: human gut; feature: human-associated habitat; material: faeces | place: United Kingdom | collected 2010/2012 ...
AAAGAATCAACTTCGCGCTCGCCTCGTTGGTCAGCTTATTTTGGTATATCTCGTCAATTAGGTATATTGTCTCTCTAGCCCGGTCATAGTGGAGGCGGATAAAGGCAAATGGGTCAGGGAACCAGCCCCAGTCAACACCTTGATAGATACGGTCAAAGGAAACGAACTCTTCTTCCGTGATTTCCCTCAACTCCAGATTCTCAAATACGTTTCCGCCGGTGCCGACCGCTTCGCCCAAGTATTCATGGCGATAGGCCCTCTCGTCCGTGGTCTTCAAGTGTTCAGCTTCTGCCAGGAACTGTGCCCCCAACCACTCCGGCGGGGCCTCCAAGTATGTGCTCTTATGGCACAGCCTGTCCGCTCTTTCTTCCAAGCTGTCTTTGTTGGCCCAGTTGTCCCGGCTGATGGGTGGATTGTAGCTCTCAAAGTTCCAGAACTTCGACCCGCCGCGCATGGTAGATTGTAAAATGGTTCTAATCTCCGCCCGACCGGAAAACTGATCTTTTTCTTCAAAGTGTGTTACAGCGATATATCCGAACGGAACCTTAATGGACTTTATTTTCATGGGGTCATCAGCGCCCCGGAACATGATTTTCTGCCCAGTCGGCTTATAAATCAGCTCCATAGGTTGAACCTTAGCGTCCCAGTACGCCGCCATACCCAATTCTCCGATTGCCCATAGATATTGTGCATACACGCTGTCCCGGATGGTGTTCGCCACTTTGCGAAGTACCAAGGCGTGGGTGTTTGAATTGGTCAGCAAGATAAGCGGCACCAGCAGGGAAACGCAGGAAGATTTAAGCGAGCCTCGGCCACCAGACAAATCATAGTGTGTGTGTCCGTGTTGGAATACGTCACGAGCCAGTAGGTGGAATGCAGGTCCAAGGACGGACGATAAACGAATCTCAGACATCTATGACCACCTTAACCTCCGTATCTCCATCGCCGTTCGCCTTTCCATCGAACGCTCCCACATGCTTTCCCAGTAATTCAAGCGCTTTTATCTTGCTGGAATACTTCAGATCGCTGTCATTCGCATCCGAGGCCGGTTTATCTGTGATTTCCTTCAGCTTGGCAAGCACATAGTCCTGTGTAATCTCTGTCCGTTCACTTCTGGCTCTCTTTGCTTCCTGAATTGCGGAAGAAACGTTATTTTTCGTAATTAGCTGCCGCCCAATTTCAGGGTTTTTATACCCTGCCCGAAGAGCAGCCTGTGCGGCATTCAAATCCACAAGGTACTCCTGCACAAATCTTTCCTGCTTTGGCGTTAATGCCACACTCACCACCTCTCGCCTAAGTAGAGTCTACAAATGCCCCCCACCGCCACCGATAGAGCGCGCCCTCTCTCTTTCTTTTCGGGGGAGATTAAGGGGGGATTATAGGGGGGTAAGAGATAGGGGGATCGGGGGGAAGGGAGAGGTGGGATAAAGGGGGCCATCAAGAGGGGGACCTTTTCTTTCTCTCTCCCTTGCTTTCGTTTTGCTTTTGAAATGCTTTTAAATGCTTTTAAATGCTTTTCGCCGCCTACTGTCGAGCACTGGCTCGGATCCGGCCAGCCGTCACAGCCTGTTAAGCGATACACCCGTGTGGGTTGATAGCCTCCCCCGTCTCCTGCAACTGCGGGGCGGCAAATATTTTACGCTAATATTAGCATTTTCATGTTGACAATACGCTAATATTAGCGTATAATAGAATCATCAAGAGGGGGACAGCCCCAGGAGGTAACTAACATGAAAAAGTACAATCTCTCTGAAATCATGAAAGCCGCTTGGAACCTGCGCAAGATGTCCCTCAAGTGGGTCACCTCTCTCAGCTTCGGCGAGTGCCTGCGCCGCGCCTGGAAGGCCGCGAAGGAAGCCTCCCGTGTCTTCTCCGGCCTCGTGCGCAATGTCCAGGTCGGCGGAACCCTGGCGCACCCCGTCCTGGTGGACATCGACATGGACACCCTGACCGTCACCGGCAATACCTACCCCGTGCGTAGCATGATGCGCGAGTTCGGTCTGGTTTGGGATCGTGACAACAAGGCTTGGACTGGCAGCCGTGAAACTCTCAATTCCATCTGCGTCAAGTACGCTTAATTACGCTTGGTAAGGAGACAACTATGGAAAAGTATTACATCATTGCAGACTTAAAGCGTAACCCAGCCGCCGGGGAGGATGTCCCTCCCGTTCCGGGCGCCCAGGTATATGTGGGGAGAATGAAGGCCATCATCGAGGCTGAGAACTGGGAAACAGCCATGAAGCAAGGCCAGGAGCTGATCATGGGCTGCCTGAAAAAACACATCGTGCCGTATCAGTGGTGCTGGATGCCCGTCAAAGATGCCGAGAAGATGGGGGACACCTCCATATATGACAGGTACCCCACCGCAACCAGGCTGACCTATGAGCGGGTCAAAGCCGGTCTGACGCAGAAGCAGTTGGCTGAGCGCTCCAGTGTCAATATCCGCCAAATCCAGCGTGTCGAGCTTGGAGAGTCCGAGGCCGGAAACCTCACCGCCAAGAATCTGCTAGCAATCGCTGACGCGCTTGGCGTGGAGTTGAGGAGACTTCTCTGATGGCTGTTGTTGTAAAGCCCCGTACCTGCCGCCAGTGCGGCGCTGTCTTTGATGGCGGCCCCCGCGCATGGTATTGCCCGGCCTGCCGCCTGGTGCGGAGTAGAGAAGCAGACGCGAGGCGGAGAAAAAAGGGGCGAAAGGCTGACCGCCCTCTCGGTAGTATCGATAAATGCACCGTCTGCGGGAAAGAGTATGTGGTAAACTCTGGCCGGCAAAAGTATTGTCCCGACTGCGCCTATGAGGCCGTCCGCAAGGTGGATCGTCCAGCCTCACGGGCTTGGAACCAGGCCAACAAGGAAACTTACTATCCAGCCAGGAATGAAAAGCGCCGAAAAGAACGCGCGGAGAATCCAGAGCTGGTTCGGGCAAAAGAACGAGCTGCCTATGCCAAACGAAAATCTAAAACATAACCATCCTTCCGCCCCTTCGGGGGCGGCTTTATTTTTGAGCGGGTGAGGATTTGCACCTCACATGAGTGGATTGCTGTCTAACGCCCGTCGCGCATTACTGCGGCCTGCAAACCCGAGGGACGATACCCATACCGCGAGCAGGATAATAGGTGCCACTCTACCCGTCACCATAGCGTCTACCTTATTCCGCCACCGCTCAATGTTTTCAGACCGACCAACATCTTTTCACCAGCCACCGCCAGCCCTTCACCCTGAATGGGGTGGTTTTCAGCCGTGCGGCATATTGCACACAGTAGGGGCAGCGGCTGCACCGCCGCCGCCCCATCCGTGTGAAGAAGGAAAAGGGGATGGAAAGAGAATGGGAGCGCAGGGGCATACGCCCCCACACTCCCATTTTAAAGTAAGATTTCTCTATTTTTCCCCTTTAAAGGGGAATTTTCAAAATTTTATCTAAAGTCTACTCGCCCCGCTAAATAGTCAAGGCTTACTTCAAAAAAGTCTGCAATCGCAACCATAGATTCAAGATCCGGTTCCGCTTCTCCCCGTTCATATCTCCGTATTGCGTCGCTATGTAGCCCGCATCGTTGGGACAAGATATACCGTTTTATTTTTTTCGCTTCCCGTAACTTCCGAAGCCTGTCCCCACGGAATGAGTTCAAGGGCTATCCCTCCTTCGGTTCTTCTGGCTCAAAATCATTTAGCGCCTCCTTTACTGTGCCGATATTGTTCAATACAATATCAAGCATCGCGTCCGCAGTTATATGGTGAGCGAAAACAGCTTTATCTTCTGCGTCACATTGATAGTATGCTGTCAGGGTACAGTCGTCCTTAAGCCTGGCGCATACCGAGATTTTATCTGGATTTTGCTCAAAGATTGTTTTGACTGTCTCTTCAAGCCATTCTGTATAGGGCAGTTCTTCCCACTCATTCATGCTGTCCTCCCTCCTCCGTCTTGTCCGTCCGGTCGCTACAGGTCATCCCCATCAGAGGGCAATCCGCGCAATCCCCGTCACAGTAGGCCCAAGAGATACCGCATGGACGAATCATGTACTCACTCATGCGGTTCACCCTCCTCCGTCTTGAAGCAGACCACCCGCACCACATCATAGACCTGTATCTCTTTGCTCTTGAATGGGAACTGTTTGCAGTGCGGGCAGGTTATCGTTTCGAGCATTTCTTCCTCTGACAGATCATATCCTGTCCAATTCTGCGTAGTTTCGATGCAGGCGGCGTTGTGTTCACATTCAATGATGGGCTGTTCAATGTCGGTGTCGCTCCCATCATAGAGGAAAGTATCAACCAACAGATGCCCGATTTCCTTTCCGCATTTCTCGCACTTCATTGTCCGCCCTCCCCGTCGTGGATGGAGCCCTCCATATCCAAAAACTTCTGGCACATGGCCGCAGCCTGAATGGCCTCGCAGGCTGCGTTGATGGCGTTTTGTTTTAAGCATCTAATATCTTCATTGGCCGGAAGGTCACTTGTGATATTTCCCCAAGCACACTCCAAGAGTAGTTTCATCTTGCTTACCTCTTCTTCGGCCTCTTCTGCTTCTTCTTTTAGCACCGCCCACCCCTCATGCTGGCTGTGGAACTGCGGAAACCGCTCATTGGCGGCAGCCAGCTCAACGTCCACCAGTTGCCTGACGTTGGCTAATACAGCGTTCATTTCGCACCTCCGATGATTTCGTCCAGCTCGACAGGCTGGCCGGGGCAGAGGGAGGGGAACAGGTCAACCTCTGCGTGAGCCAAAAGGATTTCTTCTTTACCCCATACTCGCACAAACACATCACTACTTTCTAGGCGATACGCATTGGGATATATCATCTTGATAGCCTTCGCCCTCTCCACCTCCTGCCTTGTGAAGCGGGGCTTTTCGGACAAGTCCCATTCATCAGGGCAAAGTACGCCGCGTTGATCGCAAAATGCACTGCCATGGAAGTGGCATCCTTCGCAGTCGTCATGAGAGGCGCATTCCATTTTTACGTCCCCCAGCGTCCAATCCTTCAATGGCTTATCCGCTTTCTTTTCTTCCTGCTCCTGCTTTGACTTGCGGATGATGCGGTCTGGGTGGTTGATAATTACAGCCAAATCATCCTCATTGTAGCAAGGGTTCCAGAGATCTCCCGTCTTATAATATCGCTTCCCGTCTGCTCCAATCTTGAAGGCGCCTCTATTTACCTGATTTGCGCCGAAATCGTATGTAAATTCTTCGCCTACCTCAACACCCAGCACCTGCGCAATTCTTGGTTTATTCACTTGTTGTCCTCCTCCTTGATTTTCAGGTACTTTTCGATGGCTTCGTCCAGGTTGGCCTCCCCCTTTGTGTATGGCACCCAGCAAGTGCCGTTCTCTTTCTTGTGTTGGCAATCCTCGTTTTCGTCCCAAGCGCAGCAGGGGCCGCCGTAAGCACAGTCGCAGCACATACCTTCCACCGCATTGGCCATGTTGGCCGTCCTCCGTACCATTTTCGTGAGATCACGAAAATGGTCTATGTTGGTCTCCTTGGTTAATGTATCCTCATTTTCAGTTAATGCATCCCCACGACCAGTTAATGTATCAGTTGATGTATCCTCCAACACCTCGTAGCCCATCAGGCGGGCGGCGTCGTGGGGATTTTCTTTTAGTCGTCCGCATGAGACATTTTTCCAAACCAGCTTACAGCCAGAGCTTCCTGCCCCACACGTGTCACAATGAGTTTCAAATACTTCCCCTGTCTCAGGATTCCGAAACTTCATGGGCGGCCCTCCTATCCCGTTCCATACAAAACCGAATATATTCCTCGATAAATTTCATGTCATTTTCGGCGCCCTTTATTTTCCCCTTCCAGCCACAGGAGGGACAGTAGAAAATATCTCCACGCCCTCCGTTCCCGCAGCTCCCGCCGCAGTTGGGGCACTCAGCGTCCATAAATATCAGGCTACTCATGGTCGGCCTCCTTTCTCTGGCCGTAGGAGCAGAAATCGTCTGGTTGTACTCGTTGCCATTCTCTACCCCAGATTGAGCAAAACAGTCCAGGGCCTTTATAATCCACTGTTTCTTTGCAGTGCTGGCACTCCCGGCACCTTACCACAGGCACAGCGTCGATGGTGGGCAGGCTATCAAACATCCGCTGCATGACGGCTCCAGTCACCCCATCACCACCAAAGCACTCTCGTGCATTATCCGCATCAACTAGTCTCATACTCGTCCTCCTTCTCCTTTTCCTGCTCCCTCCGTAGTGCGGCCTCGGCTTCTTTTGGGGTGTCCCCAAATACACACCCGTTGTCCATATCCTGTAACACATTGATGGCGCTTGCATAATGGGCTTTTGCCGGTTTGGGGAATCGCGCACTGCACATATACACCCATCTCGGAGGCTTGAATGGCAGCACCATGCACCGCCCTTCATCGCCGGCCTGCTTGAGTTCGCGGAGGCGGTCAGGCGTTATGCCAAGGGCTTGCCCAGCCAACTTCAAAATAGTATCCTCACTAAATGTTTGTTTGAAGTCCTCCGGCTCCAAGCCAGTCTCCTCATAGGCGGCGAGGCGGTCTGCGACTTCTCCGCTGTACTCTGTGTCGCCAATTTTGAGCCGCCATTTCCCGCCGTCAAAGTATGTCAGCCGCTTCATGTCAGCCCTCCTTCTGGCCGCGCCATTTCGGCTTGCAATCAATCCCCGACCCCAGTTTACAATCCAATCGGACATACGGCCTTTTGTGTACCTCAACGGCATTGGCACAAATCTGGCAACCTTCTCCGCTGTACCACATCAGTGCCTCCATGTCGCCGACCGCCGCATCCCTCTCCTGTTTCACCTGCTCCAGCTCCTCGTATACGGCAGTAATCCCCACGTCCCCGCCGTACATATCCCACTGTATGCGCAAGTCGTCTAGCTCGGCCCGCAGCTTCTCGTTTTCGGCCTGGAGCGTGGAGAGGGCGTCAGCTGCCTCCATGCACAAGTCCATGATTTCCAGTGTCGCCTTATCAGCATATAGGCTGTCGGTGCGCAACCGCTCAATCAGCTTCTCAATGTCCATCAGATTTCCTCCTCCGGCGGCCCATCCCAGGCCGTCCAGTACCTATTATACAACTCCATTGCAAACGGCTTGATGTGCTTGCAGTACAGATATCCATCCCTGCACCCTTCTGCAATCTCCAGGCCGCCCCATTGGAGCTGGGCTATCCCTGCTCCCTCAATGTAGATTGCGGTCTCCTGGGTGATGGATTCCAGCTCTGCGCGGGTATATTGGTGTCTCATGGCGACACCTCCGGCGGGGTGAGGGGGGGGCGCAGTGCCTGTTCCGTTTCTTGCTCCGCAGCGGCGACAGAAAACAAAATTTTCGTTGAACGTTTGCTCCCCGAAGTCCTCTCGGAACTCATGGTAATCGTGGCAATTCGGGCAGATATATTGAGTTGTACCCTTTTCGGTTTCTCTACGTATCCATCCCATCCGTTTTCTCCTTCCCGCAGGGCAACCACCTACTGTCCCATTCTCTTATCGCTCCAAGTTTTGTGAGCTTCCAGGCCGAACCAGGTATAGTTGATTTATCGCAGCGGGAGCAAAAAACGGAGAATCGCAGTCTCCACCGTCCAACCCGTCTGACTTTGGCCTCTCCTCCACAATACGGGCAAGGTTTAATCGCCCTTACCATCGTTCAGCGCCTCCAATCTCTGCAATTCCTCCGCGCTCAGAATCGGCGCGCGGGTGTTCCAGGCGAGGCAGGCTTCATTCGGGTGCTCATTGAAATAGTCGTTGTCAAAGCTCACCACCGCCCCGCACTTTCTGCACCTGAAAAAATTCAGGCCACCAAAACCAATTACTCTCCGCACTTCTCCCTTACAGAATGGACACGGCAGCAGCACCCCCGCATCCGTCAGGCGCTTGGCCGCTTCGTGGTCGCCCAGCAGGGCGCGCGTCTTATCGTCCATCGTTCGGTTCCTCCTTTATCAGCGGCCATTGAGAAATGCCATCCTGGCTTGCGGAGACCTACTGTTTGATGGCAGGTTATTCCGAGCCCTCCATGCGGCGATTGGATTTTTTGATAAGCCAAAGTGCTTCCCAATCTTGATATCGCTCATGCCATTCTGGTACAGTTGCATACATGTTGCCTCGTCAAATACAGCCTTTGGCCTCCCGTTTGGATTCGGCGGGGTGCGTTGAACTGTCTTTTTCTCTGTGCAGCGTGCGCCCGGCGGGCAGATCAAAGAGCGTGCATGCCCGGTACAGCCTATGTAGTCGCAGCAGTACAGCCCGGCGGTGATATAGCACCTGTAGATGCAGTTAGCACAGTGCTTGTCCATGCCCCACACCTCCACCACATGGATTCCGCGCCCGGCCATGAGCTTTTTCTTTAGCTCATATTCCTTGGTTCGGAAGCCCTTCACATCTTCCACCACAGGCAGCCAGTGGACGGCGCCCGTGCAATCCGGCTCTGTAGGCCGCTCATATGCAAAGTCGGCCCGGTACTTGATGGCCCGAACACGCTCGCCCAGCGGTGTCGTGAACGCCTCCTGGAGTGTGAACTCCGGCTGGAGCTTCAGATCCCGAATCTCTCCGGCACAAAGCCGGAGCATGAGCTGGTCATACCGTGCGGCCTCCTTCTGGCTGTCGAAGATAATGCCGTTTCGCACGGCCTTCTTGTTGCCGTATTTATTCACAGGGCAAAACCCCTTTCGTCAAGCATATTCATCCAGGCCGCCCAGGTCAGCCCTGCCTTTTGGGCCTCTTCCCAAGTGTCCGGCACCCCGGCGGCCCGGCGCTGACGGCGCAGCTCCTGCCACCGCTCCCGCAGGGCCTCCACCGCAGGGTCTCTGTAACGGGCGGTTGGAGTCGGCAAACTTTGTGTTTTCGGCGTCTCCGGCTGCGGGCATCGTGAGGAGATATCGGTCGGGTCAGGCCAGTATTTTTGTGTCCGAAAATAGCTCACCACCGCCTCCCGCACATCGTCCACAGAGTAAGGGGCCAGCGTCAGCGCCCAAACAGCCCGCAAAGCATTGTCCCTGAGGCGAGGGTCTTTAGGCCGGTAGAAAGCAAATAGCTCGAACAGCTTGTCCGTGTCCTCACGGGTCAAAATATCACGTCCTTCCTGTACTTCTACCGGAAGTCTACCGATAGAAGCCTTCTTCTCCTCCAAATTACCGCCATTCTCTCATGAGAAGGAGGAGGAACGGGGGGATAATAGGGGGATAGAGATAGGGGGTGTGGGGGAAAGAGGAAGGGGGGCAGAAGGGGGGCGGTCGTCGGAATACTGCACGGGGCACACCCCGCCGTCTATCCCTGTTCGCCCTGGCTCTTATGGCCGATACGCCTGGAAGCGTTGTAGATTAAAATGGCAGCTCTCCGTCATCATCCGTCAGCTCTTCGAACTCCGCCCCACCAGACCCCGGTTCCGCCGGGGGCGGTGTATAGGCTCCGCCGGATTCCGCACCGCCTTCCGCGTCCCGCTTGGAGTCGCCGAAGTAGACATGCTCGGCCAGTACTTCGGCGGTGCGGCGCTTGTTGCCGTCTCTGTCCGTCCAGTCCCGGAGCTGCAACCGGCCCTCCACCACGGCCATGCGGCCCTTGGCGAAGTAGCGGGAGACAAATTCGGCGGAGCTGCGCCAAGCCACGATGTCGATGAAGTCCGTGGTTTTCTCCCCGGTCTGCTTGTCCTTGAAGTCCCGATCCACCGCCAGGGAGAAGTTTGCCACAGACGCCCCGCTCTGCGTCTGGCGCAGCTCGGGATCGCGGGTCAGGCGGCCCATGAGAATGATTCTATTGAGCATTGTTTCCCTCCACCTCACCGTTCCCGCCTCCATCCAAGTCGGCAAGGATTGCGTCAAAATCCTTGGCTCGGATGTCCTTGGCGCTGGCGCAGCCATGCCGCCTCAGAAGAGACTTGGCATCAGCTTTGGTCAGGCCATGTCGGCCGGCGGCGGCGTAAAAGAACTTCACTTGGGCCGCCGTAATGGGTGCATCCGGGTTCTGGTTGTTGAAGTAGACGCCGGCCTCCTCTGTGTCACTCTCAATGTCCTGCGTGAAGCTGTCCGACATGCAGCCAAGAGACAGGGCTGCGGACACCAGAGCGCGCTTCTGAGCCATCTTAATGGCGCTGTTGGCTCCGTCGTAAGGGGACTGGCGGCCGTTCCGTCCCTCTCTTGTATTGGCGGAGCCGTAGCTGGATGTAATCGTGTACTCCTGGCCGTCTACGATCTTCACCAGATCGCATCGGACGCAGTAAAAGAAGAAGCCTTCGCTGTGATCCTCAACCTTGCTCTCCAAGTGGTACCTCTGGCAGAGGCCATAGGCCACAGCCACCTTTTCAGCGCCAGACTTGAATAGAGTTGGGTGCTTGGTCTGTGCGCTGCCATCCTTCCGGCGGATCATGCCAAAATCCACGCCTCGGCGGAGTGTGGACGGGGGGCCGCCAAAGACGGAGATGGTATAATCCCCGGTGCGGGGCTTTCGCTCGACCGCCATAGGGGCGGCATCGTAGGAATATAACGTGAGTTCGTTCATCATATCCTCCTCTTCAATGCGCGGTGGATGTTGAAGCACCACAGGAACAGGTCTGCGTCCGCCCGGATAGGGATGAGTTCGTACACCCCGGACTTGTCCAGTCTCAAGGCGTAGGTCTCTTCTGGGGCAAATCCGCCGATAAGAAGCTCATATCCGGCCAACTGCGCGGATACAGCGTGGCGGTGAACGACGCCGGTCTTGATATCCACCAGGACGCGGCGACCGTTGATGTGCCCCCAGCGATCTGGCGTCCCTGCGAAGAGCATGCCTGGGTCATACAGGGGCGTCTCAATTCCCTCCCAGTCCGGCTGATAATCCATGAGGAATCGGAGATATGCCTTGAGATACCCGGAAATCTCCGGATCCGTCTCCGGCTCCTCTCCATAATCCAGCATGGCGCAGGCGGCGTGAACATCGGAGCCGCGGCGGGCGGCCGTCTGCGCCAGCCAGGGGGAAGCGGACTTGTAATCGTAGGAAAGAAATCGAGTAATCGTGGTGACGCTGGGCAGCTCCACCCCGTCCAGGGTGTACTTGTGCCCCTGGTCAAAAAATAGTAAGGTCGCCATCAGCTTTCCGCCCAGCTTTCAAAGTCGGGGCCATCCGCGTCGCCGCCCTCGCAGTATTCCTTAAACTGCTGGAGCACCGGCTTCATGTAGTCCTCATTGATGATATCCCACATGAACTTGAACCACTTCCTGGGCCATGCCTCCGCATACTCCACAACCGTTTCCGGGGCCTTGATTTCCTCCTGGCACTCAGTACAGATAGCGCCGGTGTCATAGGAGTACAGGTCAGCCCCACACCGGGCGCAATAGCCTGTTGGAGCCTTCTCCTGCGTGTCACATAACGGGTTTGTGCAAATCATGCCTTCTTCCCCTCCTCCAGCGCGGCCCAGACCGCGGTTTTCTTCCCGCTCCTGGCCTTGCGCCTATCAATGACGCTGACCAGCCGCAGGGCCTTCAGCTCCGTGAGGCGGGGCCGGACAGCGTTCTTGTCAACAAATCCGAGGGTGTCCGCCAGCTCCTCCGCCGTCATCGGCCCCCGCTCCCGCAGGGTGGTGTAGATCAGCCTGCGGCGGTTGCTGGCCGCCATCTGGATATCCTGATACGCCTCGCGGCGCGTTTCCTGTGTAATCCCCATTGACAAATCAGCTCCTTTCCCTGATAATAAGGGTATATATCGTTTTCCTTGCCGCTCTTCGGTCTCGCACACCGGGGAGCGGCGCTTTTTATTGCTCCGGGATAGTGATGGCCGCCCACACGTCGTCGATGCTCTCCGCGCCCTCCAGGCCGGTGATCTGGATGGTGAGCGGGCCGGTGGGCGTGGGGGCCGGGGTGGTGGTTGCCGCCGGGGTTTCAATGACTGGCTGCTCCGGCTCTTGGTTCCAGACGATTTCAACTAGTGCAACCAGTGCCAACAAAAAGAATAGGTATACAGTGGTCACGATCAGTTGTTTCTTCATAGGCTAACCGCCACCAGAATAGCCAGCACCAGCGCCGCTCCGGCAACCACCGCCAGTTGCACCCGCTGAGCCACCGCCTGCGCCTGCTGTACCCGGCGGCGGTAGGCCCGGTAGCTGTACGCCTTTGCGCGCCTGTCGCGCTCGGTTTGTGCTCCCATAATTTTCACTCTCTTTCATTAGTTGAAAAGCTCTGTCTTGAAATCGCTCATTTCGCTTTGAATGGTGCTCGCCACCGCAGTCCGTATCATGTGTACGATGGTTTCGTAGTCAAAGCACGGTACGCCCTCTCGCTTGTACTTAACCAGCCCGCCGGGGCTGATCTTGTATGTAAGCGCCTTGTCCTTGACCGCAATCCCGAAGGTTGCCCGGCCCTCTCTGAGCGCCAGCCTTACCGTCTGTTCCGGCCAGTCTAAATACCGGGCCGCAACGTCCACTGGAACATTGTCATACGCTAGTATCTCAGCGTCCGTTGGGATCGGCGGCCGCGCTCTGGTTCTTGGCCTCATCGTTTTCGCCTCCCTTCTCCCCGTGGAGCCGCTCATGCTCATCCCAAGTCATCCCATAGTAAGCCCGGCATAGGTCGTCCATGACGCGGCGTGCATTTGCGAAACGGTTCTCAATCTCCCGCTTCGTGCTACTCTCGTTGAGTTGCCCATCTTTGGTCATAAAAAATCCTCCAATCTTGCCAGAGGCCGGAGGATGTGATATACTGTCTCCGATACCTCGTAGCTTCGGTACGTGGTGTCATGCCCTGGTCGGTGGTCGCACACCGGCCGGGGCGCTTATTTTTCCCTCGTGACTCCGGGGCTGGATTCGTGATTAGGTCCATTCGCGCCGATAATTAACCACTTCCTGTCGGATGATATGTCCGTCGGAATCCCATTCTTTTACGATGTCATATGATTCCACCCACCTGTTGAGGTGATTGATTATTACATGCTTGGACTCGATCATTATATTCCCTCCTTCTCCGCCCCGTCAGGGGCGGGCTTCTTTTTCTCCATTGGTGTGCTCCTTGGCCTTCTCCGCCATAGCTGCTACGCCTTCTGCATACCCGATCAAATACTCTTTCTTTCCGTCGGGAAGAAGTTCACAAGCACGCGTCAGGCTTTCGGCAATATTGCGCTCTTTTTCGCTCATATTGTCACCCCTCTCATTCGTTTTCTGGATACATTCTACACCTATTTTTTCGTATTGTCAATACATTTTTTGAAATTATATTACTTTGTTTGTATTGACAATACAGAAAATGAATAGTATAATATCTAATGTAGCAAGGGGGTGATCATGTGAATGAACGAATTAAAGCTGTGCGTTTGGCACTGGGGATTTCGCAAGAAGAATTTGGTAAAAGGCTCGGAGTTACGCGGGGAGCAATTACGAATATAGAACTTAACAAGGTGGAGCCAAAGCCACTGTTTGTGGATCTTATTTGCCGAGAGTTCAACGTAAATGAGGACTGGTTAAAGAACGGGGCGGAACCAATGTTTTTGCAGAGGAGTCGGAACGAGGAGCTTTCCGCATTTTTCGGCGACCTGCTCAATGGTGAGCCAGACTTTAAGCACCGTCTAATTTCGGTTATGTCAAGATTATCCGTTGACCAATGGCAAATGTTGGCCGATATGGCGAATATGCTTGTAGAAGAAATGCAAAAAGAAAAGCCGTCCCCCGAATAAGGGGACGGCATGGTATCGGTGCTATTTAGAAATGTGCAGGACAAACTGGTAAACATTTTTTAATTTTTCCTCGTCCATTGCGGATATAAGCCTTTCGATCGACTCTAGCAATTTTTCTTTCGGCGTCATTCTGCACCATCCTCCCAGTTTGTGCCACTCCCAATCAGAACTATGTAATTTTTCTAATTTTGGCACATTTTGTAGCCTCTGTTTGCACTATACGCCCTGTTTACCTTATATTCTGTCAGGTTTTGTCGATGCTGGAAAATTTGTTTCTGTTGACTATTATTATAGAACATTAGTTCCATTTTTCAAGATGGGAATATCACCAAAAAAGAAGTGTAAATTTTCTGTGCGCGTTTGATCGCCTTCCGATATAATGCACGGATTATCGGACTTTTGCATGAGCGTAAAAGAACCGCCAGAGTGCGGTAAAATAGAGAGGAGAATGGGAAATGGGATGGAAAAGAATGGCCGCTTGGGGATTGGCGCTAATAATCCCGCTGTCCGCTTGTACTGCTGAGTCAACAGTAGATGTGAGCAAAAGCCCTCCCCCGGAACAGACCATTGTAGCCACACCCGAAAGTGACCCAATAAAAGACAATATCACTGCTACATTCTCGTCCTTCTGTGATACCTCATTTATAGAGATCTCCCTATTTGGAGATATGACCACAGTGAGTATCTATGACCCTGACATAGCCGCGCTTATACAAGAAGCGAAGGAAGCGGGGTCTGCGCCAGCTAACTGGGAGGATATTAAATCAACTCTTGTCGAGCTATCTAAGAATGCTCCATTACTCCAAGATACTACACGATGCGCCATTTACCTCAAGCAGTCAGAAGCTGGAGAAATATATCTTACTGTCACTGGCGATAAAGTTATGTTTGATGTTTTTGGGGAAGCAGTTACCTATAATGACGAGAAAATTAGCTTAGATGAGTTTAACCAGATTAAAAATGGGATGACATACGACGAAGTAGTTTCGATTATTGGATCGAAAGGAGAACTGCTATCCGAATCAGATCTTGGCATTGGGTCAGAATATGTAACTACAATGTGGATGTGGGAAGGTAAAGGGTCTATTGGGGCTAACGCAAATGTGATGTTCCAAGATGGCAAAGTAGTCAATAAAGCGCAGTTTGGCTTAGAGTGAACAATAAGGAGATTTTACGTATGTTGGACAAAAAAGATTTGCAGGCAATCCAATCCATTATCGCGGACGCTGAACAGCGCATCACCAAAAACACCGTAATGATGATGGAAACCAAATTTGAAAAGCGGTTTAATTTGCTCGCAGAGGGCCAGAGCGCCATCCTGGAGAAACTGGAGCACCTGGACGACATGGAGGTCATGGACACTCGGATCACTGCCCTTGAGGCTATGGGGAAGAAGCTGAACCGTGAAATGGAGAAACTGAAAAAGGCGCAATAAAAATGCCGCCCCCGGTGCTACCAACACCAGGGACGGCTCACATAGGGGTGATAAGGTTTGGGTGCCATATCACCCCTTTATTTTACCAGAATAGGGGGAAAAGTCAATGAGAAGAGCGAACGGAACTGGAAGTATTGTAAATCTTGGCCCGAACCGCAGAAACCGATACGCCGTCAGGGTGTCGTATTTGGAGCGGCCCGGACTGTGGAAGCAAAAGTATTTATCCTACCACAGAACTGCCAAAGAAGCACAGGAGGCTCTCGATAAATATTTGGCATCTAATATCCCGGCAAAGTCACTCGCCGTTACCTGGGGAGACGTATACAATCAGTGGTCTGCCAAAAAGTATGCAAAGGCAGGAGCCGCCTCTATCGCCAGCTATAAGGCTTCTTGGGCGCGCCTCTGTGTGCTAGAAAAGAAGGATATGTGCAAGGTTACGATTGACGACCTACAATCTATTATTGACCAAGACGAGGCAAACGGATTATCGAAATCTAGTATTAGCAATGACAAAATGCTTATGAAAGCACTTTTTAAGCACGCAACAGAGCGCGATATCGTGTATAAAGACTATTCCGCTTTTGTGGAACTTCCAGGAGTTGAAGCAAAGCACGAAAAGGGTGCTTTTGATGATATCACAATTCGTAAATTGGAGAACCTGGCGTCCTCTGGATTCCCTTGGGCCGATACCGTACTAATGCTATGTTATACTGGATTCCGAGTATCTGAGTTTTTGGGGCTCACCAGATTTTCCTATCATCCAGATGGGGACTATTTGCAGGGCGGCCTAAAAACACAGGCCGGGAAAAATCGGATTGTCCCGGTGCACCCTAAAATCATGCCCTATCTGACCAAGTGGCTGTCCATAGACGGTAAAACTATTATCTGTGATGATGACGGGAATGCAATCCCCGCATACAAATACCGCCCGCTATTCTCTAAAGTTATGGAAGAATTAGGACTCCCTTCCGCCACCCCTCATTGGTGCAGACATACCGCCGCGTCTCGGATGAGAATGGCCGGGGTGGACGAAGTCGCTATAAAGCGCATCTTAGGGCATTCCGATGGAGATGTTACCGAGCACTATACGCACGTAGATGTTTCGTTTTTGGCTAAAGAGATCCAGAAGGTTTCCTAAGTATTTGTAACTTTCTTCTTAAATATGTGCAAATAGAACAGCGCACAAAAAGTTCGAAAAAGTTGTTTTTATTGTGCATTCTTCTTGCTATTCTAGTGTTTTTAGTTGTAAAATTAGATTGACTTTTAATGTGTTTGTAATTCGTAGTGAAAATAAAGCTAGTGATTGCAATGCTTACAGGATTTTTTGTAGCTAGTATGTAGCTAGTGCGTAACTTTCGGTGTAAATATGTGCAAATAGCAAACAGATGAAAAAGTTCAAAAATAGAGGGCGGAGGCTATTGCCCCCGCCCCTTGTTTAGCCCCTCACGATGTACTCGTAGTAGCGGGCCAGTTTGTCCTCCGGTGCGTCCTTGTCACAGAGGAACGATTTTGCCATGTCGGCATAAAAATCAATCTTATCGCCGACACCGTGCTTCTTGGCTACTTTAACGTAGTCACTATAGACCATGTTGAGGGCCGCCCAGAACTGGATGGGGTCGCACTCAATCCCACGCTGGGCCATGACCTGTTTGGCCTGCTCCAGCGTCCAGTGAGCGCCACGGGTGCCATCCTCGTTGTCCATATGCTTAGACCATTCATCGGCCATCTCCTTGGTGAAAGGAATATAGCTGGAAGATGCCCCATAACCTGTCATATGTTCTCCACCTTTTCTGTATGCCATCTCGTCCATGCGGTAGTCATGGTCAAACTCTCTCGGAGTCCTCATTTCACCTTCGCCAGAGATAGCGAATCCGATTTTGTTCATGGGACGATTCATCTCCCGTCGCTCTGTGTATGCGCTCCCATCCTCCCGATAGACCGGGGGGACGTAGGGGTAGCCGTAGTGAGACCGGGGACCGTACATCCGATCATCCCAGTATCGGCTCTCTACCCACATACCGCCATCGTTCCGTGGGGCAAAACGCCCATCAGAGTAACGGCGATAGCCCCGATCCTCCGGCTCCATCATCTCAGAGCGCGGTGCATAACGGCCATTGTCGTAATGCTCCCGGCCACGGCGGTCACGAAACTTATCATCGACATCGTAGTTGTCGTAGCTCCGTCCGTCGTTGTAGCGGCGATTGTTGCCACTGGACATGAGCATCATCCGAGTAGATCGTTTCATTTTGACCCCTCCTTACGCCGTAGGGGCGGGTGCAGCACCGCCGTCAATACTGGCAAGATTGTTACTGGGAGAGCAGCAGGGCTGCCCCAACATGCGGAACGAGCCGCCGGTGGGGGTAGTCGTAACGCATACGGAGTAGCGTGTACGGGTGCGGATTCCGCAGGCAGTCACCTGAGCGCAGTTACGCTTGGTAAGGGGATATAGCTCTGTCCCAGTGCCAATAGTAATGTACACAGGTGCATTGATGGTAGTTGTGGCCGGGATGGACTGAGCTACCACAATACAATACTTTCCGCCGTTGTTGTAGGCACCGGCAGGCAGATTGATTTCAAGATTCCCGCCAGTAAAGGTGACCGCCTGGCTTAGCACCAGGTTGTCGCACAGGCGGCAAACAGGCTTACAAGACATAAAATACCTCCAAAAATCAGGGGCGGCAGACACTTAGCCCGCCGCCCCGAAATAGTCACGGCAAAGCCGGAAGACCAACTTACGAGGATTCCTCGTAAGTTTAGCAGCCACAACCGCAGCCGTTGTTGTAGGTCCCGCAATAGGGATAGGGGGCGGGCACCTGGTAAGCGGGCACGGGCATGGGATTGATGCGCCGAATCAGTTCAGAGGTCTGAGCGTCCAGAGTGGCGGTCAGATAACTGTTCTGGTTGGCCTGAGAGGCGGCCAGCTTCAGGGACTGGTTCTCCGCCTGGAGAGAATCAATCTTGCTCTGAGTCAGGAAATCCAGAATGGCGCGGGTGTTGGAATTGTTGTTCTCCAGAATATCGCGGGTGCTGCCCTGGATGGTATTCTGGATGGCGCAGGTGTTGGTCGCCATGTTGTAGTTCACGCCGTCGATGGCGCGCTGGGTCTGGCAGCAGCAATCCTGAGCCTGAGCGGCCATGTTGCACATCTGAGACTGGACACCGTTGAAGCCCTGAAGCAGCGCCACATTGGTGTTGTTGAAGCCGCTGGTGATGCTGTTGTTCAGGGCATAGGTGCTGTCACAGATGCCCTGCTGGATAGCAGAGATGCCGCGCTCCACACCATTGAAGGCAATGGCCTCATTGACATCGGCGCGAGTAGCCAATCCCTGGAGGCCGGGATCGGTGCTGGCACCACCGCCGCCGAAGCCACCGAAGCCGCCGCGGCCCCAGCCAAAAATCATGGCGAAGATGATGATAGCCCACCAGCCATCGCCACCCCAAAAGCCGCCATTGTTACAGTTGCCGCCGTTGGAGTCGGAGCCAAGAGCATAGCCAGTCGCAAAATCGTTATCCATTGTATATACTCCTTTGTCAGTTATTACATCGGGGCCGTACGCTCCCCGGATGTTTCCAAAGAGCGGTTTTTTGTCAAGACACCGAAAAACTGAAAAGAAGTGCTCTATTTTATTTCATGGGTATACCTAGTTGCCGTGCAATTTCCTCAACGGAGGTTCCCCTCTGTTTTGCCATGTTTTCCGCAGTCTGGCGAAGCTGCTGCGGGTTTTTCCCTTGAATGAGCCGCATAGCTTGAGCTGCCTGCGGATTCTGTCCAGCCATCTGCTGGAGCATTTGCATGGGATTCCCGCCGTTCCGCGCCATCTGGAGCATGGCCATCATGGGATTATTCATCGGAGGCATCATTCTTTTTCCCTGCCTTTCCGCCAGACGTGGGCTTTTTCAGTCGTTCTATCTCGTCTTTCAGATTGTTGATGGTGTCCTTCATGTCCATAAATTCATCCAGCGGTGCAAAAGCGGGGGCCGGGTTCTCTGCCTGCTGTTCTTTTGCCTGCTGTTGGCCGTGGAACTCAAACACATCAGCAGCTCCGGTATTGGTATTGAATCGTTTCATATAGACCACATTATGAGCGAGGTCGGGGAAAAACATGGGAGCACCCATGAAGTCAACCGGAACACCCAGCGCTTCTTCCCTGGAGGCCACAGGACGGCAGAAAAAAGCGGGCTGTGTGTTTACATTACTCTGTGGCTGAATGGTCTGTGAGGGTTGCTGAGTAGGTTGCTGGGGCTGATATACTTGTGGAGCCGGAGCAAACGGGGTAACAGGATTGTAGGCCCCATAAGCCGGGTATGTGTAATTAGGAAACGCCATACTGACGCGCCTCCCTCCCCGCCTCCAATGCGGTTACGTAATCCTCTAGGCCCTCGTCATCTCCCTGTGCCATGTACCACATCGCTGTTTCGGCGGCACAATCGCGGGACATGCCAGCGGCTACCATTCTCTCGATTAGAGTCATATCCAACACGTCCTTGTCCATAAAATAAGGAGTCCGTGAGGAGGGCGGCGACGTGTACCAACCCTGTATCCTCACGTCCTCCATGTCTATATTGTCGCATAAAAATACCCCGGCTGGGTGGCGTTCCAGAGGGGTACTTGTGTTAGTCCTGTTCGATTTATGTGACTTTTTGTGACTATATTTGACCGGAGGTTGATTCCCCTTGCAAATTCAGGATTTTAGCATATAATTAAATTACATAGAGGTGATATGGATGTATAAAAAGGAAATCAGAAATTGCAAGTTATTGATTCTTTTCTGTTTATTTGCTGTAGCATACGGTTCTGGTAATTTTGTATGGGGTGTTGTATCCGGGCGGATGTTTTCAATCGTAGGCGGGATTATTTGCGCGTTGGTGTGTGGTTTTTGCGCGATGCGAAGTATTCGAAACATTGAGAGTTACACAAGAATGGAAAAGGATTGCGAAGACTTAATGAAATGGACAAAGCAAAAGGAGCCGGGTTAATTCCCGACTCCTTTTAACTTTGTTATTCTGTTTGCCACCCGTTTCACTTCATTCAGTATGTACGGGATATGCTTGGATACCGTGGACCGCTCCCATCCAAGCTCCGCCGCAATGTCCATTTCCGCCCATTTGTCGATGATACGGCGCTTGGCGATCAATTCATCGTCCCGGTGCAGGGCGGCTTCATAGATGGCCGTCTCCAGCTCTGAGCGCAAGAGGTTCGCCAATTCTGGGGGCAGCTTCACCTTTGCGCTCATTCACTCACGTCCTTTCGACCTCCGGCGGCTCCGTTGGCAGTTGTTTCAGGGCCTCGACCAGCTTTGCCGCCATCCCATTCCCACCCAACTCCTTGTAGGCATTGTACATGTCCAGCACGTTCTCCATCCCATAAATCGGGATATAGCGTTGCTCGGAGTAGTGGTTGTACTCGGCAATGATTTCGCGTCTTAGCAGAGCCTGTACCCCATTCATAAGGGCATCGCTCTTCTGGTTGTCAGATTTGATGCGTTTCCGCTCCCTCGCGGCGACCGCCTCAATGATTGCCACCAGGACGACCGCCGCGCCGGAAATCAGTGGGCCTACCCACTCCATGGGCATCAGCCCTCCTTAGTCAACTGCTTATAGACCTGATTGATACCAGTGGCCGCGAGGCCGCTCACAATGCCTACGGCGGCGGCGGTAAGGTAATCACTGGCCGGGAACTCGGGCATGATAAACATGCCGAGGATGCCCAGCGCCGCGCCAAACGCACCGCAGATGATGGGAATCCACTTATTGTCCAGTCCAGTGGCCTTGACCACCTGGCCGACGAGGAAGCAGATTACAGTGATGACCGCCACTCCGGTGATACCCAAAGAAGAAATGTCCATGATATGTACCTCCATCAAATCAGATTCAGCCGATCCAACACGACGGCCAGCTCCTGCCGGGTCATATTATCGCGGGGCCGGGTGCCATCCAGCACTCCCTTGTCTTTGGCTTTCTGCCACGCCTCAGCGGCCCAGGCGTCCGGGGTGTCCTCCGCGCTGTCCGCTCCCGTTTCGCCTTGCCACGCTACGCCCAGGAACTCACAGATGCCCTTTGCGGTGGCCTCGGCCAGCTTGTCCCGGTACTTCGTATCTTTGAGGTACTCCACGTCGGCCTTGTTGGTGTGGAAGCCGTACTCAATCAGGCAGGCGGGGGCGTCCGTCTTGGCGAGCACGGTATACATCTCGTGCTTGATTGGTTCGCTCCGCAGGGCCACCCCGGCAGCATGGAAGGCGTTGACCAGGTCAGAAGCCAGCACATTGCGCTGTGCCGTCATGGGCCCGCCGCTGGTGTAGATCTCCAGCCCGGACGCGCTCGACCAGCCCCCCTCCCCGGCGGCGTTGGTGTGGATGCTCACAAAGCAATCCGGCTGCGCCTTATTGCTGATGTTGGCCCGCTCCGTCAGGCTGGGGTAGTTGTCTGCCGTCTTGGTGAGCACCACGCCCACCCCCTGGGCCTCCAGCAACGGCTTGATGCGTTGGGCCATATCCCACGTAAACTCCCATTCTTTGTAGGTGCCATCCGGGGAGCCGTTGACGTTGCCCGGCCCGTGTCCGGGGTCAAGGCATACAGTGTGCTTGCTCATAGGCTTGTCCTCCTCTTCCGGCGGTGTCTGCTCCGCCTGCTTGAGATACACGCAAATCCAGTTGTGCACCTTGCGGCTAGCGGTGATGCGCTCTCCGCCAAAGTCACACTGGCTGGAGCCGCCCCCATCCAGCATAACGGCAGAGGCCCAGCCCAGCCCGGCCAACTCGTCCCGCAGAGTTTCCGGCGTGGCTGCGTCTCCGGTCCCATCGCCAGAGCAGTAGAGGGCCAGACTGCCACCACGCAGGCCGATAGCACTGCGCCCCCGCTTGCCTCCCTGGGCCGAGCCATAGGAGGGCTTATCCACCGGCTTGCCGGAGGCAATTAGGGCGGTCACCGCGATAAAGTTATCCGCTCCCTCGTGCTCGGAGGTCATGCGGATGTCAGGCCCCTTGTCCCAGGCGTAGCCCATCGGCCGCCAGGGCGTGCCGGAGAGCATGACACCGCCCACCTTGAGCAGCGGGCAGGCCGAGCCGTCTGGGTTCCACATGCCGCCATTGAGCACGTAATGGGCCTTTGTTTCAGCCTTGACCTGAGAGAGCGTCTTGCGGCAGTTGGTGACTCTCAGCTCAATCCGCTCCACGGACGAGAGCGGGATGTATGTAATGAGCTTACTCATTTGATTCACATCCTTTTATCCAGCGATCCCGCTGTTGATTACTGTTCCGGGGCCAGTAGCCCGGCCAGCTCCTGGTACTCCTCCGGGGTGAGCCGGTCGGCGGCGAGATAGACATCCATCTTGTCCTGGAGGCCGTCGGTGCGGCCCCGGTCAATGAGCAGCTTGCAGAGGTTGTATACGGTTGTCATTGTGTCTCCTTTCTCAGATGGTGGTAGCGGTCAGCTCCAACATACAAAGTCGTTCCTCGTGCTCGGCCAGCATGTCCAGGGCGATGTCCTCTGCGAGGGGCGGCTGGGGCTCCGGCTCCGGCTCTGTGGGCCGCTCGGTGGGGGTGATGCCCACCAGCTTGTCCCCCTCAATCTGGAGCTCGCACCAGCCATAGGTCGCCCACACCGCGTCATGGAGGTGGGCTGGCACCTCTATGTAGCCATCCAGCCAGCAGGCGCTCCGCCCGCTCTGGCTCTGGATCGGGTGCTGGCCGGTTTCCAGCGGGTCAATTTGGATGATGGTCATATTTAATTCACCTCTTATTTCTAAACTATGGCATAGTAGTGATATACAACTCCAGATGTATTAAATTGTACATCTGCTGCACCAGTCGGGCTAAGGCGAAAATACCAACTGAAAGTTTTTCCATCCGCTGATTTTTTACCGTAAGAATCTCTTGAGTTGTTAGAGTAGAAAAAACCAAAGCCTCTTGTATACTCAGTAGGGATAATACTGCTTGGAATAATATTAGAAACTGAGCCACTTCCAGAAGCGTCGATACTTTCATACGAATCTGTATATTGCCTACCATAAATACAGAGTATTTTAAAGGGTTCGGCTAAGGTTATTTGATTAGGGTTGCTTTCGCCTGATTTTCCTGTCCCCACATAGCTCCCCAAAATAACCCTCGCCCCCGCGTGCTCGTCCACGTACTGCTTGTTGGCGGCGTCGTTTGGACTTCCCGGCAATGACAAGTTTTTGATCTGGCCGTTATGGAAAATAAGCGACTTCTGATCATTGGAGTTCTGACCGAAAATGATCGTATCTGCGAGAACTCTAAGTCCCCACGTGGAATCAAATACAACCTGTGCTCCGTTTTCACTCCCAATATATAAGGCACTCCCACTAGAACTATCTACCCCTAATATAAGGTTGCCAGTTACTACGCCGCCAGCCAGCGGCAGGAATGGAGCACTTTGCATACCAGCCAGAGCGGTGTTAAACTCCTCTTCGGTTCCGGTATATCCTTTCTCTTTTGCCGCCTGATAGGCGGATTTTCCAGGTGCACCATCCTTGCCGTCTGCTCCTGGAGCTCCGTCCTTACCGGGCAGGCCGAGACCGGCAACTTTTTTCCCGTTTACAATGATAGCCATGTGCTACACCTCCACCCATTGCCACATGCCGGGACTGTCGGGCGGCCATGTGCAGGGAATCATGTCCCCGCCCTCGGCCACCTTGTAGACCTTCCCGTTGTAGCTGTAGTGCTTGCCCGCATAACAGTCCATGCCGTACACCCACGGGATGGGGTCGTCCGCTGTGCCCGCGTGCTCCCGGTCAATGGGCCGGTAGATGGCGAGCATGCCGTCGTCGTGCGGGGGCATCTCCGCCTGTGGCGTTACCGCCTGCACCACCCGGTAGAGCTGGCCGCCGTCGTTGAGGATACGGCCCGCCGGGAGCTCCTCTCCTGCCTCCAAAACAGTCTCCCACGCCGGAAACAGATCGGGCATGTCCAGGGCGTAGGTGTCCGGTATGGCCACGCTGGTGGCCGCGTAGGCCCTCATAGCGGCGGCGTACTGTGACTGCATGTTTGGCGCTGACGGTTGGGGAGCTGGCTCTGGGACTGGCTTGTTGGTCAGGGTCAGCAGCGTACCAGCGTAGGTCTGCTGGGTATAGTTCCCTGCATCATCCTCTGACAAAAGAAACCCATCATCCCGGTACATCTGGATTTTGCCTGTCACCTCTCCGGGCGATGGCTTGACCGAAAGATATTTGATGGTATCCTCTGTCACAACCCGGCGGGAGACACTGTATTGCTTTTCGCCGATTTTTAAGTACATGTTACCTCCTAGAAGCAGAAGCAGAAGGGGACTCCATACGAGTTAATGGGGTTTGTGCCTCCAATCCCTCCATTGATGCCTATAAGGCAAATGATATCCGATCTTGTAGCGTTTGGAGAGCGAGTCCACCATGCGTTTAAATTACCATTTATATTTTTTGCTGTCCTGTTTCCTATCATGTAGTAGTCATACTGGGTGCCCTCTCCGGCGAAAGAGTATTGGGTATATCCAAAAACATCGACTTCAGATGGCAAGAATAAGTCATCACTGGTGGTCACAATGATTGGGCTCTGATTCCCTGCGCTGGTCAGTTTGTTAACTGCTCTTATCCCCGCCTGAACCTCCGCCGGAAGCAGGGCTTTCAACGCGGGCATGGTCTGCGTCCTCATCTGGCAATCCCGCCAGCCGCCCGCATTGGTGTTGCTGCTGTTCATCTGGTAGGTGGTATCGTAGCAGTCGTGCATCTGGAAGGTCAGCGGTGCTTTGCCCGTCCCGTCTGACAGATCATCGTGGTTCTTCCCGATGATGTCGATACGGTATGCCTTGCCGCCGATGTCCATGTCCTTGTAGCAGGAGCCATCAGCTACCCAGGTGTCCGGCACCTCATTGGCGTGGCATGCCTCGATGATAGCGGCCCAGTCATTGTTTGCAAACACAGGGTCATATGTTTTGTTGGAGGGTAGCCCTCTCGACATGAAGAACACCATCAGGCCGACACCTCCTTTTTGGTAAATTGGAAGTCGTAAGGAAGGATCAAAGCGGGGCGGATGCCTGCGTCAGTGTTTGCTCTCCAGATGCTGCTGTCACCGTTAGTTCGGGTATACCACACGTAGTTGGCATCGTTGGTGTACGGAGAGCGGAGCCACCAGTTTTCAGCATTACCATTTCGATTTGCAACCCGTTTGCTGTTGGCTAATGAATTTGTGCCGGACTCGAAGTAGGTCAGTTTTGCACCATCTACAGGGAAGTATGGGCTCGTAATGGTGCTCCATCCGACTTCATAGCCGGACAGCAGAAAAATCTTGCAAGACAGCCCATTTGCTCCGGTGCTGTCTGTTCCTCCTATTCCGCCTTCCTGCCGATACGGGATTTTAACCTGCTTGAGGGCCGACTTAATGTTAGAATCGTACTTCAAAAGCATTGTGCCGTTTAGCCAGCTCTGGATATCGGATTGCTCCAGGTTGTTGACTTCTCCGGAATCCCATATCCGATTTTCAGAAATGTCTTTCCTCAATAGCCATGTCCCTTCGCAGGACGCATCATAAAGAGGGCTGTCCTCCGGTATCCCCTGGTTAACCACCAGATAGTCCACCGGGGTTCCTTTCTCGTTGAGCCGCACAATCTTTCCGACCTCAAGGTCGCCCGCAGAAATACCGCTTGAAGCAGGAACAAAAAAGCGCGATACATATACCATCAGGACACCTCTGATTTTAGGAATTTAAAGTCGTAAGGGAGGATTAAGGCGGGGCGGATACCGTAGGAATTATAGGAATAGCCATTACCATAACTTCCATCAACGGAGATGTACCAATTACCAACATTATTCGCATTTGATGGAGAACGTGTCCAGTAAAGCCCATTCGTCATGTTGAATTTCGCAATTCTTTTGCTCCTAGCATCAGCGCCATCACCATCAATAAAGTAAGATAGTTTTGCTCCATCTATTGGGAGGTATGAGGACAGGCTGTTATTTAATCCAATTTCATATCCGCTTATTGGAAATACTCGGCATTGCAGACCGTTTTCTCCGCTGTTAACTGTAGCAGAACCATTCCAAACACAATACGGCACTTTCACAGTTTTAATGGCTGCTTGAACTGGCAAATCGTAGTCCTTCATATATCCAGACATAGTGCTCAAAATGCTGGAACCAGGAAGCGCATTTCCTCCACCAGAGTTAAACGGTCCCATCTCACGGATGTCCTTCCGTAGCAACCATGTCCCCTCACACGATGCATCATATAGATTGGACGGTATGCCCTGATGTACTACCAGATAGTCAATCGGGACCCCGCTTTCATTTAGATGTACTACCTGTCCTATCTCCAAATCACCAGCAGAGATCCCCATATCCCCAGTTGGGCCGCCCCTATGCAAGAACACCATCATCCCACCCCCACATTGACCGGGATGTTGACGGCCGGGGCCTCTGCCGCGTAAAAGGTCAGTGTCCCAGCTCCCTGCACGGCGTTCTGCGCTGATGGCCCCATCCAGGCGTTCAGCGCCTCTGCGTCCGCGTCCAAATCTGTACCACTCAGCGCTACGTCTACACTCACTACCGCTGTGTCTGCCGCCACAATGGAGCAGGAAACCGTCTGGCTGTACCTTCCGTTCCCACCTTGCGTCCACCCGCTGGACAGCAGAGTAATTGTGGTGCTCTTGGCCGGATCTCCTTTGCTGTTCCAAGCGCTTTTTTCTGTATCGCTTACTGTTCTGTGGCTTTCGTCTGTTGGTAGGTCTGCCAGCTTTGTACTGTTGGGTAAAGCCCCAACCATATTAGCCGTGTAATCCCCCTCCTGGGGGACAACTGCACCAGATCGTCCGTTGAAGGTGATCACACCGCTGCTACCTCTGCCCGCCAGCTCGTCGATCGCCCCCTGCACGTTTGTAGCCTCCAGGCCGCTACCCGTGTTGCTGTAGCCCACCTGTTCGGCGGAGAGGTCGCCGCCCTCTCCGTCTTCGGTTACTTCGATGGTGTACGGCCCTTCGCCCAGGCTCTCCCCCATCTGCATCGTGCCGCCGCCGGGGATTGAGAGCCAGGGCGCAGCCGTGGCGATAGCGGCTAACTGGGCGGCGTACTGCTCCAGTGTGGTGCCCTCCGGGGGTTCTATGCCCATAGCCTGTAGTGACGCTGCGATACTTGCCTTAGCAGCGGACAGTCGGTCAATTTCTCCCTGGATACTCATGTCACACCTCCCGTCAAATGGCCGCCAGGGCCTCCTCAATGTCGCCCGTCAGGCTCACCGAGCCTCCGGTGGTGTAACCAGCAGGGACGGCAAAGGAGGTTGTGGTCAAGCCGTCAATCTCCCCGGATACTGCCCCATTGTTTGCCATTGAGCCAGTGACCTTCGCGCCTTTTGCGTAAGCGGTCTTGCCATTAAGGATATCCCCGGCAACCGCTGTGCCGTCAGAGGTGTCCACATAAGCCTCCGGGATGGCCGCTACCTCAACGGACGTGAGCACCTTCCCGTCCGTAGGCTCTACCGTTTGGACAGACTTGTTGGGCGTAACACTCTTCGTCTCCGGGGTGATCTGCACCTTTCCCGTCCCGCTGTGATACCCCTTCGGGATGGTGTAAGACAGTTTTTCCGGGGTCAGTGTTTCAGTTGCCGCCCCGTTGTTTGGCATGGTACCTGTGGTGGTCTTGCCTGCCTTGTCCACAAACACCTTGCCAGTCAATACGTCAGCGGCGGTAGCCGTAACGGCGGATACGTCCTGGTAGTTCCCGGGGATGGCGGCTACTGTCACATCGGACAGGCCATAATAGCCGGGGTCGGGCGTCACATTCTGCTGGGACTTGGTTGGCGTGACAGTCTTGCTCTGGAGGTTATAGTTTCCGCCGCCGGACACCCCAGAAACCGTTCCGCTTCCGTTGTGGTAGCCTTTGGGGATGGTATATGTATCGCCCTCTTGGACGGTGGCAGATACCGCGCCTCTGTTCTCGATTGCCTCAATCTCTGCGGCCAGCTTGGTCAGATCGTCCGTGCCTGTGCCAATACCCAGTTCAACGGCCTTTGACCTGATAGCGTTCCGCGCTGTTTGGATTCTGCTGATTTCAGTTGCTACACTCATGCTTTCCCACCTTTCAAATTGTCCCTAACAGGATTTCGATATTGCCTACCGTCTCCTGGACCGCTGCTGCGGTAATGGGGAGCGTATTATCACCTTCGTCAAAGCCGTTTACTGTGTCCACAGATAACGTCCTTGTGTCTCTGTCCAGCTTTAGCCCGTGCCCGATGTTGTAGGATGTACCTCCTCCACCCTCCGGTAAAGGGATATCCGACGCCTCATACTGGCCACTGTCTGGGTTCCAAATCTCCCAAAATCCATCCAGGCCGGGCCTCGGGGGATGCTGGTTCAGCTCTGTGATACGCTCCTCCATCTGCTCAAATTCGGAGGGCAGGGGAGGCGGGAAAGCATCTACAGCGTTAATGGAGTCATGGACCGTTGCGTAGAATATATTACTGTGCCGCACCTGCTCCCCGAGTGTACCCCTGACCTGCATTAAATACTGGCCGTCATCAGCCAGCATGGAGGCCGTCAGCAAGGCGGAGTATACTTGCCCGACGCGCTGGAGCTGGATAATATTCTTCTGACCATCCTTCTCCACATCCACCTTTAAGTCCCACTCGTCTGGGAGGTCGGTGGAGATTTCGAAGGCTACAGCCCCATTGTCGCCCTCAAACCCGAGGCAAAATTTAGGCGGGGTGCAGATGTACCAATTTGTCATGCTGAGCATTATGTCCCGCCCCCATCCATAGCGGCCACCTTGTCCAGAAGGGCATCGATCTCCTCACCGCTGTATTTGCTGGTGTAGTATTCGGTTGGTTCTTCTGCCGCTTCTCTGGATGATAATTCCCGCTCAAGTGCCGCTACACGCTCCTCCAGAGTCAGTTCCATTTTCTCACCTCACACAATTAGCCGACGGCCAAGCTTGTCAAGAACAACGCGGCCATTTTTATCTTTCACTGGGCCGGAGACTATCTTCTGGGGAACGCCATAATACAAAATAATGCATCCATCCATACCACGGCCACCTATACCGCCTTGTCCCCCGCTTGCACGCGCTCCATTGACACGGACGAATGCACCACAAAGGATATTTCTAGAACTGTTTACATAGGTACGCCCCAAAATAGTCGTTGTTTGCGATGCCGTTGCAGATGCACCACCAGTCGCTCCGGCTCCGCCTCCACCTCCGCCTCCATTCCCTGCTGAACCATAACTTTGTGCATTTTCTCCATTTGCGCCAGTCCCTCCGTCACCGGGTCGCAATGTGCTTACCTCCGCGCGACAAGCAGAAGTAATGGCCGGTGGTTTCAACTCGCCTTTAGAACGGTAACCATTTCCGCCGTTTCCTCCTGAAATATCACCAGAATTTCCCCCTGCACCACCACCACCAACTGGTTGAATGGAATATGACATATTACTTATTTCGTAAGCGCATAATAATCCCCCGTCCACAAAAAACTGGGGGCCTCAACAGAGGTCCCCAGCGGTTGTCGTATTTCTCGCAACACAGGCAGCCTGCATCTTTGCACTCCATGGCAAAAAAGCATTCAGATCTTCCTGGCTTGGACTTTTTCCGAGGTATGGCAATTCCGTCAGTGCCTGAAGCAGATAAGCATAGGGCTCAAGGCCGTTAGCCTTTGCAGTCTCCACCAGCGTATAGACGATCGCACTGGAATCCGCGCCCTTCGGCGTATCACAGAACAGCCAATTTTTTCGGCCGAGCGTGAACGGCCGGATAGCATTCTCTGCAAAGTTGTTGGAAATGTCTACTTCGCCGTAGTCGAGGAATGCGCTCAAATACGGCTTCTGGTTCCGGGCATAAGCAACTGCTTCCGCCAGTTTGCTCCCGGGAACCGGCTCCAGGGTTTCCACCCAGCACCAATAGGCCTCAAGCAGGGACTCCACCCCCACCTGACGCGCCGTTTTTCGTTCTGCATCGCTCAATCCGGCATACTTCTTCTCTGCGGCAAAGAGCTTATTGCAGTAATCGTATCCTATGGCGGCTTTGGAGTTTTCTTTCGTCGCTCCTTTCGGCATGGCCTCCCGCCATTTCCGCCGCATATGCGCCCAGCATCCGCATCGCACCACGCCTTCTACCTGATTGTATCCGGCGTAGCCATCTGTTACCAGGCAACCGTTAAACCCTTTCAAAAAAACTGCTGCGTGTTTGCCGCTGCGGCTCGGCTGGTATTCAAAATATCGGATCGGTTTGCCGCTGCGGTCATTGCTGGCATAGACCCACATCCTCGATTCTGAGGCAGCCGGCTTTCCTTCTTCTTTCAGGACCTGTACAACCGTCTCATCTGCATGGATCACAGAACAGCCCAGCAGCTGCTTTTTCAGCGAGCGGTACAGCGGCTTCAGCCAGCACTGTGCGGTCTGGATTACCCAGTTGGACATGGTTGCGCGGGATAATTCCAGCCCTTCCCGCGCCCAGATCTTTTCCTGTCTGGCTAAAGGCAGCCCATCCACGTACTTCCGGATCATCACATCGGCAACCGAAGAAGCAGTCGCCAGGCTGTGCTTCAGCAGAAAGGGCGGGGTTACGGTTGTTATAAGATTTCCAAAGCCTGTCTTTTCCTCGCACTTCCGGCAAGCGTATGTGCAGCTGTAATATTTCAGCAGCTTGCACTGGCGGGGAATGACCTGTATCCGCTGGGACTCCAGCTTCTTCCCAATCATGACCAGCTTCCCGCCGCATCTGTCACATACCAGTTCGGACTCGGGCAGGGTGATCAGAATCTCCTCTACAGGCAGGTTTGCAGTCAGTTCGGCCACTGTCCGCTTCGGCTTCCGCTTATGGGCTGATACCGCGACTGTCTCTTCTGTCAGTTCAGGAGCCTTATGATCCTGCTCTGCTTCCGCCTCGTTAAAAAGCCTCAGCTGCTGGCCGCCCTGCATTACATAGGAGCGTTTCTCGCTGGACTGCCCAAACCGGGTACGCTGCGCATTGAGCAGCAATTCACTCATGCGCTCCAGTTTTCTATGCAGCTCTGCAACCTCTTTTTTGAGCGCTTCATTTTCTATCTGCAACTGCGAAAAAGAGGTGGCGCCGGCCTGAGAGGAAGATGCTTTCCTGCCCATTGCCAACACCACCGTTTCTTATCATCTTATGGTGAAATTATACCATAAAACGCTCAAAAAGTACAGCTATTTGATTAAAATAATTCCTTTCTTTTTCCTTTTTGAATTGCTTTCGGCTGGTCGATTTTCAGCCCCTCCATCAGCCAGCGGAAACTACGCGCATCCAACAGCCGGAGTTCCTGTTCTGTCCTCGGCCACTGAAACGCACCGTTGTTGAGCCGCTTATACAGCAGTATATACCCATCCCCGGAATAGTACAGCGCTTTGATGCGGTCTGTACGCCGGCCACAAAACAGGAACAGGCTGTCCTCGCAGAGATCTCTGCCATATTGCTGGGACACGATAGCAGCCAGCCCATCTATCCCTCGGCGCAGGTCCGTATATCCACAGGCTACATAGTATTTTTCAACCCGGCTCAGATCGATCATAGCTGCTGCAGCGAGCGGAGAATCGCTGTAATGGCATCCGCATCCGTACCCGCAGGCAAAGTCATCTCCGCGTCTCGAAACCGGACGTGGATCATGTCCCTGGCTGAATCCGGCTTTTCCAGTTCAACTAGCCGGGGCGAATCTTTGCCGGCTGCTGCCATGCGCAGTTTCCGCAGCCAGTAATAGTACGTTTTCTCTGTGATTCCGTTTTGACGGCAAAAATCCCGATTGCTCATGCCGCTTTCTCTGCATTGTTGCACAATCTGTCCCCACTGCTGCAGACGGTATTCTTCCCGCACTTGTAATATGTCTTCCATCTGTGACACCTCTCGTCCTTGCTCTCGATAAACTCACCGTAAGCTTTTCAAGTCCTGTGAGTATTGTCTCAGATTCTGCCTCTTTTTTATAGGCGGGTCGTTATTAAGCGCTTACCTTATTTCTGTAAGCGTACAGCCATTAAGTGTAGTCTCTAATTTATCGGAATCACTATCTGAGTTTCCGTTAGCCCCTTTTCCGCCAGTCGCGCTTACAACATCTTCCCCTTGAGAACCAGCGCTACCTCCAGCCCCACCTTTTCCTCCTTCTACTCCAGGTACCGCATACTTATCACCTGTAATTAAATCTGTATACCCAACCGAAAGCACACCTCCACTTTGAGAAGAATTTTCTCCGAAAGTAGTTTCCCCTCCTGTTTCGCCAGCAATGGTACCGGCCAATCCGCAATTGTACGAAAACTTCTTTATTTCTGAAATCTCTATGTCTACCTCATAAACATATCCAGGAACACCCGCAATACCACCATCCCCACCTTCGCCTCTAGATTTGGCTGCTACATTTGCATTAGCTGAATGGCTATAATTTTCCTGCTCTCCCGGCTGCATTTGACCGACAAATACTGTACTCGTTTTATTGTCCGTGTCCGTCATTGACGATATGCTCTCACCACTTGCTCCGTTTCCACCGGGTCCTCCTCCACCGATAAGCACCGCTCGTACATGCGTGGTTCCTTCCGGTGCCACCCACTCGCCAGATCCAGTGAGTAAGACTCGATTTTCAAGTATCTCAGTGTGTTCTATTTTCAAAGGTACATATCCAACAAGCATCTCCGAACTTGATTTTAATGTGTTTGAGATGGTAATGTCTTCTTTTTCAATGCAAGCCGTAACTGGCTCTTTGTTATATGGGTCCCACGTCAACACACGGTTCCCTGTTGATTCCCCTTTATAGACAACTGGTGCTTGGATAGATTGAGCATGCTTATAGTAATTTTTCATCCGGTCTGCGACAGCCGCAGAGTTTGTGAGCGATACCAACGTAGCATTTTCGACCTTCTTTACATTTGGCTCTTTGGCTGAAACAATATCACGTATGATTTGGCTCTTGTTGTGCGTATACTTTGTTCCAGTAAGCTTCCCAGACCCAGATGTTAGTTTCGCGTAATTGGCCCCACTCTCTAAAATAGTAAAGCCAGATGCAGACAGGTCAAACACAGGGTCATCAAATGTAACAATTTTCCCTTCTTCTACAGACCCTTCAAAAAGTGTAGATGACTCACCAGATTTTATATATTGATGTTCCGTAACAATTACTTGGGTTACTTTGGCCGCGTTAGTGACGCTCGGGCCCTGATACATTCGGTCTAAACCAAGGTTCCCGCTAATTCCATCCCAAAGGGCCGCAATCCGAAGAACTCCATTTAGATCAGTTCGAATAGTTGCGCCAATTGCAAATAGAACCTGTGACAAGTTATCCCTTGCCGTAGCGATAGGTAACCAACCATACAATTTTATGTCTGCTAAATTTGTTTTTATCTCGTATGGTATTGTGCCGCATATGGAAGCAAGAAGTTCGGATGCAGTCTCGCCAGAGTAGATTCCTCCATAATGCTGATTTTCAGATAAAAGCCCAATTGCGCTTGTTGCAGATATCTTATATGTATTGGGCCCGTTCCGGTCAATGGATTTCACATAAAACACACCGGTCTGAACGTCATCATAAAAGTAGACAATCGGAGCGTTTCGTTCAAACTCTGTAATTGTTCTGTCCTCAGTTTCAATTACGACAGATAAGGTATTGGCTTCCAGAGAGGAAGATAGAAGAGATGTTGCAATATGAAGATTTCCGCTTTTAATTTTGTTGCCCTCAAAAACTCTGTCGCCATACACAATTTTGTTTTTGTTTGCCATCGCCTATCCTCACCTTTTACGGCTTGACCTGTGCGTCTATCGGGACAAAGCTTACCTCTATTTCTCCCCAATAATTTACGCTACCTTCTACCTTCTCCATGTCTTGAGATGCGCTAGTATAATACGCCTCGTAGGAGATGGTTGTCTGTCCGTCCGCAGCCTCCAACATAACGCTATCATCGACTGAGTGTTGGTACAGATAGTCCCAAAAGGTATCCAGACCTTCGTAATTGTCTCCTCTGCGAAACACTGTAATCTTATGTCCAAGATAGGTTCCAATAACATCACGTATCATTCGACCGGAAAGCACTCGGCCTGCATTATCTCCATCTAGTACATTGAAACTTCGATTATAAGTCGAAATTGCAACATCTGCGTCAAACTCAATGCCGTTCAATTTGATATAGCTCATTTAACCCTCCACCAAATTTACGCCGATACGCTGAACTTCGCTCTGAGTTGCTTGATAAGATACGCGACCAAGCACCTGCTTGTCGATTTCCAAGATAACTGTATTGGAGCCGCCGCCACCATATCGCTGCATCCCACGAGCAACAGCGGCTTCAATCTCAGATGTTGGAGCCTCTATATTTGTCCCGCTCTTTTGATCTCCCAGTACGGCGAGGAACTCTTTATTAGGCGGTATGACCGCGCCTTTTGCAAGGGCAGGAACGTCATCAATTGAAAGCCTTGGTACTGACATTCGGCCTAAGCCTGATCTGGCTGAATAAGAACTCCCCTTCGTACTGCCACTTCCAAGCTTAAGCGCTGTCCCCCCACCTAAAAGTGCAATCCCGGCCAGTATGAATAGAGGGTTTAATGTCATTGCACCAATAGCGACTAATGCAATCCCAGCAAGCAGCATTGCTGTAGATACCCATCCAGCCACCTCTTCAAGATGTAATGTTTCTACCCAACTACGAAACGTCCCGCTTTCATTCCCAACGACAAATCCAGCAATAAGGAGTGCGCATCCACCTAGAAACATAAGAATGTTCATAGTCATTAGACCGATTGCAACAAGCCCAATTCCTACAAGCAAAATTGCAATCGTTACATACTCCATTACTTTTTCAAGGCCTAATGTTTCAACCCAATCCTGCAAATGATCATCATTTATTGCGGCAACAATTCCGAGGCCGAGCACCACTGCACCAGCAATTAGCAAAATAAGATTTCCAGTAGCAGCCGCAATAGCTACCATTACGATGCCTACCAAAAGAATGGCGACAGATACCCATTGAACAACGGTTGTAAGTTTCAGTTTTTCCCACCATGCCATCAGTGTCTGTTCTCCAATTACTTCTGCTGTCACCCCTGCTCCTAGAAGAACTGCTCCAGCGATAACCATAAAGATATTCCCCATTGCCGCTCCAATACAGATGAGGGCAAATCCAGCTATTTGCATTGCAGCTGTTACATAGTCAAACGCGGAATCAAGTCCCAGCGTCTTTGCCCAAGATTCAAAAACTCCACTCTCACTCCCTACAAAGACGCCAGTTGCAATCAAAGCGATACCAGATATAACCATAAGAATATTCCCTAGTCCTGCGCCAATACAAATAAGGGCAAATCCAGCTATCAATAGAGCGGCAGTTATAAACTGGGCTGCTCTAGAAAGTCCAAGCGCTTCCGCCCAATCTTGCATCATTCCGCTTTGATATGCATAAGCCACAGCAACTCCGATCAAAGCTAGTCCAGCCACAACAAGTAAAATATTTACAGTTGAAGCTCCAATAGCAACCATGGCGATGCCGCCGAGTATAATTGCCAATAACACAAACTCTTGCACACTATTTAAACCAAGTGCATCAACCCAAGACTGTAATTGTTCATTTTCTCCTGAGAAATCAATGCCAGCTACAAGTAAAAGTAAACCAGAAAGAACCAGCACTAAACTCCCTATAGATGCTCCTATAGCTACAAGTGCAATACCACCTAGCATTAATGCAATTGGCACCCAAGCAGATACACTCGCCATCATTTCTTGGAGCCATCCGCTATTCATACCTTCTTGAAAGGCAGAAAAATCTGGCCCAATATCTTGATTAGAAGATTCACTTTTATTTCTGCTCCCCGAAAGCTGGTTGATTTCATCAAAAGAAGCGAGCGATTTCCCGGCCTCCTCAGCTGCTTCACCCGTTTTTTCAAGTGCTTCTGTTTCCTCATACAGATTTTCAGCGGAGTCCGCAGCTTTCTCTGCTGTTGTACCAAACAGCGCAGCAGTAATCCGGGCGGCCATTGAAATTATACGGGCCAACATATCGACAAAATTTGTAAATGCTGGTATAATGACCTCAATCATCGGTTGAGCGAGCGTCAGGAGAGCCCCTTTTAGGCGTGCAATAGACGCTCTAGCCTCGTCATTTGTTTTGATGACTTTCCCCATCCATTCACGGAACTTCGCAAGAGCTTGTGTAATGACCGTGAATATAAGCGCGCTTCTGATAACTTCACGCATACGAGAAGAAAACTTGCTTGCGCTCTTTTGCGCTCTATCTACTGATTTTGCCATTTTGGCGGCGGCAGGGCCGGACTTTGCCATGTTCTGCTGGAGCCCTCCGGCTTCCTCTTTTGCCAGGTTCAACTTTCCTTCTAAGCCAGAAATTTTGGAATCATAATCTGAAAGCGCTTTTTCAGCCTGCCTCCACTCTTTCTCAATTGCGTCAACCTTTTCTTGTTGCTTTTTCAATTTGGAATCGACCATAGGCCTATCAGAATAGGCACGCATATAGTCATCAGCGGACGAACCAGCTTTCATGGCGGCATTGATAGCATTCTGTTCGTCCTGGAGCATGGATAACTGCTTCCTGGCCTCCTCCAACTCCGCATTTACAACGTTGAGGTTTTCTACTAAAGGAAACCTCCCCTGCTTTTTGGACGTAAGTTGATCTTCAAGCGATTGGATTTTCTTAGCAAGCTGATTCAGCTCTTTTTGTGCTTTCTTATTGTCAATATTGGTTTCAATGACGATGGAGCCGTCAGCGGCCACATTAAACACCACCTTGATAGGAGAGATTTACATTGGAAGGGTACAAGGAAATCATTATTACAAGAGAAAAATCGCCGTGGGGATGCGCTGTCGACTTCACGGTGCTTTTGGATGATAAGGTGGTTGGGATTTTAAGAAACGGCGCAACCGTTTCTGCATACGCTCAAGACGGACCACATACGCTTTCGTTCCAAAAGGGGCGTAAAATCGACTGCTCAATTTCAATCCTCATATCGCCGGATGACACTGAAAAAGTTGTAAACACAGCAATATCTGGATCACACCTCGTAGTTGAGAGTGAATACGCAACAAACACACCAGAAACCGCTGTTTTCGATAGCGAGAACGCCCCAGAAAAAAGAAGCAGAAAAATTAAGGGAAATGTTGCCTTTGCGGCTGTGATTGTCGTTGCTATTATTGCCGCTGTATCTCTTACTTTTGGGGGGCGCACTAATAGACCGTCAAACGCTGGTTCAGACATTCTGGCCCAGTCTACGATCACGAAGACTAACTCGGAAGATGAGAATGATGATGCGGATATAAGCAATTTGATTTTTGGACCAGGCACATACACGGTTGGAACAGATATCCCAGCCGGTACTTATGACTGTGTAGCAGTTTCCGGGTTTGGTGTATTGCGCGGGGATGTAGCTTCTTTGGGAAACGTTGGTTTTGTTCAAACAATGGGAACTGCAACTTCGGAGATCGGCAACTACTCCGCCAATGTATCCGCGTCTAATTCTTACAGCAATCTAAAGGTTGAAAATGGAGATGTGCTGTATATAGAAATGACATTGAATGTTAAGTTTGTTCCAGCCTGATATTGAACCGCCCTTGGAGGGGCGGTTTCATTTTGCGCCCGTCCAGAGGTTGACGAGGTCATTCTCCGCCTCACTGTAGGTCTGCTTGATGTCGATAATGTCACGGTTCTTTCGGTAGAACTCCCTGTCAGACTTGTCCAGCGGCTTGCCCTTTGCCTTCTTGTCGCGGATGCGGACGATCTGGGCAAAGAGGCAGTCCCCTATTTCCGCATAGGCCGCGAGGATAGTCCACCAGTGGATGCCGCCCGTGTTGGTTTCGATGTCGTAGTCCACAGCGCGGGCTTCATAGCCCAGCACACGGTTGATAGGGGCAATGATGCGGGGGAAGTCCATAGGCCAGTCCACAAGGTGGGGGCCTTTCTGCTTCCGTGGCTCCTCGCCGCCGTTGATGAATCGAAAAACCTCTTTTATGGCCGCGTCATAGTCGGTCAGCTCGTCAAAATCCACATAGAAGATTTGGAGCACGTCAAGGGCCCGGTCTTCCTCGCTGGAATCGGGGTCGTTCATGGCCTCGAAAATGTCTAGGATAACCCGATAATCATAGCGGATAGCAAACTCCTGCCCGTCTATCTCCACGCTTTTTGGAAGTCCATAGCTCATGGCGTGCTCCTTTGATTACTTCTTCTGATACTTCTGGTATTTCGCTGTGTACTTGCTGATGCGCGGGTTAGTAAGCTTCTGCTCTCTGGTGAAAGTGGTATCAATCTCATCCATGACCGCCATCATCAAGTTGCACCAGACAGGGAGGCCGTTGGCAATGGCATAGACATTCATGCCGCCGAAGACAGACTCGCTCACAGGGGCCTCGAACACGCCGTCAATAATGCCGCGCATTTCAGCGTCCCGCTCTTTGGCAAACTCGAAGATTTCCTTCTTGTCCACCATCTTCTCGATCTGTGCTTTGTAGCTCTCCTGCTTCTTGTCCAGATCCTCAAAAGCGGAGTACAGCCGCTCAACGAAGTTGCTGTCAGTGGGGTTGAACGACACCTCGCACTTGCCATTCAAAGAATATGTAACAAGGCCGGAGTCAAAATTCAGTTCCTTCATAAGTTAAACCTCCACGGTTCCCGGTGTGAATTTCACAGTTCCATCACTAATCGATGCTGTACCAACAGTTCTAGTGCCGCCATATGTAACATCAATTGGCATCCCAATTGTGCCACCGCCTTCACCACCGAGCCCGGACGGCAAAATAGAGCATGAGGAGTATCTTTCAGCAAATACCGCTGTTCCGGCCGTCCCCGCATACAGATGGACAATAAGCATATCTTGATTCATCAAAGCGTTCACGTTCTGATCTTTGATAGCAAGGTTCCAGATTTTTTCCTGTGCTGCGTCATCTGCATCCAACTCACATGGGTCAAAGGTTTGTGTAATGGTTGGTTTCTTCCCGTTGGTATAGGTATTTCCAAAAATATCAACTTTGGTTTCTGTTTGCCAGTCGTATTCGGCTGAACTGTCCTCTACACGCTTACCGATTGGAGACCAAGTAGGCGTAGAGCTCTCTCCAGTGTTTAGGTAAGCAATTAACATTTCACGGCCTACGGTCTGGCCCGGCGTAGTATTAAAAGTCAAATCAGACTCAGGCATTGTTTTTCTCCTTTCAAACGCCAACTTCATATGTCAGTTTCATCAAAATCTGGTAGTCTTCATAACCGTCCTCATAAGCGGCAAATTTAGAGGATTGTGTGGTGGGCTCAACTCGGAGCGCCCGAATCTCGTCTCCCAAATCAGGAAGATTTTTTCTTGCCCAGTCACCGAAGTGGTTCAGTAGCTCGTCAGCCTCCAGGCGCTTGTCGTTGCTGCGCCCAGGCTTAATACGATAAATTAGTTTGAATTGGTACTCCGCCTGATAGCCGCCCAGGATGAACCGCTTTGTGATATAGGTCCCCTGGATGGTAGACAATGCCATACCGGTCTCGTCTCCCTGGTCAGCGGACAGAAACTCATATTTAATGATGTCCACCGGCTTTTCCGGGAAGGTATTGGCCCACACCAGCATGGAGCGGGAGATTTTATCCACTTCTTCTGTCGCCGCCAGCATGCGGGGTTTCTCTTTTTTCTCAGAGTTCACGTTTCACCGCCTTATCCGCCGTCCGAATCCAGTTATCCAAATTCTCGGCCTTGCTGGCTTCGAACCAATGGGATTGTGCCTGCGCATGTGATGCTGTATTAAATACAAGGTTTTTGTCAGTCAAGACCTTTGTTGTGCCCTTTGATGCATAACTGCTACCTGTAGCCGGGTCTACCATTAGTTTTCCAAAATATAAGTAGCGTGCATATGGGCCTGGGTAAATCACTTCTGAACCATCTACCCGCGTCCGTTTGTCCAATGATCCGGTAAGCATCGGAACATATGGTGATGTGTCCTTCCGCACCTGGAGTGCCACAGTATGCTCCGCTTTGGTGCACTCCTCATCCAACTTGTCCCTGATTGCTTCCAGCCCTTCGGCGCGGAAACTGAATTTCAGCATTAAACCCCACCAACTTCCCAGTGAGCCATTTCACCGCCGAAGTCCTTTTCATCGACTTTAGTAATATCGTACACACCGTCGTAGTCGGCCTCTATGGTCTCTACCGTCCATTCCGGGTGTATAGCCTCACCCTTGATGAAAAAACTATCACGGGCCACAGAGAGCGTCCATAGGTCGCTTTTATCATCTGCTTTCCAGAACTCGACTGGCCCGACATACCTTCTTTGGATGCCTGTCACACCGTCCAACGCCTCAACCGAAAATGGAATGTACAGGTTGACTGCATCGTAAGCGCATAATAATCCCCCGTCCACAAAAAACTGGGGGCCTCAACAGAGGTCCCCAGCGGTTGTCGTATTTCTCGCAACACAGGCAGCCTGCATCTTTGCACTCCATGGCAAAAAAGCATTCAGATCTTCCTGGCTTGGACTTTTTCCGAGGTATGGCAATTCCGTCAGTGCCTGAAGCAGATAAGCATAGGGCTCAAGGCCGTTAGCCTTTGCAGTCTCCACCAGCGTATAGACGATCGCACTGGAATCCGCGCCCTTCGGCGTATCACAGAACAGCCAATTTTTTCGGCCGAGCGTGAACGGCCGGATAGCATTCTCTGCAAAGTTGTTGGAAATGTCTACTTCGCCGTAGTCGAGGAATGCGCTCAAATACGGCTTCTGGTTCCGGGCATAAGCAACTGCTTCCGCCAGTTTGCTCCCGGGAACCGGCTCCAGGGTTTCCACCCAGCACCAATAGGCCTCAAGCAGGGACTCCACCCCCACCTGACGCGCCGTTTTTCGTTCTGCATCGCTCAATCCGGCATACTTCTTCTCTGCGGCAAAGAGCTTATTGCAGTAATCGTATCCTATGGCGGCTTTGGAGTTTTCTTTCGTCGCTCCTTTCGGCATGGCCTCCCGCCATTTCCGCCGCATATGCGCCCAGCATCCGCATCGCACCACGCCTTCTACCTGATTGTATCCGGCGTAGCCATCTGTTACCAGGCAACCGTTAAACCCTTTCAAAAAAACTGCTGCGTGTTTGCCGCTGCGGCTCGGCTGGTATTCAAAATATCGGATCGGTTTGCCGCTGCGGTCATTGCTGGCATAGACCCACATCCTCGATTCTGAGGCAGCCGGCTTTCCTTCTTCTTTCAGGACCTGTACAACCGTCTCATCTGCATGGATCACAGAACAGCCCAGCAGCTGCTTTTTCAGCGAGCGGTACAGCGGCTTCAGCCAGCACTGTGCGGTCTGGATTACCCAGTTGGACATGGTTGCGCGGGATAATTCCAGCCCTTCCCGCGCCCAGATCTTTTCCTGTCTGGCTAAAGGCAGCCCATCCACGTACTTCCGGATCATCACATCGGCAACCGAAGAAGCAGTCGCCAGGCTGTGCTTCAGCAGAAAGGGCGGGGTTACGGTTGTTATAAGATTTCCAAAGCCTGTCTTTTCCTCGCACTTCCGGCAAGCGTATGTGCAGCTGTAATATTTCAGCAGCTTGCACTGGCGGGGAATGACCTGTATCCGCTGGGACTCCAGCTTCTTCCCAATCATGACCAGCTTCCCGCCGCATCTGTCACATACCAGTTCGGACTCGGGCAGGGTGATCAGAATCTCCTCTACAGGCAGGTTTGCAGTCAGTTCGGCCACTGTCCGCTTCGGCTTCCGCTTATGGGCTGATACCGCGACTGTCTCTTCTGTCAGTTCAGGAGCCTTATGATCCTGCTCTGCTTCCGCCTCGTTAAAAAGCCTCAGCTGCTGGCCGCCCTGCATTACATAGGAGCGTTTCTCGCTGGACTGCCCAAACCGGGTACGCTGCGCATTGAGCAGCAATTCACTCATGCGCTCCAGTTTTCTATGCAGCTCTGCAACCTCTTTTTTGAGCGCTTCATTTTCTATCTGCAACTGCGAAAAAGAGGTGGCGCCGGCCTGAGAGGAAGATGCTTTCCTGCCCATTGCCAACACCACCGTTTCTTATCATCTTATGGTGAAATTATACCATAAAACGCTCAAAAAGTACAGCTATTTGATTAAAATAATTCCTTTCTTTTTCCTTTTTGAATTGCTTTCGGCTGGTCGATTTTCAGCCCCTCCATCAGCCAGCGGAAACTACGCGCATCCAACAGCCGGAGTTCCTGTTCTGTCCTCGGCCACTGAAACGCACCGTTGTTGAGCCGCTTATACAGCAGTATATACCCATCCCCGGAATAGTACAGCGCTTTGATGCGGTCTGTACGCCGGCCACAAAACAGGAACAGGCTGTCCTCGCAGAGATCTCTGCCATATTGCTGGGACACGATAGCAGCCAGCCCATCTATCCCTCGGCGCAGGTCCGTATATCCACAGGCTACATAGTATTTTTCAACCCGGCTCAGATCGATCATAGCTGCTGCAGCGAGCGGAGAATCGCTGTAATGGCATCCGCATCCGTACCCGCAGGCAAAGTCATCTCCGCGTCTCGAAACCGGACGTGGATCATGTCCCTGGCTGAATCCGGCTTTTCCAGTTCAACTAGCCGGGGCGAATCTTTGCCGGCTGCTGCCATGCGCAGTTTCCGCAGCCAGTAATAGTACGTTTTCTCTGTGATTCCGTTTTGACGGCAAAAATCCCGATTGCTCATGCCGCTTTCTCTGCATTGTTGCACAATCTGTCCCCACTGCTGCAGACGGTATTCTTCCCGCACTTGTAATATGTCTTCCATCTGTGACACCTCTCGTCCTTGCTCTCGATAAACTCACCGTAAGCTTTTCAAGTCCTGTGAGTATTGTCTCAGATTCTGCCTCTTTTTTATAGGCGGGTCGTTATTAAGCGCTTACACTGCATCCGCGCTTTCCAGCCCGCTCTTGGTTACATTGGAACCCTTAGAGGCATCCAGGAGGACTCCCCGTAGGACAGTGATGTGGTTCACTGTGGTCTCCTCAAAGGTGGAATGGTCCGTCTCAACGTAGGTGTTATAGACCGTCACAACATGGGGGAACATGTCCATAGCCGCACCCCCTTCCACGGTATAGAAGGCCCGTACCGGCTAAATACTGCGCTGCAACAGATGCAAGATGTGTTTGTGCCGACTGAGCCACTGCCGTGGCCTGCTGGGCACTTTCACCGCCGCTTCGGTAAGCTTTGGACCAGCTACCCACACTCTGGCTTTGCAACTCTCCGGCCTCTCCAGCATTTGCGGAGTTTTTAAGAGCATTCAGGGCCGCTTGCTGGGCAAGGTCGATGCTCTGGTACTGTTCTGCCACGGCGCAACAGGCCATTTTCAGTGCATCCAACTCGCTGTTTGAGGCCGCCCGCCCCTGCGTGTAGTAATCCAAGAAATAACTTGCACGCAGGGACAGACGAGGGAAGTCAGCCTTTTGGATAGTCTTGCCTAGATACGCAGCAGTGTAATACTCATAATCTGCGTAAGCCATCAGGCCGCCTCCTTACTTCTTCGCACGGGCTTTCGTCTTAGCCTGCGGCTCAAACGTCGCCCCAGTGAAACTAAATTTCGCTACGCTGGAATCATCAACAAGCACCTCGAAGGTGTCATCCTTGGTCACCTGGAAGACAATGTCCGCGTCAAACAGGATGTTTTCCTTTGTGGGAGAGCCATTTTTCTTGAAGGTCATCTGTGTTCCGGTCTTTGTCAGGTGAAACGGGAAATAATACCCGCTCTGCTCGTCCGGGGCGCTGCTGAACTCGGTGTAGTTGGTCACATAATGAAATGTGCCCGTTACAGCGCCGTTCGCATAGACCTTCAGGTCATCACCCACAAGCTCGGAAACCTGTTTCCCCAATAGGGTCTGACCGCTGGGGAATAGCGTTAAAGTGTCAGACCCTATTAACCCCCCGCCGGTGCGTAAACAGCAAAAGGGAAGGCGTTCTCATTGCCGACGTTGAAGGCGTTGATGGGATTTGGAATCTCCCAGCCCAGCCGCATGACGGCGCGGAGGGCCACCATGTCGTTCTGCATCAGGTTATAAAGGATATTGCCAGTGGTGGGATCTTGTACCACGCCGCTGTCGAAAATCTTGAAGGTCATATCCTGCCGAATGGCGTAGACCAGTTGGCTCCAGTCGCCCACGATAGCTAGGGATTCCTCCGGGTCGTAAGCACCGTTCACGGGGAAGTACATGCTCATGCCGTCCAGCGCGTAGCGGGTATCCCCCTGCATATCGGTCTTGAAAATGGGCTGACCGTTCTTATCCACAAGGCCGCGCAGCTTGGCGCGCATCTGGATAGCCGCCATTACGCCGTTGGGGATATAGCCGCTCTCCTCCACTTTGGCAATCACGCCGCCCTCGCCCATGATGTCCTTGAAAATGTCGCTGGTAGCGGTCACAACAGCGCTTGCGGTAGTGGCAGAAGGGACAAGGCCATCACGCCAAGAAGTCGGCTTGTCCGTGCCGTACAGAATAGCGGCGTCGATGACCTTTCCGAATGCCTCCTGGAGTCTAGGCCGAACCTCGCCCCAGATATCGTAATCGCTATCATCCAACACCGCTTCTGGAATGGGGACGATAACCGCGATTTCCTCAGCGTAAATTTTTTTCTTGTCCCAAGCCATGTTTGTGGTCTTTTTCAGCGAAGCCTTGGAGTCGGACGCTCCGGTGGTTGGCTCACCATTGACGAAGTAGGCGGTGGGCAGTGCGTCCAGAACATTGAGGGTCTGTGTCTTACTGGTCATGTTGGGCAGCCGACGGGCCATCCGCAGCACAGCGGACTCCGTTACGGCCCCCTGGATAATTTCACGGGTTACGGGCTCAGGGATAAGCCCAGAAAGTTTGCTTCTATCGATAATGTCAACTGCCATTTATGTTCTCCTTTCATTTCAGTGCGCCCCGGATCAGGGCGTTCATTACATCGTTTTCTCCTGTTTTTGTCTTCCCTCCGCCCACTGGAGCAGTCCAGTCAAAAGAAGTCTTCTTGCGGTCGGCGGTAAGCGCGTCCACGGCCTGCTCAAAGGTGGTCTTGTCGTCCACCATCTTCCCTGCCTTGAAAGCGATGAACTCCGCCTCCTCGCCGGTCAAGCCCTTTTTCAGGACATACAACTCACGCTTCAACTGGTCTCTCTCCGCTTCTGCGGTTGTCAGCTTTCCGGAGAGAGTATCCCTCTCGCCAGTCAGCTTGTCCCAGCGTTCTTTCTCTCCGGCCTGCCCGTCCTTCCAGGTGCGGTAGGCGGTCAGCTCTTCTTCGCTGGGCATACCCTTCATGGCTTTCGCAAGCCGCTTGCCGATCATGGCATCCACTTCCTCCTGCGTGAAGGTCTTCGCAGGGGCGGGCTCCGGCGCAGGGGCCTGGGTAGGATTATTGATAGGTTCGCTCATAGTAGTTACCTCCGTTTATTGTCAGGGCCGTCGCCCTGCGGTTTTACGCCTCTCGGCAAAACAAAAAGAGCCATCAACCACCGAGGAATCCTCGGAAACTGATGGCTCTTGGCTCACAGGCTCTTGGCTCTATGCGATATTTACTTCCATGTCGTGCTTACATGCCTTGCATCGAAACGGCATGTGCTCTACTTTGGTATCCGGTCGAACCGGGAAAAGAGCTTTCCCGCAGTACGGGCAGCAATACCATGTTTTCCCGTTAATTTCTTTTATCACGCGCTGCCCTCCACAACATACCACTTGCACTTCTCGCAGACTTCATTTGCTTTATCTACGTCAAACGGCTCTATTGCAAGCTCCATGTCCATCTCGTCCTCCCGAACTTCTTGGACCTCATAGCACTCTCCATATAGGATTTCTCGCCCAAAAAGAGGGCAAACGCATTTATCATTGTGATTTTTCGCCATATCATTTCCCCTCCAAATAGTCCCGATACTTCTTTCTCAGCTTTTCCGGGACCGCTGTTACAATCTTCCCGTCAACGCTTAAAACTACATAACCGCTATCTGCCAAGAATTTCAATGTATTCCGGTCAGTCTGATACAAAACTAACCTGCTGTTATTTATGATACTCTGCGACGCTTCAATCGTCAATGCAGATCTATCCGGTTTCATCGTAAGGTTATTTGCAAAGTGGTCTGTCACGCCGCTAATCTGCGGCGGGTCAAGCTGCACCTGATATTGTCTGGAAGAGAATTTACCGACAATTTTTATGTTCCCTTGATATGATTCCAGCCCGGAAAATTGTTTTATGCTGGTTAGCTCTTCCGGATATTGAACCTGCATTCTTTCTCTTTGTAACGGTAGCCCCGCCGCCTCGCTGAACGCCTTGTATTCCTGATTCAGTCTCCGGATACGGGTAGTCACCGCCTGGTAGTTCTCCGTCAGTCCTGCGGCCTTGTATGCGGTCTGTTCTCGCTTCAGCTTGCGGATAGTTCGCTCGACCTTCCGCTGTTTCTGTGTGGCCTCATAAGCTGTGTAGTGCTTTCCCTCAAAATCCACGTCGTGCCCATCGTCTATGTGAGCAAGTTCTTCGTCGGTATATGTTCGCTCCATCACACCATCCACAAAGGCAGTCCTGATATGTCGGCAGTTTGCACCCTCCAAGCCGTCCACATAGCCAAGCCCGCACACCTCATAAATGCTCGGATACTTGTCTACGGTCCTTACGGAGTACACCCGGCCCTGCCATGCCTTGTGGTTTTGCCAGCCGACACCCTTATCTCGTGCCCCGATGTGGGCGGACACTTCAAAATAAGGAGTTTCCAAATACTCTGCACTCTGCTCCGTGTACTTGGCACAAAGCTGAGACACCCCCGTCATCACCGCCCGGCGGGCTGCCACGTCGATATGGTCACGGTGGCCGCTCTCGTAATCCACAACCTTGATACCGCTGTCCGCAAGCTGTTTGACGGAGCTTTTGATGGCCTGATTGTAAGAAATGGCCCCGCTTGTGATCTGCATCTCGGCATTGTCCAGCGCCCATTGGTAGGCTCTCGCCGGAGCCAGCATCGTTCGCCCGTTGTCAACCAGGAAGCCCATAGAGCGGGTCAGATTGCGGAAGGTCTGCCGCGTCTGCTCGTAGATAGCCCAGATATCCTCAATGCTCACCAGCGTCTCCGTGGCCGTCACACCTGCAAGGTCCATGACATCCCGGTAATACTGCTGATTGCGCTCCACAACGTCGTCCAGAAGCTTTTTCAAGCCCCGTTGGCTGATGTTGGCGGTGCGCTGGATGGCCTTTTCTATGTCCTTCAGGTCGATGCCGTGTGAGCGGAGTGCCCGGATGTCCTGCACCGTTACCTCGTTCAGTTCACCAGAAATTTTCAGGCGGGAACATATCTCTTCAAGAAGTGTCGCTTCCAGACTGCGGTACAGTTCGGCCAGCTCTTCTGGTAGGGCATCGAGAAGCTCTGGAGTGAATGGATACCTCATTCAATCTCTTCTTCCTCCTCGTCCGTCATATTCTCCATATTCGGCAGCATCTTCTTTGCCGTGGCCTCGTCCTCGTTGTACCACTTCATGCGGTACTCCCAGTCGTTCATAATGCCTGCCGCAAGGTCCTGCCGGTCATTATTTCGTTCCGTGGTCTTGTCCTCAATGATGGAATCATCAAAATCAATAGTCACTTTAGCTTCTTCGTCCAACCCGGCGTTCATGGCTGCATTACCGAGCCGAAGAATGATATGACACAGCTCTGTAATGGCCTGTTCCAAAATGATTTCATGCTTCTTGATGGTACGGAACATTGTGCTGTTTTCACTGATGACCTGGGTGGCTGTGGTAATGCTCCCCTGGTCGAAGCGGTAATGGTTTTCTCCAAAGCCACACTTGCTGGACAGTAGATTCAGTTGGTCTTGGATGCCCGTGTTGTGCTCCTGGGTACGGAGTGTCATGTCGATGGGCGTGATGACCGCACCGTCGCTTACATCCTCCGGGAGTACATAGTAAGCCAAGTCGTCCGGGTCAAAAAATGGCTCTCCGTCGAGGTCTTTGGTTGCAGACGGCTTGACCATGATGCGCTTTTTCCCAAGGACAAACTCATTTACATAGCTGTCATAGGCCACATCTACGCCCTTAAGGACATCGATGGCATTTGCATAGACAGAAATTCCAAGCGGGGAATTGTCAAAATTGTTGGCTATATTAGGCCGATCAATAACAAACTGCCTCTGATCTGATCCGGTATGTACCACGGGAGGGACTAACTCAAATCCCTTGACGTCGGATAAGGCCAGTTCTGCATCCACATTGTTATTGCGGTAATGATAGATGCGATTCTCAATGTCGTATAAGCCATCTACCTTGTGATGAATTTGGAGATAACAATAATCCTCCCCGTTGACGGTCACGATGCTGTCAAAGGCGCACTCCGTAATGATTCCGTTCTGCCATGCTAGCGGCCAGATATGCTCCACGGTCACATAATCCATCACAATGCCGTCAGCACTACCAGGTACAGGGCCTTCTTCCGTGGCCTTCATTCCCACTACACGGGGAATAAACGCCACCGTCCCGAGCGCGAATGCTTTCTCCTGCATTTCATTTGACTTGACCAGAAAGTTGTTTTCTTTGAGCACATGGTCAACAAATTCCTGTTCCCTCTGGCCCTCAATGGTAATCTCCACCTTCTCGTTCATCAGAAGGTTTGCCCAATCTTCCGGGATCTTCTTGCCCATGTTAAGCGTGAAGCGCTTGCATTTGACCATGCTCGTGCCGTTTCTGACCTTGTACCTGTGGAAGCCCTTCACGTCGCCCACATACCAAGATTTCCACTCCTGCACTTTGCGGTAAAACTCCTCTGGAACGGTGGAGTAACCGAGCTGTTTTAGTTTTTCGGTAATGTTCATTCGGGCACCTCATCCGAAAGCAGGCTGTTTAGAAACGCAATTGCTTCTTTCTTTTTGTCAATCCATCCAAACCGCGGAGATGTCCCATAATCCCCGAACATACAGACAAGGGTAAACCATAGGATAGCTTCAACAGTTTCGCTTTCATCCCCATATTTAAGACTTTTAGGGGGTAGAATCGTCCCTCCTTCAGAAAACATAGATATATGCTCTAGCAATGAATGAACGATTTCTTCATATCCATTATAAAAAACAAGATAGTTCATCGCTTGTTCAAGGTTCATGCAGTCATCCCCATTCTCCTAAATACACGCTCGAGAGCATATCTTGTGGCGTCAATAAGGTGGTTATTCTCGTCAGGATACCCGCTGATGATCTCCCCATCCTTATTTCGCTCATACTCATAATTCACAAACTCGTTATATGCGTTTGGTGTCCTCCGGCGGTCAATAACAATCTTCCTCCGCTGGAGCCACTTCATGCCATATTCCACGCTTCCAGGGCCTTTGATTGCTTCCTTGGCCGGAAGCCCCATTGCCCGGTAGTCCGCCGCTGACTTCGGCTCGGCGCTGTCGCAGGTAATGTAAGCATCCTTGTAACCTTTGGAAAGAATCAACTTCGCGCTCGCCTCGTTGGTCAGCTTATTTTGGTATATCTCGTC
>ERZ857955.443-NODE-443-length-49300-cov-7.732866_pt1 | contig 49300 bp, 68 predicted proteins | sample MGYA00519956_ERZ857955 | MGnify/ENA primary metagenome ERZ857955 (study PRJEB31778, sample SAMEA3449378) | human gut metagenome | biome: human gut; feature: human-associated habitat; material: faeces | place: United Kingdom | collected 2010/2012 ...
AGAAGAAGTTTGAAACTGTGAAGGATACTTTACGGAGACAGATTTCGTCTGTATTATACCATGAATTAGTATGCTCTGCAACGCTCCGAAGCGCCCAAATACTGAACATTTTAGCCCGTTGAAAGTGGGGTAAATCGGGGGCGGTAGTAACAAACTAATAACACGGTATCACACCGGTTTTGCGTAGTCAAGGGAAATCCAACCGGCCCCGCTTTTCAGCTTGCCCCACTTGGTAGCGCCGGTGCCGGTGCTTTCCGCCACAATGGTATAAACACCGGGCGCAATGAAGCCATTCTTCCCATAGTTGGTGCCGGGGCCTTTCCTGATATACAGATCAGAAATTGTCACCCGCACCAAGTACGGCTCCACCGTGGCCCCTGCGCCGCCCGTGGTGGCGTTTCCGGTGCTGGGGGTAGTAGTTCCCCCACCCCCGCCAGAAGTGCCGCCAGAAAGCCGCCTGTTGACCTCTGCGGCGATCTTGTCATGAAGGTTATAAAGATAATCACCGGGGCAAGACTTGTTTGCAAACCACCGGTGAACCGTCATAACCATTTCATTTGCCTTGGGGGTATAGGCAAGGGTCTTGTTCTTATCCCCGAACCACAGGATTTTTGTTTTCCCATTGCGCTTGCAAATATCGGTGACAAGATCAAGAAGGGCGTTGTATGCCTTATCCGTCACCTTGTAGGGGGCCACGGTTTCACTTGCCGTTTCGATGGTCACGGCCCTATGGTCATTGGCGCTGTTGGAACTGCACCAAGAACGATCCTTTTCTTCCACACACAGGCCAATGGAACCATCATAGCCCACAACATAGTTGCAAGACGCTTGCTTGCTGGTAGGCTGGAACACTTCACAACCCCGCTTTGCCGTAACCTGACCAACGAAACAGTGAATGGTGATCCGGTCAATGGCATGGTTCCGGGGGCTGTTCTTGTTCGGGGAAATTTGGGTGACGGTGACAAGGTTACTGTTGCTCATTTTCGGTTTCCTCCTTCACGGGTTCAAGGGCGGGGATTTCCTCATAGTTCACAATCTTGGTCATGTCACACAAGGAATCAATCAGGTCACCAAGGGCTTCAGTGTCCACGGGATAATTGATATACTCGGCGGAAGTCTGAACCATAGCCATTACCCATTCCTTGCGGGTTGCGCCATCTTCAAACTTCTGTTCCGCTTCCTCCATCAGCTTGATCACCAAGCCCAACAAAGCGGCCCAATTCTTTTCCTGCGTGGCTTTCTGGACATACTGCACCAGCTTATAGGCCAAGGGAATACAGGTGGACAGACCAGCAAGAATGGCAATGATCAGGGAAACAATCTGTTCAGCGTTCATGTTTTTCTTCCTTTCTGATTTTGTATTTTTGGCCGGGGGTCACAGTTCCTTGGTATCGTTGTAAATTTCCGGGCCATACTGTTTCCGCAACTTGATCCGGTTTTCAGCCTTGGCCTTGGAATAGTAAAAACCGGTTGCTGTTGCCAATTCAGCGAATATGGCCGGGATCAGATACGCAAGGGGTGAAGTGTCCCCCGTTTTCCAAACGATAGCAAGAGTGAAGGCCGTCACAACCAGCGTGACGGCCCCCACACAACCCAAAATGATTTTGGAAAATTCCTTTTTCGGTTTCTTCTTTACACGGCTCATTCATCCGGGGCTTCCGTGGGCAACTCCAAGAATTTCTTGTGTAGATCGTCCATTACCCCATTCACCCCCAACGAATGATATTGCTTCCAGCAGTTTTCAAAACTTTCCCTTGCATAAATCGGGGCAAAGCCTTTTTCAGTGTACTTGTTAAAGTCACTGATCATTTGGCTTCTCAAAAGCGCCTGAATTCCAGCTTTCAGGGCTTTGGAATCTTCCATGTTGCGCTTGATCAGCCCGTGAAGGTATTTGAATACTCCCGCAATCAGGGCCGGAACCCCGATCAGGCACAACCATTGATAAACCGTCATTGAACCACCCCTTCCCGCCTTTAGGCGCTGATCAGGCGGAAGATATATTGCAAATCTTCCACTTGGGCGTTGTAGAAGTCATAGTTCCAAATCCAGTGATCTTCATGCTCCGGCCTTTTGAACCTCTGACAGAAGGGATCTTCCCAAATCCGGTTCCAGCGTTCTTGGTAGGCGGGATCAGGCTTGTTGGGGTTCTTCTCCAACCGCAACAGGATAGCGGAAACCAGTTCCCCACGCTCTTTGCCCCGGCCATCATCATTGTGGCTGAAGTAGTCATAGGCAATTTGGCTGGTGTCCGCACACATCAGCTTGTTTTTCCACACAAGAAAACCGCCCTGAACAGTCAAGGCGGTTCCATAAGGAATATTGACATTTTCACCGCAACCGGCTTTGAACCTTGCCTTTTTCCGGGCAATATAGGTTTTATGCTTCATCGGTCACTTCCTCCCAACCATACACACCGGGTTCCCACACATTGTTTGCAATAGTGGAAGTCCAGTGCTTTTCATTATGGCTGACTTTAGCCCCCAAGGGGTAGGCATCATGCGCCCCAATGGGCTGAATCCATTCCGGCCATTCCTCGGTAGGATCAGCGGTCAGGCTCCACAGGCTGGGGGCGGCGGGGGGTGTCCAATCGGCTTGGGAAGTATGGGCCTGAACACACTTGTAAAGGGTTCCATTATAGCGCCGGATTTGCCCCACCGTGTAGGCGATAGGATAGGCCCATTCAGCGAACAGATCAGCGTGTTCCGCCGCCGTCACCGGGTCAATGCTTCCGGCTTCCGCCATCGTCACAAACACAATGCCGTTGGTGGTATTGGCTTTGCTGATTTCTGCCCCTGCATCGGTTACTTCCAAACTGACGGTTTCCAAGCCCTCCATTTCATCCCGGCCAAGCAAATGGTACGGTGTCCCTTCAAAAACAATGCCCGAAGCATTTTGCTCCGGGCAAAGGACATAGCAACCATTTTCGGCCTGCACAATGTAGTTCAGATTTTCCGTCAAGCCAAGTTCGGCCCCGTCTTTGATAATTCTAAACATTTTGTAGCACCTCCGAAAAAGATAGCATAGTAAAGCCGCCGCAACCGCAACAATCTTCCGTGATCATTGAAGTTCCGGTAGTATGCGCTTTGGCATTCCATATACTGTTCAATATCGGTGAATTGCCGTTTTCCTTCTATGAACTCTCGGTGGAACAGCTTCAGTTTCCTTCTTGCCCGTTTCACACCATCCCGGCTTCCATTCACCTTGATCTTCCCGGTTTCCGTTAGTGTGAACCGGGCTTTGCACCATCTGAAGGGCTTTGTCAAGGGAATGATTTTGCATTTCCGTTTATTCACTCGAATTCCAAGGGCTTCAAACCGCCGAACAATTTCATGCCCAAGTTTCTTCAGGGCTTCCACATCAGGCAAAATCAAATAGTAATCGTCCATGTAATGCCCAAAACAGTGAACCCCGGCTTGACATTTGATCCAGTTATCCACGGCGCTTGGTAACGCCACCATTTCCTGTTGTGACGGCTCCACACCCAAAGGCAAGCCCCGGCCCGGTGTCGGGCAAGGGGAAGTTTGGATCACCATATCAGCAAGCGCCCGAAGGTCAGGGTTTAAGATCAGTTCTTGGTGCCGCTGATACAGAAGCGCATGGGGCGCATTAGGGAAGAACCCCTTCAAATCCAATAGCAGAACCGCACCTTCCCGGCCATAGCGCCGGAAATGCCAATGAAGCTGATCTTTTATGCGGCGAAAATGCCAGTGAAGGCCCTTTCCCCTTTGGCTTGCCCCGTTGTCATAGATCATGCCGGGGTTGTAAAGGGGAATCAGAACTTCATTACAATGGGTTTTGTGGATTTGTCGGTCAGTAATGTGTGGCGCATCTATGGGGCGTACTTTCCCACGCTCTCTTAAAGTGAAATGGGTACACTTCATAGGGTTCCACGCCTGATCCAAAACCTTCTTCCGCCGTCTTGCTGTCCCGGAAAACAGGTGAATTTCAAAGTTCTGAACACTTTGTTTCCACCGTACCCCGTTACAGCATTTCCGGCCATAGAAGAACATTTTGCGATAACTGAATACTTTGTTCATTGGCCCAAGTGCATCACACCGGGCCTGTTTTCTTTCTTGCCGCTTGGCTTTGCGGCGCTGGTATCTCGCTTCATGCCGTTCTTGGCTTGTCATACAAAAAAGTATTCGCCCTCCGTACAAATATCTTGTTGGGTGCCGTCTAACTTGCTTTGCCCTTGCACATGAAATGGGTTAAGGCACAATCACCCACCATGCAAGAAGCGTCCGTGTAAGGGCATCAAAGGGCAGTTTTAGGGATTGGCTACCCAAGGAAGTACCTCTCCTTTTGCGAAGGTCGTCTTTCACCTGAAATCCAAAAGCCGGGTTTCTGTTACTCCATTTGACCTCGCAATCGCAAAATCCGGGCCGCACGCCACCAGAATTGTTGGCGTTATTGTTGTTGTAGTTGCCGTCCGTATTGACAATGAGGAAGTTATTGTTGTTGTTGTAATTAGGGGAGCGCAACCACCACCACACCGCCGAAGGACGAATTAACAAAGGTACACCTAATTTTTTTTTGAAGTTAAGTTTTCAATTTTCCGCTTACATTCTTGATAGCCCCTTTCAGAAGTTCATTTTCTTTGTCGATTAACTCACCAAGGCTTTGTGCCATCTTATCTAATTTTTCTGTTGCGTCCTTTCCTTTCACCGGGTTCCCTTTAGAATTGGTGAAAGCCCCTTCAGGATTTTGGTTCAAAATCAGATACACATGGGTCAACCGAACATCAAGCGCCATCAGGGAAGCCCTTGCTTCAAGAAGGTGGGCTTTCCGAAGTTCTATGCGCTGTGGATCAGAAGGAAAAATGCTGTTACCTTTCTCCGCATGGTCGATCACTTCACCGGCCAGCTTTGCAATGGGTTCCGCAACAAGCCGGGAGTACCGGGCAGAAAGGCGGGTCAGAAAATTGATGGTTTCGACATAGATTTGATTGGCGGTGTTGATGAACTCCGCCTTGCTGGTTGTTCGTTTCTGCTTCAGTACCGACATGGTTACACCTCTTTAGGTGCATCGTTCACTTGAATTGGCCCTTGCTCCCGTTCAACATCTTCCAAGTGCTTCAAAAGCACATATTCAATGTAATTTGTAATAGAACGATGGTCACGGGTTGCAAGTGTCCCGATCTTATCAAAGACTTCATCCGAAAGCCGTAAGGTAAAAACTCGCTTACTGGTTGCCATCTTAAAACCTCCAATGATCTCTAAAGATTATTGTATGGTTTTGGTTGGCCTTTGTATGCAGTCTAAAGACAGGCAAGTGATAGCATTTTGAAGGTCATTTTTCAAAAATCGCGTCGGGCGCTTACGCGCCCGAATTGTTTTATTCCCTTCACCCCGGCTGTTCCGCCCCCTTGCGGGGGCGGGATGGGGCCGGGATAATCCTGCGGGGGATTAGACAGCAAAGCCGGGCCGCACGCCACCAGAATTGTTGGCGTTACTGCCGTTGCAGGCGCCGTCCGTATAGACAAGGAGGAAGTTAATGTTGCCGCTGTAATAAGGGGAGCGCAACCACCACCACACCGCCGAAGCGGTGCTTGTGTGACGATAGGCAATACGGGAATTACCAGCCTGATAATAGGCATATTGAACTTGGTAATTCTGTTCATAGCTGTTGGCCCAATTTCTTGTGCCGAACACTTCAAATTCCGCCAGCAAGAACAGATAATCTTGGGTGGAAGTTACATTGCTTTGATTATTGGAACCACCACCGGTATTGTCGGTGTACTTGGTTACGGCCTTCATCACGGCCCGCAAAGCGGAAGGCAAAGCCGCCATCAGACTGTTTGCCGTGGGGCTGGAAGGGGTGCCGCCGTTGCCCAAGACAGTATTCCGCATATAAGAACTTGCCCAACCGCCTTGGTTTGTGTTGCTGGTATTCATGCGGAAACCTTGGCTGGAACCATAGTTGCCATAATCACTATCACACAAAGCAACCGGGGTGGCTCCGATCTTGCCAATTTGGAAGTGAATGCGGTTACTGCCTTCACGGGAAGCATTGTGGTTGAACCCCAAGATGAAAACATTCACCGTCAGATTGGTGATCCCAAAGCCAACCACATTGCCGTTGATCACAATGGACTTGGTATCACCCACGGCCCAATAATCATCCGCTGTCCCTGCGGCGCTTGCCTCGCTGATCGTGTCCCAATCATTGTCATTCAAGGTTGTGGTGGGAAGGGTCACAGACACGGAACAAGTCTTATTGGCCGGGGCCGTGTAGTTGGTGCCTTCTGCCACGCTCACAGTGATTGTGGCGTTGCCCTTGCCTACGGCGTTCACCGTTACCGTGGTGCCGTTCACATTGACCGTAGCAACCCCGGTGTTGTTAGATTGGGCAGTAATAGCACCATCCCCAGCCCGTGTCACCGTGAAGGTATCAGCCATTTTGGAAGCGCCCAATGCCAAACTGCTTTTGCTCAAAGAAAGGCTTCCAGCGGCCTTTCCAATCGTCCAAGCAACCGTTTTGGCTCCGGTGGTGCCATCACTCCACCGGTAGTTTTCCGTGGGCGTAAAAGTGGCGTTGTAGCTTCCCGCATTGGTTCCGCTGGTGGTGCCGCCAATGGTCAGCTTGGAAGTATCATAGCCATTCCAAGAAGGGCTTTGGGGTGAACCGGTATAAGTAAGGCTCCCGCTTTGGGTGGGGGCCGCAACCGTGGCTTTGTTGATCGTCCATTGAACCTGTTTGGCCGTGGTGGTGCCGTCCGTCCACTTGTAGGGGTCTTTCGGCGTGAAGGTTGCCGTATAGGTTCCCGCATCGGTGCCGGAAGTCACACCCCCAAGGGTCAGGGTGTCGGGGTTGTAGCTGTTCCAAGAAGGGCTTTGGGATTGCCCGTTATAGGTCAAGGTGCCATTTTGGGTGGGAACAACATCAATGGTATAGACGAACCCGGACACGGCTTCCAAGGCCGCATCTGCCGCATCTTGGGCATTTTGGGACGCTTCCAAAGCCGCCGCCACATCTTCCCGAATATCGGCGTGGGCGCTGTTACTGGTGTTGTGTTCGTCAATGGCATCTTCAATATCTTGGGTGGGGTCAAAGGTGGAATCGGGAAGCTGTTCAGGCTTTACCTTGCCATCTTCCCCAAGATCGGCCTTCCCGGACAAAGCATCATCATGGGCTTTCAGGGCCGCATCAATCTTGTCCATGTTGCGGTTCTGATCATCCACATTGTAGAAATCTTCTTGGGCCGGTTTGACCAAATCATAATTGGTGGTGTATTCAGCCATCTTTCATTTCCTTTCTGATAGATTTATTGGAAATCCCTGCAAGTTGGCCGTGGGTCAAAGGCAGAAGATCACCATACGGGGTGGGAACATGGGCCTGAAGTTCTTCCGTTCTTACTTCATAATGGGTGTACCAAGCAAGCTGGGCATGGGTGAAGCCCTTCAGGGTTTCATGGATGTTGAACAACTGTTGAACTTCCAAAACCAGATTGACCGGGGCAACCCGTTCAAGAAGGTTTTGAACATCTTCAAAGTTCTTCTTTGCGGCCACGCCAACCTTCACAAGAAGGGTGTAATCTGTGACTTCCGCCGAAGAATTACCGGGGCCACAAAGGTTTTCCAAGATCACCCGAAGCTGGGGCAAGGTGTACGGAAGTTCTTCATTCAACCGGGCCAATACACGGAACCGCCGATCATCCAAGGTATCTGTTCCCTTGGGGGTGATACCCAAGATTTTTTCCCACCGGGACAACCCAAGGTTGCCAGCGGTCTTGATGAACTGGTTTGCAAGAAGATCATCCGCCGCCGCCCAAGCGGTTTCAAACTCCGGTTGTTCGGCTCCGGTGATCCCCTGAAATTCCGCATAGTCCCGGACAACATAGGGAAGGTAATTGATTAGTTTACGATCCATTCAATCACCTTCCCTTATAGGCTTTGGGTGCCGGTTGCTGGGGTAATCTCACCAAGAACCGGGATATAATCAAGGTTCAAGGTGTAGTTGGCCGCAAGGCCATTGATTTTGGTATCAGCAATATCCAAAATTCCGCTTACACCCAACAGGCGGCTTTCAATTTGGCTGACACGAACCACAAGGGCCTGTTCCTGATCCGCCCATGTTTCGGACAGTTCTTCAAAATAGGCTTCAATGGTCTGTTCAACATAGGATTGAACATCTTCCCACCCCCACCCCTGTTGATAGGTCAGGGTGAAGGACAGGTTCACAGTTTCACTTTTCACGCCTTCCACCTTCACCACATGGCCGATGGGGGCGGTTCCCAAGCCTTCCCCGGCGTTCTGAAGGGGGTCAACGGCGGTCTGTACCTGTTCCACAAGGGTTGGGGAAGGTACGCTGAAGGTGCTGTCAATGATAATCAGCTTCACAGTTCCGCCCACCGTCAGCTTGTTATTGATCCCGGCTTCATAAACCTTGGTCAACCAAGCCTTGATTTCTTCAGACGCTTGAACAGTTTTCAACCATTCTGAAACCCCTTCCGGGGGAACCAGTTCAGCGGGGCGAATATCGCCATTCCAAGCCCGGTAAACCTTCACACCGCCAACACCGGGGATTGCATTTACTTTTTCGATATAGTCAATCCGGTTGCCGCCGAAGGCTTGGGCGTTCAAGCTGTCAAAATACCGTTGTCTGAAAACCTCGGTATCTTCTTCATCCTCACCGGGGATCAAGAGGGCCGTAACCGTACAGGTTTCAAGCCCTTCAATGTATTCAATGGGAATTACCGTAGCCCCGTAGTCATTGCCAGCTTCACCCGGCGTTTCACAGGTGATTTCATACACCCCTTCGCCCCGTTCAGCGGAAACATAGTAGTTCAGTTCCCCAATGGAAAAGCGGGTGTTCAAGGCCAAATGCAAAGTGGCCGGGGTAATGGTCAACTGCAACACGGCGGCGCTTGCGGGTTGGGGAGAAAGGCCCCGTTCCGCCGCTCTTTGGATCAGGTAAGGGCGGCTTGCTGTGTCCGCAAAGGTTTCATTCAAAACCGTGTCCAGTTGGATATACAGATTTTGAAGTTCCACAGCGGCGGGGGCATTCCCAAGCCAAACCAGCGAACCTTCACGGGTGTCCAAATTGCTGTTGATGGACAAGGCCCGTTCCAGCATCCGGTTCAGCAACAGCACATAGGTAATATCTTCATACATCAGATTTCCACCTCCATTTCCGTAAAAATGGGGCCAAAAATGCTGACCACCCGAAAAGTGGTCAGCACCTTTTTCTTGTTCACTTCAAATTGGAAATTATCAACGGCGGTGATCCGGTCATCCTGAAGCAAGGCTTCTTTGATACTGCGTTCAATTTCAGGAATACAGTAATCAACCGGCTTGCCAATCAGCCGCTTTTTCTCAAAACCATAGTTCCAAGAATAAATCAACCATTCATACCGTTCCACATTCAGGATCAGAAAAACCGCTTGTTCAACGGCTCTCACTTGGTCAATGGTGCCGGTAATGGTTTTGGTGTCATGGTTCATTTTGAATGTGCGGCTGGGAAGCACCGAAAAAGTGAAGTCCTGCCGCAAATCGTCTTGAACTTGTGGAATCATAGCCATTCCCCCTGCAAGGCCGGGTTCGGTTTGATCCGATCCAGCACCACAAATTTTTTGCCCTTCTGAATCCGGGCCAGAACCACCCAATCCCCCACCACAAGAGCGTTGTGAACCTTGAACTTCTTCCGCCCCTGAATGGGGTGGTTGTGGTCAATATCTTCAGCGGTGCCGCCCCCGGTGTAAGTGTCTGTTACCGGGTGGCCGTGGGTGATCACAACAGTTTGGTGGGAAACCGTCATATCAACTTCATAATCGGTCACATTGCGGGTCAGTACCAACATTTTTTCAGTGTAAATTGCTTTCTGATCCACTTGGATTTTCAGCGGGGAAGCGGAAATTACGGTTCCGAACAGAAGGTTGACCGGCTTCCCGGCTTCCACCGCTTCCACAGCGGCCTTTTTCACCAACTCCACCGCATTTGTCGGTTTAGGCAATGAATTCACCCCCGATCAAGGTCAAATCCATGAAATGTTCATCCCCCTTGAAATTGTGGGTGACTTTTTCAACCATCAAATAGTTGTTGGTGATAATATCGCCCAAATCCAAGGAAACCACCACAGCGGAACCGGCCCGAACCCGGACATCACCAAAGGCATTTTTCACCGTCAGCTTCCGGGTTTTCTGATCGTACAGTTTCAGAAGGGCGTTTGCTTTTGCGGCGGCTCCCGTGGCGGTCTGAAGTTCTTCATAATACTGAAGAACTCCCCAAGTGTTCATCTTCTCGCCGTCTTGGGCCACATACAATTCCCGCTTGCCGGTTTGCTCATTGTTATAGGCCAGCTTGATTTTATTGTAGGTCTGATCATCAATGCTGGAAGAATAATCAAAGGTTTCACCAGTTTCCGAATCAATCAGCAAATTCAGCTTCATGGAATTGATGTTTTTCAGGGTCAGCGCCCCGGCTTCATCGTACAAACAGTACAGTTGGCCGGTATTCAGAAGGGTTTCATCAAGGGCATTTTGGATCATGTCAAACAAGGTGCTGTTTTCTTCCACGATGGTTTCAATGGTGTACCCTGTATCTTCCACGCTCCCAAGGTTCAAGCGGAAATCCGTTGCAATCCGCTTCAGAAGGTCAGAAGCCTTCAGCCCTTCTTCTGTATAGGTGTCCTTGTTTTTCAGATACCGCAACTGATCATAGGCCACAACATCAATGGTGGGGCTATTCGCTTTCCGGCTCTTGGTAAACACAAAGCCATAAAACATGGTGGTTCCATTCACTGTGAACTTCACCGGGTTTCCTTCCTGAAAATTCAGAACACCGTCTTTGATCACGGTAAATTCCAGCTTGCCGGGGGTGCCTTTCCGCTCTAATGTCAAAGAAACCCCTTCTTCAACTACCGGATAATAGATGGTTGAACCATTCTGAATCAGAAGTTCAATGGACAAGCGGAATCACCCCTTTCAGGAAGGCAAAGTAAGAACCTGACCGGCATAAATCAGGTTCGGGTTTGTAATCTTATCTTTGTTCAGGTTGTAGATTTCATTGTAGCGGGAACCATCCCCCAAATACTTCTTGGCGATATTCCAAAGGCAATCCCCGCTTTTCACCGTGTAGGTGGTCTGCTGGGGCGCTTGGCTGGTTTCCCGCTGGGGTTGTTCCACCGTGGCGGTGGGGGTTTCTGCGGGTGTTGGGGCCGGTTGAACCTTCACCGTTTTGGTTCCATAGTGCCGGTATTGCTTCAGGCTGACAGTAACCGTAATGTCAAAGCCTTCTTCCGCATCATCGGTGATTTGGTAATCCTCCATGCCCACCGTCAAATTGGTGTAGAACAACCGCCTTCCGCTGGGCATTGACCGGTTCAGGATGAATTGAAACGGTTGCTTGGAAGTTTTCAGCCGCTCGAACAGGGACAAATAATAATCGGCGGATTGCGCCCTGCCATTTGTGAAGGGATAGGAAACTTGGGGAAGAAGCAGATCAAAACTTACATCAGTCAACCCCGGTTCCTTCAGAATGTTGATTTCCTCACCGTTGATCAGCGTCAGGGTATCATTCTGATTGTTGATCTTCACCTTGACTTTAGAAGGGGTGATGGGCATAAGCACACCACCCAAATACATTGTGTATGCCATTACTCATGCACCCCTTCTTCAGAAACATCAAGTTTGGTGGCAAAATCGTTGGCCCAAGCGTCCATGATCCCATCCAAATCAGCATCTTGGCTGATATAGTTGGTGTTTTGCTGTTCAACCCTGATTTCAGCGGTGGTGAACCGGTTGATTGCTTCCCGCTCGGCAATATCCCGCATATAGGCCAAATCTTCTTCAGCAATATCAAGGGCATCACTCATTGCGGCGGTGTTTCCCGCCGTGTCCCCGGTGTTCCCATAAATACCATCAAGGGTGTTGCCAAGGCCGTAAGCGTCCAGCGCATCAGCGCCCAAACTGTCCATTGCGGAAAAGTCGAACAATCCGCCCACGGTATCTTCCACGCCTTGGCCGAACTCATAGCCCATATCAAAGGCGGCTCCATACTCGAAGCGGCCCAACTTCAGATCATCGGCGTTCAGCTTTTCCATGACTTCTTCACCCTTGCCGAAGGTGGAATCTACCCAACCGCCCAAGCTGTCACGCCAGCCTTGGACAGAACCGGCAAGGTTAGAACCGAAGATGGTATCAATGGCCGAAGCCAACGCTTGAAGGACGGAAAGAACAGTGTCCGCCAAATCGAAAAACAGACGGGCCACAGCCGCAACCGGATCATTGAACACATTCCCGATGAAGTTTGCAACCGTAGCCACAAGGTTATAGATCATCACAAACACATCTACAACCAAGTTCCATAGGGCCACGAAGATATTCCCGATAAAGGCCAGCGCCGCCATAAATGCACCACAGATCAGGCCGGTTGCGGAAACGCTGGTTCCGGCAAAGTGGTTGACCGCCGCCACAGCCGCATAGAACAGGGCTACAAGGGCGATAATCAGAATGATGATCCATACCAAGGGACAGGCATACATGGCCGCATTCAGGCCGTATTGGGCCGTTACTTGCGCCCATGTCGCACCAGTAACCAACATGGTTGCCGCCGCCATAATGCCCTTGGCAACTGCCACAGCCCCGGAAACAGCCGCCGAAGCCAATTCAGCGCCCCGCACCAGAAGCAAGCGCCCATAGTACACCCCAAGGGCGGCGGCTACACCAAGGATAATGGGAGAAAGCCAAGACCAGTTATCTACAACCACAGAAGCCACATTGATCAGCAAATCAAGAACCACCGTTGCCACAGAAGCAATCCCGGCCAAGCCGTTGATAATCCCATCTGTAACCTTGGTGAACTGTTCGCTGTTGGCAATCTGATTGATCTTGGTCAAGATCGGGTTGAAGATGGAAAGGGCCTTGTTCTGCATGGAAGTCCAAATTTGTGCCCAAGTCTTGGGCATACTTTCAAACTTGGCGTTGGTTTCATCAGCCGCCGCAAACATGGCATTTTTCACCACTTCAGCGGTGATCAACCCTTGTTCCGCATAAGACTTGATGGAACCTTCTGCAATGCCCATGTAACTTTCAATGGCTCTTGCAATTCCGGGGGCATTTTCCAAAATGGAATTTAGTTCTTCACCACGCAACGCACCAGCGGCCATAGCTTGGGTAAGCTGAAGCATTGCGGCGGCTTGACCTTGGGCAGAAGCACCGCCAATCACGAATTGCTTATTGATTTGCTCCATGAAGGCAATGATTTCATCCGTGTTGGCAAAAGCGGCCCCGGCATTGGCTCCCAAACTTGCAATGGCCGAAGCGGTGTCAAAATATGCGGATCGGGAACGCTGGGCAGAAGCCATAATCTTCTTTTCCAGTTCAGAAACCGAACCGCCATCATCCACAATCAGGTTCAACCTTGCCCGTGTGCTTGCCAGATCATCAGAAATTCCAATGATTTTCTTTGCCGCCGCCAATCCGCCAACCGTGGCCGCAATGCCCTTCAGCTTGCCCCAAAGTCCATCGGCGGCGGTGGTGCCGTCCCTAATCCGCCGATTGAAGCGGTCTTGCTGGTTGCCAGCGTCCCGGATATTCTGTTCAATGGAATCAAAGGCGGCCCCGGCTCTTGCCAGTTCTTCACGGGCTTCTTGGATGGATGAAACATCAACTGAATTCCCGGAAGCCCGTTGCATGGCTTCAAAACTGTTCAGCACAATGTTCATGGCCTTGTGCATGGCCTGAAGGGGCGCTGTCACGCCATCATACAGGGCAATAGCGGTTCTGATAGTTGCCAATGGGGTTCACCTTCTTTCCATAGGAAAACCGGGGCCAGCAGTTATTTCCTGCGGCCCCGGCGCTGTTTCCGTTCAATTTCTTTCTGCTTCTTCTTTTCCCGCTCAACCCGAATATCAATAGCGGCAATAATAAAGGCCCGTTCTTGACGGTCAAGGTTGAAAAATTGGGAAGGTGTCAAATGCAGCTCGTGAAGGCAATAGTAAGCGATATTCGCTTCACTATCACCTTCTTCAATTAGTTTTTTGCCTCGTCCACCTCGTCCTGAAGGGTGGTTTCAAACCCGCAAACCTCCTGAACCTTTTGCAGATAGTCCGCATACTCGCCGGGGGTCAGCATGGTTTTCAGAAGGGCTTCAGCGCCCATCACCTTGTAACTGTCCTGAAGTTCCTTGTTGTTCAGGTCGGGGAACACCGTACAGGCCACAGCCAGCTTCCCAAGGTACATATCATAGTCAGTTTCCTTCTGATACTGGTTCTTCTTGCCGGGAACAGGAACCCGCTTGGCACAGGCTTTCCGAAGGGCTTCATCCTCGGTGCCGGTGATTGCCTGAATCTCCCATTCCATAGGCTTCTTAGTGTTTTCGTCCACAAACCGCTTGGAAGGGACAAACTTCACATTCTCAACCTTCAGGGCGTTTTTCGCCAGAAATGCGGTAAGGCTCATTGCTAAAATCCTCCTATTTTGAAATTGAAAAAAGAAAAAACCCGCCCACATTTACAAAATGGGGCGGGTTTTGACAGTGTTACTCCATTCCCGCCAGCATGGTGAAGGCTTCCGGCATCTCGAAGTCCTCAAAGGTGAAGTCCATATCTTCATCCAAGTATTCCGCATCAGCGTCAAACTTGGCAAGAATGCCGCCATCAATATTGCAATCCTTCAGGATCACGGTTTGACGGCCCACGGAAGAAGTGGGATCTTCATTGGTCACTTGAATGTCAAAATAGACATCCTCGCCGGTGTCCTTGTACTGCTTCATCATCTGCCGGAAGATGGAAGTGTTATAGTGGAAGGTTGCGGAACCCGTACCACTCCAACCGGTGGATTTATTGCCTTTACCGGTCTTGCCCAAAATGGGGATTTCCGTCTTGTTCTTCTCGAAATTGGCTTCAAGGTTGATAGCCTGCATGAAGTTGTAACGGTTGTCCCCAATGGTCACAAAGCATTCAGCCAAAGAAGCGGAAATTGCGTCTTTAGCGTGCATTACAGTTGCCATATCCTCTTACACCCCTTTCTTACTGAACATAGACGGTCATGTAAAGCTGGGCCATAGCGTTGACCGGGGTAACATAGTCCGTCACCACAACGGCCTTCTTGGTGTCGCCTTGGGCAACCGTCACATTGTCCGGGTTGAAGTTCTCAATGGCCCGGATATTCTGAAGTTCCTGATGGTGCTTCACAATATCGTTCCATAGGCTGATCCGCCCGGAAGCATCGTTGGGAACCTTGCCAATGTACTTGGTGCCGAACAACACCGCAATATCATTGGCAATCTGATCCAAAACCCGGATGGTTTGGTTGCTGGAAAAATCAGCGGATTTTTCATCCGTCACGGAAACGAAGGTGTTAATATCCTCCAACACTCTGACTTCATCATCAACCAAGTGGAACATGAAGGAACCTTCCAAAATCCCGTTTTCCAGTTCGGTTTGGGTGTAGTCGGTATCAACTTCATATTCGCCGTCATAGGTCATGTTGGTGGCAGACTTGTTCACGGCGGTTCCAGCAACCACACCGGTTGCCCAAGGAACCAAGGCGGCACTTTCGGTGTTGCCCACAATACCGTTCTTCACGCTCACCACACCTTCAAAATCGGCCAGATTGCGGAAAGTAACCACCTGAAACTTCTTGCCCACTTCATCCCGAAGGCGCTTGCAGTAGGACACGAACAGATCAGCCAAGGTGGATTTGGTGGCCGGGCAACCCATAGCGTTGAAGGTATAGGCTTCCATTTTGTCCAAATAGGTCTGATAGGTCGCATCCTCCACAGTCCCGTTGGCCCCATTGGTCAAGGGGGTGGTGGCGGTCAGGGCAAGGGTGGCGGTGCTGATGAAGTCCACATAATCATTGTTCTTCAGGTCAGCCGCTGTGGAAATGGCCTTCTGCTGATCCACTTGGACGGTGCCAAGGAAGGTGGAAACATCGTACAGTTTCGCTTCTTCTTGGCTATTCTCGTTTTCCTCGATCACAATGCGAAGATCATTGCCACGGGTGCCGGGGTATTTGGCCGTTGCATAGGTACAAGCGGCCTTGGTGCCGGAAGCGTTCAGGCGGAAGAAGTGAACCGTTTGGGCGTGCTTGAAAATCTCACGCATGGGCTTCAGTTCATCCGCCGTGTACGCATAGCCGAAAATCTTTTGGGAATCCTTTTGGAAATCCCCAAGTTCAACGGTGATCACTTCACCTTCAGGCCCCCAATTCATTTCAAGGGGAATGGTCGCAATACCACGATCAGAGAGGGTGGCGCTTGCTTTCGCAACCGAAATGAAGTTGATATATGCACCGGGCAGAATCTTGTTCTGCGTCAAATAAGTGCCGCCGCCAAGGGCCATATCAATTCACCTTACCTTTCTTGAAAAAGTTTTGAAGCAAGCTGTCCACCTGCTCCATCGTGTATTCCTCCCCGTCCTTCAGCAAAACGGACAGAAGATCACGCCTGTTGGCGTACCGCTTGAAGGTCAGGATATTTCTTTTGGTGAAAACCGGGACATTGGAAACAGGCGGGGCCGCTTCCTCCGTCTTGGGCTTTCTGGTTTTGGTCGTAGGCATTTTTTAACCCCCTCCAACTGTTCCAACCTCGGTTTCCAAGGTTTCCATCATCGTTTCATCAGCGGGTTGGATCATGGGCAAGTTGAAATTCACAAAGAAGTGAAGAACATTGTCCACAACCTCATAATTCACGCTGGTTCCATGAAGAAGATCACCGCCCGGAAGCGTAATGAAGTTCAGGGCTTCAATCATCGTTTCCGCAACGGTGAACATTTCAGCATTGTTGCTGGGGTCAGTCGGGAAATACTGAATATCAAACGGGTGCCGCCAGATAGACCGCCTTCCAAGCATGGGCGTGATTTCCGGTTGCAGAACGGCAATCAAAAAACAAGGCTCTTTCAAGCCTTGCCCCACATCGTTCTGATAGATTTCATACCCATCCCCAAAGGCGGTGTTCAGCGCCATTGAAATTCCTTTGATAATTTCATTAAGCATCGAAACACCCCTTCAGGAAGTTGTATAGTTTCTTTTCAAGCAGTTTGGGCGCTTGCTGTTCCAACTCTTGTGTGGAAATCGTCAGCATATAGCGCCCCTTCACCCAATTCTTCTTCAGCACCATCCCACCTTCAGCGTCAGGATCATAAACAAAGCGGTCACTTTCCCAATAACCGGGAATGAACCGCCCCGGCTCTTGCCGGTGGCCGTATTCAACATAGGAAGCATACTGAAGATTATTTAGCACAACAACGGTGTAATGGGTTCCCCGGTGGCCCACAGGCATCACCGCCCATGCGTCACGCAAGGTTCCATATACAACCGGGGTTCGCTTCACAACCTTGTTCAGTAACCGCCCCGCCAACTCTTGGGCGGCTTGGCGGCAAAACCGATCCAAGTCAGCGCCCATCAGCTTTTCCATATTCTTGTTCAGCCGTTCCAGTTGCTTGAAATCACATTTGCCCCACTTTGCCATTAGGCATACCCCTTGAAAGGTTCAAGCTGGATTTCTTGATGATTGGTGAAAACCCCGGCTTCACCGCTTTTAGAATAGGTAAACTTTCGTTCAAGGTCGTTGAACCGTGTCACCACGATTTTACAACCAGCGGGGATTTCCACATCAGGGGACAAGAACAGCTTCACAGTTTGGGAAACAGCGGCCACGGGATCACCAGAACTTGAAGTTAAAGTTTCAAAAGACAGTTTACAGGGCTGATTTTGAAGAAGCGGCTTTTCTTCAAAATTAGTAAGGTGGGTGGTAGGATCGGTGACTTTCTCTTTTACAAAAACAGAACACCGATCCTTCCACAAGCGTTCAAGGGCTTTTCGGTGGGCGTTTACCATACCAGTTTCCTATACCGGTAGATTTCATCCATCCGGCCATTGGTCAGGAAGTTGATCAGGCTATCCAACCGCTGTTCCGGAGTGGAATTGCCATCCCCAACGGCAAAAACCGTGTTGGTATCACCTTCCTGAATTTGTTTCACCGCCGCTTCAAGATCAAACCCTTCCAACTGCCCATTGGCCTTCTTCATGTTCAGATATTCCCCAACCGCCATAGATACGGCCATACTTTCCAGCCCTTCAGGAACTTCCTGAAGATTGGTCAAATTTTTGATCCGCCATTGGACATTGGTAATCACCATATCCAACAACGGATCATCAGCGGCCCCCGTTACGCCAAGGGCCGTAAGCATTGCAATAACCTGTTCACGCAACGGGGATCACCGCCATTCCATCAGCCCAAAGACTGAATCCGGGCAATGGGAATCGCCTTGTGATTGATATAGGTACGCTGGGAAGCGGTGGTTTCGCCGCTATGAACCAGCGTCCAGTTCTGCCCGTTTTCCAACTCCGCATCAGTAGGGGACAGCTTGGCTTGGCTTTTCTTCTCATAGCTGATACCGAAGGGGCTGAACACCTTGCGCTGACGCATATACAGGGTATCAACACCACCATTGGTCTTGGGGTCACGGGCCATTTCATAGGGAACCTTGGCCCCAATATCCTCATAGGAGATAGCGCCGTTGCCCATGATGTAGGTGGTGTACTGGGTAGCGGGAACCACATACATATTAGCGGCAAGGGTGCGGGTGCCGAAATAGGGGGTTACATTGGAAAGGTTAATGTCACCGGAACCAGTAGCACCGGAAGCCTTGATCACCAAAGCGCCGGGGGTGTCTGCGGTAGCATCAGCATAGCCGGTAACAGCGGGAAGATCATCGTCCACAACCACGGTGCGGCCATTCCAAGTGGCAAGGGTCAAATCCTTTTGAATGCCGTCCCCGTCAGTCTGCTTCATAAACTCCAACAGCTTCATGTTCTCAAGGTTGGTAGCAACATCAGAGTGCATGAAGGCAAGAGTGAACTTCTGCTTGTTGGCTCCGCAAGCCTTGTTCACGGCGGAATTCAGGGTGGTTGCGTCCATGTTGCCATAAATGGTGGTGCTGTGCTTCTCCACAAATTCCTTGTTCTTGGTGTCACTGGTAGGCATAGCAAAAACACCCTTCAGCATGGACAGAATGGTTTTCTGATCCAAGGTGTCCTTGTATTCGGCAACTTGGGCGGAAACATTACCCATGAAATCAACTCCACCGGTAATGTCATAGCTGAAATCCTTTTCAGTCCACGCCTTGGCTCGGCCAATTACCACCATGCCCTGTTCAAAGGTCTTGGTGGAAGTGGCGGTAATGTCGGTTTCACCGTCATAGTTCACCGCATCACCATCCAACAGGCCACGCATGGCAAGACGGGCGTAAGCGGTGCCGTTCTGACTGGTGAACACCGCCCGAATATCGGGGTTCCCGGCCAGCGCACGGGATTTCTTCAAAGCGTTCAAGGTCAGGTTGGGAATACGGCCAACCATATACTTGAAGGCTTCAGGGTTGAAAGACTTTGCATCAAACTTGCTGTTAGCCATCGTTCAAACTTCCTTTCTTTGTGTAGATCAAGGGGTGGATTATTCCAAAGTGGTGTCCGGGTTGTCCTCCAAATACTTGCAAAGTTCGTCATAGGACATTTTGGAAAGATCATCCCCGGTGGGCTGATTGTGGGGATCACTCTTTTCAGCGGCCTTGGCCCCCTTGAATTTGGCCTTGCCGGTGTTATCGAAAAGAAAAGCGGTGTCCTCACCCTTTACCAGCTTCCCAATTTCATCATCAAGCCCTTTCACCGTGCCATCATCGGCCAATTCCGCTTTGGTCAGGAAATCGGCCAACAGCGCCTTCACCGCAATATGGTTCTTGGCCTTGGCGGTGGAAAGGGCCAAATCAACGGCATTGCCGATCTTCAGGGCTTTGATTTCATTGGCGTGGTCTTTGTCTTTCTGCTTGTTGGCTTCCTGAAGGGCGGTGATCTGGTTCTGAAGTTCCGTGTTATCACCAGCGGATTTCTTCAGGGTGTCAATCTGCCCATCCCGTTCAGAAACTTGGGCTTTCAGGGCTTTGTTTTCCTCATTCACTTCATTGAAGCGGGCCTTGGTCACAAAAGAACCGTTCAGCCCTTCCATAACCTTGTTGGCCTGTTCCTCGGTCAAGCCCCATTCCATCAGCTTTTCTTTCGTCATAGTGTGATACCTCCATAAAATCCTTTTTTACCGTGGGTCAGGAACCACGATTTCCCCCGGTTCTGTTTACCGCCCACCACCGGGGAAACGGCGAAAGGGTATGAAAAAACCACCCACCGGCCAAAGCCGGGGGTGGCTCATTCAACAATATTGTTTTGTTCGTTCTCTTTCAGGCGCTTCATGTAGGCTTCAAATTCTTCCACCACTTCAGGGGGTGCGCCTTCCTTCAGGTGCCAGTTATCAACTTCCGGCACAAACCATTCACTTGTGAAAAAATCAGGCATCGGCATTGGTTTTCATCCCCTTCATCAAATCCAAAAGCTGTTTGCCGAATTCTTCAGCAACCGGACGGGGGCTTTCGCTGTCCATCCATTCACAGAAGCATTCAGCAAACCATTCTTGGGCATCTTGGGTGGCGTAGCCGCTCACCGCTGTTCTGGTGTCGGAAACTTTCAACCCACAAGCCTTCATCACCTTGGGGCGAAGATAAGCGGAAACCTTCTTGGCTCTCCATCCATTCAATCCGGCCAACTGGTGGATCACAGAAAGGTAATCATCCACCGCATGGCCCAATTCATGGGTGACAATGGAACCATAAGTGGTTCCCGCTGGGTGGAAGCCGTGGGCCAAATCATTTGCATAAAGTTTGGTCAATCGTTCCACATCGGAAAAATAAGAAGTGTTCACAGAAATTCCGCCACGGCCCAACCCATAAGAACATTGGGCATAGGTTCCAGCACTCAATTTCCGGGCATTGATACAATTCAGTTGCCCCCGCAATTCAGGAAGGCGGTTGAACACATTTTCATGGGCTTTGAAAATAGCCTTGGCGGTATCAACATCACACCCTTGCAAAGAAAGAAGCTGGTTCCCATCAAATGGGCTTCCATCGGGAAGGGTAGTCTGATAAAACCACCCTTGTTCTTTCATCAAGGCTTCCACTTCTTCAACTGTGGTGCATTCATCCACCGTTTTCATTATAGCGCCAGCGGTGGCAACCGTCAAACCGTCCTTCACGCCATCCACAAAAGCCTTCTTCCATTGGGTAAAGGTCATGTTGGCGGGAACATAGTAAACTTTCCCATCAGCATTCCGGGCGGCTCTTTCGCCTTCCATATCGTCATAATAGGGGCAAGTGGTTCCCCGGCAATTCGGGTGGAAGGGTGGGACAGTCACACCGGGTTCATATTGGGAAAGTGGGATCACCTTTCCATCAAGGGGTTGACAGATAGGGCAAGTACGGGAATCCAGCGTTTCCACAATTTCAATCTGTTCAACTCCCAAATCTTTATACATTTGGGTTTTGGAAACAGCATTGAAATAGGTGGTTTCTGTGTGAACCAGCCGCCTTGCCTTGTAGCGGGAAGTTCCAAACTTCTTTTGAATGGCCGTGATAATCTTGGAAGGTGGATCACCCCGCAACATTCCTTGAATCAGTTCCTTGTTTACGGTGTCCACCAATTCCGCCTTATTCGTCCAACAGCGATCCCGAAAAGTGCGCCCGTCAGTTGTCCAAGGCTTTGAAAGTAAAGTTTCAAGTTTCTTTTGGTTCAGGGCGGTGAAATCCCATCCAAGGCCAATGCCCTTTTGAACCTCGAAGGCTCCACGGGTGTACCCATTGGAAACCACATCTTTCAGAAGATCATCAATTCCATCCACCTGATTTCCAAACAGAAGTTCCATTTCCTGTTGAATTTGCAGTTGGATTGCTTCAAGGCGGCTGACATGGAAACGGGTTGAAGCGTTTTCCAGCTTCTTGATCCAATCTTCTGAAAGGTTGGCCCTTTGTGCGGCTTTCACATACTGTTCAGCCGTCCACTTGAATTCTTCAAGCTGTCCAGTGGTCAACATCTTCCGGGCTTCAGCCAAAGTCACCTTGTTATTGGTGGCAAAACGCTGATACCAGCTTTCAATATCCCGTTGAACAGATTGTTCAGCTTCCCGGTAAATATCTTCAAGGGTCTGAAGGTATTCATCCGCTTGTTTGTGGGCCGAATTTTCAAGAATGGCAAACCGGCCCCGCCAATAGTCAGCATTCTTCACGGGGTCACGCTCCCTTCTTGATATGGCTGGGGTAGTTGGGATCGAACCAACGCATCAGGGGGTCAAAGCCCCTTGCCTTACCGCTTGGCTATACCCCAATATTGGTGCCGGGTATGGGACTTGAACCCATACGCCAAAAGGCGGCGGATTTTGAATCCGGTGTGTCTGCCAATTCCACCAACCCGGCAAATGGTGACGCATGGGGGAATCGAACCCACCGATCCCGGATTGAAAGCCCGGTGGCTTAACCTCTTGCCGAATGCGCCATGTGGCGGACAGAATGGGGTTTGAACCCATGCACCGGTTTCCCGGCCTACCGGTTTAGCAAACCGGCCCCTTTACCACTTGGGTATCTGTCCATATAAAGTGCCGGGGAAAGGAATTGCACCTTTGACCGGGTAAGGAGGTGAACCCCGGCCCCGCCCCATTATTGCCCCGGCATAGGTAAGGCGGGGATTATTCATCCCCGCCTTCATTCCCATCAGGATCATCCTTTTGAACATTGCCAAAAGCCCCGGCGTATTCCTGCGCTTGGGCCATTGCTTCTTCCTTTTCTTTCTGAAGCCGTTCCAACTCCAAATCCACATCAGTTGTCCAAGGGTGCTGGGCCACAATGGTTTCATTGGACAAAATGCCAACGGATTTGGAACAGTTTTCAATGGCTTCACTTTCATTGATCAGCATATCCCGGTTGAAAACAATGGTGACTTCTTCACCGTCATAATCGCCCCGGCCAGTGTTGGCAAAATCCTGATTGACAAACCAGATCAGATCATCAAAAGCCGCCTGAAACTCGGTTTCCATCCCGTTTGCGTCAAGGTCAATGTCAGAATACATGGATTGGATGTTCATTTGGTTGGGGTTGTTCCCCATCCGATCATCCTTGGCATTATACCCACGGGCATTTTCAATCAGCTTATCTTTGAACAACTTCAGAATAGAATTGAAGTTTTCAGAATTGATTTCAACGGTCAGGGTTTCAACTCCGCCATCATCCCGAACTTTAACGGCTCCATAAGTGGCAAGGTTGCGCCGGAACTCCCCAAGGTTTTCACCATCATAGTTCTTCAGAATCAGAATGGTGTTCCGTGCGTCCTCTTGCATATTGTTTTCAAAGTCGGAAAGCATGGTGTTAATGCCATCCTGAAGGGTTTTCACCCGACGAATCAGGGGGATTTCTTGCTTGTTGTACTTGAACGGGATCAGGGGAATCCGCTCCCAATTCAATTCAACAGTTTCTTCCCCATCATCAATGCTGAAATAGTTTTCATGCTCCCCCAACTGTTCATCAGGGGTCAAGGTGGTTCCATCATACACATAACGCCAAATACCATCATGCTTGAAGATTTCCACCCGTTCCACAATTTCCTTGGTGAACCCGTTCCAAACCTCTTGGGGATAAAGCCGGATTGCACAATCAAGAATTGTGTGATCATCGTCAGCCCAAAACGGAAGAATTTCTTGGGCGGGAAAATGCTTGAAGGCAAGCTGTCCATTATCCCCATAATAGGGGAACAACCAGCCAATCCCGCCTTTCAGGGCATCTTCACAGACATACTTCAAAAGGCGGTTGAACCGCTTATCAAAAACCTTGGTCAGCAAATCAGCATAGGTTTTATTCTTACAGGTCACAGTGAAGGGCTTGCCTACAAGGTAGTTGGTTTTCTGATCCACCATCAGGGCAAATTGGTTATCAATCAGCCTGTTGTTGGGAAGGTTATCAACTTCCTGAAGTTTGCCATCCTCACCAATAATGGTGCGCTTCCGCTGAAGAATATCATGGTAGCCTTCATAATAGGCATCCCCGATAATCTGTTCCTTCCGTTTCCGGCTCCGCTTCCATTCATCAATTTCAGCGGCGAAAAACTGAAGTTCAGTCATTCCGGTATATCCGCCCATCACAATCAGGCGATTGATCCGGGCCATTTCAGTTTCAACAAGCATGGGCATATTCAATCACCTTCCTTCCGTGGGGGGGGCTTGAAATCCAATGGGCCGCTGTTTGGTCTTTTCCAAAGTCAGCGTTTGGTTTGAAAGTTCCACTTCAATCTTCAAAGACTGATAGGGAAGCCGATCCACCCATTGTTCAATCTTGTTCAGAATGTATTGCTGTTCAAACATGGGCGGTTCCTTCCTTATTACCCAATAAAGACAAAACCCCGAAAACACAGCGTTTTCAGGGCGATTTGTTACTATCGTGTTATTACTCGAAGCTGAAGGCGGGGCCAACCAGCATATCTTCCAGCGCATAACGCATAGCGTCCATCAGGTGGTTGAAATCATCAATGGGCCGGTTGATCTTGGCCCCGAATTTATCTTCATCCCATGTGTAGTTACTGATTTCAGTCAAGAAGTTCACACAGCGGGGGTGAATGATGATTTTATAATCCTGAATGTACTGAATGCCATTGTTTACGCTGTCTTTGCCCTTCCGGGCGGCTCTGATACGATGAAGGCCAGCTTCCCGCAATTCGTCAATGCTCTTGGGTTCTGCACAATCGGCCTTGATCCGCTCTTTGGCATAGCCCATCACCGTGATCCGGTCACTGATTGCCCGGTTGGTCAGGGCTTTTTCATACAGTTCATCGAAAACCCAAATGGTCTTTTCTTCTTTGCTCACCAGCCCACAGAACAGGGCCGTGGGGTCATTGGTATAGCCGAAGTCAAGCCCAAAGGCCGATTTCACACCGGCCTTGGCGCTTACTTCCTTCACATTGAAGGCTTCTTCCCGCCAGTTCTCAAAGATCAGGCCATCCACAATGCCCCAACCACCAAGGCCAGCCACTTTATAGCGCCGGGGGTTGGTTTCTTTCATAGTCTGGAAAACCTTTAGATCAGCTTCATCCAGCCATTCATTACACAGGTAATTGGTGGTGGTGGCGAAAATCTGACCATCCGGGGAAATCCAGCTATCATGGAATTTGTAAACGGGGTTCCCTTGGGCATCCTTGCCGGTGATTTCTCCAAAGAACCGTTTCCTGATCCAATGCTTTTCATTCCACGGGTTGAAAGTCAAAGTAATTTGCTTGAACAGGCCGGTTTCTTCCGGGATAGCACCACGGATGGATTCATCAAGCATATTGAAATCATCTTCATTCATGATTTCATAGGCTTCTTCAATCCAGCACCAGCACAAATAGCCAATTTCAACCGTGATGGAAGTAACCTTCAGGGGATCATCAAGGCCCCTGAAGTAAATCTTCTGACCGGTTGGAATATAGGTCATTTCAAGGGGGCTTTCTTTGACTTCCCAATAAGCCTGAACCCCAAGCCGGTTGATTGCCCACTTCAATTCCGTGAAACAGCTATCCTTCAAGGTTCTGAACACTTTACGAACCACAAGGGTATTGGCTTCCGGGTATTGCATCATCCGCTTGATGATGTTCAGGGCCGTGGTTTTGGATTTCTTACTTGCTCGGCTCCCTTTACACACCCGGTAACGGCCTTTGAAGTTCCAAAAAGTGGCGTAGCCTTTGCCCACCACTTCAGGAAGGCGGATCACCTTTGCCTTGGGGCTAATCTTCAAGCTGATCATCCCCCATGATCACCACGGGAACATTACCTTCCATTTTCAGTTTATCGGTGAACATTCCAAGGTGTTTTCCCAACAATTCAAGGGCCTTTAACTTGTCATAGGTTTTAACTTCCCGTTCTGTGATATTCCCATCTTCACCGGGAATCACCTTTACTTTAACAGAAGCAATACAGGCGGTATCATCCCGGTTGGCTTCACCTTTGATGGTAGCTTCATCCATATCAATTACATCAATGGGGTTCAGAAACGCCAATTTTGCGATTTCCTGAATTACCCGATCCTGATTGATACCGGTTCGGCGGCTCCGTTCTGCAATGGCCTTGTCAATAGCGTTTTTAATCACAGGTTTTGACAGGTTTTCAGAACCCATCTGTTGTGCGGTATCTGGTGAATACCCGGCCCGAATTGCCGCTTGCGTTGCGTTCAGGTCAACCAGATATTCTTCAACAAATCGCTTTTGCTTCTTGGTCAAGGTATTCACCCCCTTTGAAAATCAAAAGAAAAGCGCCGAAGGTTCCCCCTCGGACGCTTTTTCACTTTATATAATAGCCGAAAAAATACTAAACTTTCAACAGGTGAAACTAAACTTTACTCGGTTCTTTCAAGAAATCGGCATTTTCCTTGGCAAAAGCAAGTAAAGCCTTCCCGTGGATTTCAAAAAGCCATTGGGTGGTGTACTCGAATTCAGCGGCTAAATCCTCCCACTTTTTCAGTTGGATATATCGCCCCACAAGAACATTTTGCTGGTCAAGGTCAGGAACCTTGCTGATCATACTGAAGGCTTCCTTCTTCATGCTCACAAGTTCATCAATCCGGGTGTTAATATCTTCTTCAAGGGACATGATTTTTACAATGGTTTCCCCTAAAGTGTCTTTTGGCCCGGAAGTCTGAACCTTGTCCGGCTTCAGTTCATAACTTTGACTGGTCAACCCGGATCGAAGGGTATTCACTGTATCTGTCAACCGCTGGATCAAGCGGTCAGTTTTTCGGATTTGGGCAAAATATTCTTTAGCCCGCTGGGAAAGTTCCTTATCAGTCACTATGTAACACACTTCCTTTCTAACATCTGTGACAGAAAAAATACTGATATATCAAGGCTTTTCAAGAGTTGCAACAGATACCACAGATATTTTTGCTATTCTCTCTTAATATTACTTTCTTATATATTTTTTTTTATTTTTTAAGTTTAAGTAATATAACATCTGTGGTATCTGTGGTAAGTTTGAAAAAGTCCAGTATTCACAAGGGTTTTCACTGTCACAGATTATAGTTCACATCTGTTCCATCATCTGTTCCAACCCCTCAACTTCTGAAGGATTTCCACGGCCAGCACCTTCAACCGGGCCTTGAAGCACCACCACGCCAGCTTCCGCCGCAACCATTTCGGACAATCCATTGTGAAGGTGAAAGAAACATCGGTCAAAATCGGCGGAAAGTCTGACGGCTCCACTTCCAACGGAATTTTGATTTCCCCAATTTCTGCAAGGGGTTCCCCGTTGATATACAGAGTTCCTTTCTCGGTGTCACTGTTCGGCCCCATATTCACAAACCCCCACTTCCACATCTTCAGGATGAACCTTCAATTTTTCAATCAGTTCATCCAAAGCATCTTCCAAGGTAAGTTGATCATTATAGCGATAGTCCGCCACATCTTGGGCATCTTCACCCCATTCATCCGGCACATCAATAATGCCAGTGATCTTCACACTTAATATCACCGGTATTCCCTCCCGTTCCGCTTGTCCTTCAGTTCAATCCGGTTCAAAAGTTCAAACCCGGCCAAACGGATAATGTACTTCAGAACAAAGATCAGGTTATTCAACCGCCGTTGCTGTTCTTCATCCTCTCGAATGATAGGCTTCAACCCCTCATAGGCGGTGGGGTCGGGGTAGCCCTCTTTATTTTGCCAAGGTTTGGGCATCGGTTTCCCTCCATTCCTGATACCACGCTTCCACATCACAGCCAATTTCCTTCAGCTTTTGGCGGGAAATCCAAGGTTCATCCCCTTCATCAAGAAGATAATATTCCCGCAATTTCTGACTTTCGGAATAGAACAGTTCCCAAGCCCGTTTCAGCCGCTTGGGGCCAAAGCCGAATTCCGTGTGAAGCATCCACAGGATCATGCTTTCTTTGTCCATATCGAAGCGGTGATCATTTTCGACAATCTGCCTTTTGATTTCCTGATCCAAAGCCTTCTGTTCAGCCTTATTCAGCGAAACCCCAAAGATACTGCCGCCAGCTTTCTTAAAATACATGGTATTCACTCCAAATATCATCAAAGCAAACCGGAATCAGCTCATGAACCTTTTCTAACAGGATCAGGGCCACTTCCCGCATCTGCGGGTGTGCGGCGGGGGAACAGCGAAGTTTTAAGAAGTGCCGCCACTCCCGAATGTCGGCGGTCATAACCACTTCAGTTTTCAAACTGTTGGGCAGAACTGACCGGGCTTCCTGCGGGGAACAACCAAAGTTCAGCATATTGAAATAGGCTTCTTCCGCTTGGGAACAGGCCCAAAACCAGTGGCGATAAGCGGTGCTGTCTTTATCAAGGAAGCAAGGCATGATCACTGTGATTTCAGAACCAAAGCCTTCCTTGCTATAATTGCAATAGCGAGTGCTTTCCTGACAGTAGGAAGCCAGCCGGTGCCGCACAATCTCATGGGAAACCCCACGATCACAAATGAACTTCACCGTGAAGGAACAGTGTTCCAGCACCGCTTCATGGCCCCGCTTGATGATACCGGCCACAAAAGCCGGGGCGCTGGTGTCGGTGATCTTGGCTTCAGACTTATAGCAAACCCGCCCACACTGTTCAAGGCGCTTCAGGATTGCGGCCCCATCAACCGGGGTGATAAATTCCACATTGGCATTGATAATTTTCATAGCGGGTCAACCTCCAATATCATTTCGGTGTTGTGAACGGTAAGGATCAAACCCTTCCGGGTATCTCTTTTCCAGCTTTATCAGGTTTTCTTCCATCACGGTATGAAGATCGGAACCAATGGCATCACACAGAACTGCCAAATACCATGCCACATCACCAAGTTCTTCAATCATGTGGCGCTTGTCCAGCGTGTGGCCGTGGAAATAGTGCTTTTTCACCTGTTCGGCAACCTCCCCGGCTTCACCGCAAAGGCCCAACGCACATTCCAGCTTCAATTTATCCTTGTCGGAACGGTCAGCGGTTCGCAATGCGTCCCGCATATACCTATTTGCATTCATCCGAAACACCTTCTTTCAGCTTTTCTTTTGTCCATTCCAAATACATCAGGGCATCAATCAATTCTTCCTGAATGTATTCAATCCGTTGAACGGCGTTTGGGGCGCTGAATTGTTCCAGCCCTTGGCCGTAGGTGGAAATTCCCTTTGTTCTCTGCCGGTCAGCCATTTCAGTAATCCGATCCCAATAGGGGTTTCCCATTCAATCACCAGCCTTTCAGTTAAACCACTTTATCACCGGATCACCGGTGAAACCCTTTTCCCACACATACCACGCATAGGCAATGGCGCTTTCAGGCTTGGCGCTCATATCCCCGTTTTTGTAGCAAGCCAACCGGGAACGGGATATGTAAACGGTTCGGGGGGGGGGTGTCTTTGAAAAAGGCTCCCCGCTTTTGCCCCTCCAAGAACTGAACCTTCAGGAACATTGCCACTTTCCCACCGGGACGGACGCTTTCAAGCGCCCTTTGAACAAATTCAAGCCCCGTTGAATATGGGGGATTGGTGATAATATCGCCTTCAAACCCTTCCAAGGTTTCCTTCAGGAAGTCCAGCGGTTCAGGATCACCAAACCCCCGGTAAACAAGATCGGTGCTGATCACTTTGTAGCCGTGGGCCTGAAGAACCTTGGAAATATGGCCTTCACCACAGGCCGGTTCCCAAATCACCGGGGCAAACTGTTCCAGTTCCAACAGCATTTCCACGGCTTTTGGGTCGGTAGCGTAGTAGTCAAAGGCTTCCCGTTCTTCAGGCACATGGTTTGAACTCCCAAGGGTGGTGAACACCTTCTTTGAAGCGGCCATTATGAATCACCTTCTTTCACTTCAATGAACACCCGGCAAGCCCTTCCCTTGATCCGTCTGCTGTCTGTGGTTAGGCCACATCTTCTGCAAATCTGCCGGGAAAACTCGATCTTGGAAAGGTTCTGAAAATTATTGGAAATACAGTATTCCTTGTATCTCCGGTAAATGGTATCAGTGGTTTCATTGATGATCCCATCAAGGCCGATTTCCTGAATGAAGCCAATAATGGGGTTGTTGTTCTGTTCGTATTCATCCAACTGTCCCTGAACCCGGCTGGAAGTGGTGAATTGGGCGTTCATCAGAACCCGGCGCAAGGCTTTCAGGCCCAACAAAATCAGATATTCCATTGAATCCTGTTCACAAAGTTCATCCTTGATGAATGGGCGGAAGTCAGGATCACTTGGGGTGAATTTGGCATCAAAGGGGACAATCACAAGCCGCCTTTGAACGGCTCCGGTTTTATCCTTCATGCGGGGAATGTTGTTGGCGCTGAATAGGAACTTGGCGTAGTTGTTGAACTCGAAGGGGTCTTGTCCTTTCCGCTCTACATTCACCCGATCCCCTGTAACCAGCTTCTTGAACACTGACGCATTGGCAATGAATTCATCCCCAATATCATCACCAATATTTGCCAGCTTCCCGAACAGTTCAGCAGTTTTGAATCTGTCCCCAAGTTCTTTCAGGTCAAGGGAAGCAATATTCCGATCCCCCAACATATTTTTAACCACATGAAGGAAGGTCGATTTGCCGTTGCTCTTATCACCGATCAGGATAAAGGCTTTGCCAAGTTCATTGCGCCGGTATAGGCAATAGCCCACCATTTCTTCCAGCAAGGCCCGAACTTCAGGATCATTACAGGCCAGCCGGTCAAGGGTATGATCCAGCAATTCAGAATAGGCGGCGGGGTTGTAGGGCCACGGGATCTTGTTTGTGATCACAATTTCCGGGGTGAAGTCAGTAAAGGAACCATCCCGGATATTGAATAGACCGTTGCTGAAAGCAATGATGTTGGGATTGGTGGCTCTGGTTTCCCCCTCGGTCTGGAACATAACTTCTAAATAGGCCAAGACTTCTGACCGGTTCGCTCGTTTCAGGTTCGGGATATGCTTGATCATTTGGGCTTCAATCTCCATAGCGCCGGGAACATAGATACCATCCCGGTAAATGTGAAGCTGGTTATTGATCTTCACAATATGGTTGTTGTTCTTCAGGTACACCGCAAACTTATCAAACAGGAAGGTTTTATCCTTGAAGAAGATAGGTTTTTTGAAGGCATCATCCCGAAGAATGGTTTCAAGTTCCCGATCAGAAAGCGGTTCATCCAGCACATAGCGATTGATCAGCCGGATAGTTTCACGGGCTTCTTCCTTGGTGAAATCCTCACTTTGAAGGGTCAGAATGTAATTGAACAGGGCTTGGTTCCGCCCGTCCCCGGCCCTCATATCCAAGAACTTCATGCTGGTTTTTACGGGGGTCAGCCATTTGGGAAGATCTTGAATTTCATCTTCCGGCCAGTCATACAGAATGGGCCGTTCAACACCTTGGAACTTCAGAACCGAATAACTGTTATTCCTGCCCACCTTGGCATCAGATACGATCCCAAGGGCCAAGGTCTGTTTTGTCCAGCTTTTTTCCACCAGCCCTTCCGGGTTGCGGAACAAGAAGTGTTTTCCCCGTGTGGTCTTATACACCCGGCATTTCAAAGAAAGGTCTTGAACAATCTGATATAGAAGATCACTGGTTTCTCCATCGTCCACATCAATCAAAATGGTTTCTTCTCCAAGAATCCCGGCGTATTCTTCAAGGTCTTGAACTTCTTCAAGGCGGTTCAGCCTTTTCCGCCCTTTGAATTTTTCAAGGCATTGTTTATCCTTTGTCGGGACATATCCCCGGAACAGTTGCATGGTTCAAATCCCCCCCTCTATCTTTTTGAACTCCAAAATCGTTTAACCGGCTCCAAGCCGTATCAATGTAATATTGCTTGTCCAGTTCATCAGGAATGGGAAGGCCGGTCACATCGTCATTGATAAAGAAGCAATTCTCCGGGGTGTTGGCAAACTGCTCCGGGTTTTTCTGCCGCCCCTTCACCATCTTCCCGGACACTTTGAACAACCCGCCCTTGGAATGATCCTTGGACGCAAACACCCGGAAGGTTTTATCCGTCTGAACTTCACCGCCCCTGAACCTTTTCACAGTCTTTGAACGGCCCTTTTCATCCCTGATTTTCTCCATCGTGATCACCGGGGAATAAAGCGCATACTTGTATTTGCTGGAAACCTTCACCACCTTTTGAAAATCCCGCAAGGAATCACAATTCCCAATGGTTTCTTCCGGTGGGGTTCCGTACAGGAAGAAAGAAATGATTGCCCGGTTGACAATGGGAAGATCATAGTCAAGATCGGAAAGTTTCTTTACATAGGCCCCCTTGCATTTCCAGCGGGGCTTCCCCTTTTCGTCATGCAACGGGCCAGCGGGAACAATCAGGTAATTGTTCACATCTTTCTGAAATACCTTTTGGAATTCATCAAATTCCAACCGCATACCGGTTCTTTCTTCCCACTCCCAACAAATATCATCAATCAAATCAAAATCTTCATACCGGCGAAGTTTGATCAAGATACCATCGGTGTTGCTTTGGATAATGTCACAGTGATCTTCCAACCGCTCTATCAGGTCAAGCAAAAGAAGCTGACCGCCAACACACACATTGTTTGCTTGCCGGGGGTCATACATGGCATTGTGACGATCCTTCATGGCTCCATAAGTGCTGTTCAGAACGATTTTATAGGGCTGTTGCATGGGGTTCTTTTCCGCCTTCAGCTTCAACCGGGTATGATAGATTTCATCATACTTGGCCGGGTCTGCCACATTCCGGCTGATCCACCCATAGCGAAGCATCAATGAAGGATAGTAGGAAGCCACATCAACATTGATATACCAGCCTTCCCCAAAATACTTGGGAATGGCCCCGTGAAGCCCACCCCAAGCGAATACATGGGGAACCCCGGCCACTTCAATTTCAAGGGATTTGGAATAGTCACGGTTCAGCGGGTTTTTATACCAGTTCAAAACTTCTGTATAGCGTTCAATCCGCAAAGTGTCTGGTAATTGGATTTCAAATTCATCATCGTGATCCTGTTGAACGGCTCCAAGAATCTTGGCGGAAAGCTGGGCTTTGGTTCGGCCAATATCTGAAATGGGAAGATTGAAGGCTTTCACAAGGGACATTTGGGCATCAAATTCATCTTCCTTGCGCCGCAACCACACTTCCACGGTTTCTTCAACATCGTGGCGGCAATATTTGACGGTTTCGGCCAGTTCTGCTTCCGTCAATGGCCGGTCAATGTCAAAGGGAACCGTGGTTTCTTTGATGGAATGCCCCATGAAGGCTTCCAGTGCCTTCAGGCTGATTGGTGGATTGGGCATCACATCATAATTGATCACCGGGAAATTCCTGAACAAACTGGAAAACCTGTAACCGGGTTTATCCTGCAAAATGATCCAGTCATTCACCTGTTTGGGGTTAAACCCGCACAAGATACCCTTCAAAATGTACTGATCATAGTTCCGGCTATTGTACCCGGCCCAAATCGTCCCTTTCTGCTTCTCATAGAAGCCTTTCAATTTTTCAGGGTCATTGATGATCACGGTTTCCTCTTTTGCGTTCAGGTCGATCAGAACAACCAGCCAATCATAAGCGAAAACCTCAAAATCATAGAAGATCATCGTGTCACCCACTTTCTGAAATTCTTGGTGAATTGGTGGAAACAGCCCCGCCACGGGAAGGCTTCACCTTGGGGCCAACCGGGGCAAAAACCCCGGCATTTTTGAAAGTTAAGGTTCAAAACCGCCATTCGAGTACATATAGTGCTCGATTTGATTATAAAAAATCACAGGGGGTTTTTCAATCCTCAACTTCAAAAACTTCATCAATGGACACGGAATTAAAGCGGGTATCATCGTAATCAATCGCATATTCCAGCTTCCCATCAATGGCTTCCGCAATGTCCAAGACAAGCTGGGCAAACTGCTTGTAGCTGGTGAAGCTAACGGGAACCCCGGAATCCAGCTTGTCAAGGAAGCCCATAGCGGAAGCGATCATGTTCTTATCGTTCTTGGTGCCGTACAGAACCCGGTTCATGAAGATCCGCTGGTTCTTATACTCACCGGACAGAATTTTGAAAGACACAGCCAGCATGGGGCGGTTGGGGTCTGCCTTGGTTCCCTTGATCTCCAAGGTTTCCACCCTCGCTTCATACTTGCCAGCGGGAATGGTGGGGAAATCCCCGCCGCCGTTCTTCTTGGCTTCCTCCACATCGGCCTGAAGGCCCTTCAGATCAACAGAACGATCAATCTTATCAAAGTCAATAGCCATAGTTTTTTACCTCCAAAATGTATTTTTTAGAAACGCTTCAGAAGATCGAACAGGCCGGAAACCATCTTGGCGGCTTCTTCCGCCTTCTTCATGTTGGCCTGTTCCTCGTCAGTTGGGGTGAACCCCTCCACCGGCTTGAACAGTTCATCGGTAAGGATGGTATCAAACAGGTGATCGGTGGCCGCTTCTGCCATCAGTTCACAGAAATCATCATGCTTCTGTGCATACATGATCACCGCTTCCTTTGCGGCCATCTTGTGAAGGGTGATCACGGCTTCCGGGTCAATACCAGGCGGGGGGGGGATCAGGTTGGCGGCAACGGTGATCTTGCGGAAAAGTCCCAGCTTCTCCATTTCCTCTTTGAACTTCTTCATGGAATCGCACATGGTTTTTACCTCCTAAATCTGATTGGAAATGATCTTTCCTATTTCCCTCACGGAATGGGCGATTTTTTGACGATCAACCCGCTTCCCTTGAAGAACTTGGGTAATTGCGGCGGCTTCTGTCTGAATATCCTGAAAGGCTCTGCGGTTGCTTTCCAAATCGCTTTCATAAGCGGTCAAGTCGGTGTCAACCTTGGCTTGGGTATAATCAGCGGCCTTTTCCGCCTGTTCTACATGGGTTCTTAACCATTTGGCGGCATCGTAGCCCATGCAATCTTCCACCAGTTCCAAGAAGTGGCGGAACTCAAACAGCGTGTGAACCGAACCATCTTTCAGGCTGATCACACAGGGGCAAGGATCAATCTTCATCAGGCATCACGCTTCTTCCGGGTGCGCCGGGGCGGGTTCACATCCATCATGGGCGTGGGTTCCGGTTCCTCGGTCTTGGGGCGATCCCACAGGGGGCAAACATCGGGGCCGCCTTCCTTGTGGCAATGGTGGCCGGCATCAATATTGGGGCAAAGAGGAATTTCCGGGTTTTCATTGTGCTGGGCAAAAATCCGATCCCCGTCAGGGCATTTGGGTAGGGCTTCCGGCTCCGTCTGTTCCTCCGGGGTGTCGGGATCACCAGCCGCCGCCCGGTCAGCATCTTCCACAGCTTCAGGATCAGGGGCCGGGGCTTCATCCTCTTTGGGCTTTCTGCCCCGTCTGGTGGGCCGCTGTTCGCCGCTGTCAGCCGTTTCCGGTGCCGGGGTAGCTGGGGTATTGCCGCCGTGTTTCATGGCTCCTGCGGCCCGCTGGTTGGCTTCCTCGTAGACTTCACAGAAGGCTTCATAATCCAGCGGAATTTCCTTGTTGCGGACAGTCAGCCGCCCACCGCCAAAGATCACTTCCGAAGTCTTGAAGGAAAGAACCCGGTCATTGTCATCTGCCACGATCCGGGCCACAAGATCAACCATACCGGCAACCTTGTTGGCAACCTTCTCCCGAAGGTTCGGGCGGATAGAACTGATTTTATCACCGCTCTTGCGGGTCAAGTCACGGCTTCTGTCCTCATGGCTGATCAGGATAATGTTCTCATAGTCCAAATCCACCAACCGCTTGATGGTGTTCAGGAATTCAGAAGTCACCATATCCCAAGCCCGGAAGGAATCATCACTTTCATGTTTCCAGCCCTGCCGGTCACAGATATACACCCGGCAAGCCTCATAGGTATCTTCCAACAGGTCAACTACAATGGTTTTGAAGTCATTCTGTTTCTTCTCCAACTCTGCCACGGCATCGGCAAAGACTTCCCACGCCAAGTGCCGCTTGGTCAACCGGCCTTCCACCGTCACCGTGTCCCGGATAGCGATATAGGGGGCATCAACAAACTTGATGTTGCCATCCGTATTCAGCATCAGGGGATCAGGAAACTGGTTGGCAAAGAAGGTCTTGCCGCTGAAGGGTGCGCCATAAATCCACACAACCTTCTTCTTGGTGGCGTTCAGATTGCGCCGTTCATTTTTGGGGAGAATCATATAATCCCATCCTTTCTGACAATATTCTTCATATTCACACCACCCGCAAAAGTGGTTCGGGTGCTTTTGAAAATCGGTTTCTTCAACCATGTGTTTTACATCGGTCAGGAAGTCCACAACCTTGTAAAGATTGAAGGGAACCTGTTCAAGCCACGGTTCAGCCCCGTTCAGGGCTTCCCGCAACCTGTCCCGGAATTGGGCCAAAGTTTCTGTTTTCTTCTGTCTGATCTTCACCTTGGGGACAAACAGAAAATACATATTCCTGATCCGGTGTCCGGGGTGGGTCAGTTCATAGAAATACTTGTATTCATGCAACTGACCGGAAACCATGTAGCTTTTGGAATTACTGGAATATTTGAAGTCGTACAGATCAAAGGTTCCTTCATCCACTGGGGCCAGATAATCCATGAACCCGATGAAGTCAGAATTGCCAATGGGAAGTTCAAAGGTTCCGCCCGGTGGTAACAGGGCCTTTGCTTTGGGGATCAGGGCTTCCAGCTTCATCATTTCATGAATGTGATCATCCGTCAGAATGGAGAAACTGGAAGCGTAGAAATCCAAAGCCTGATCAATGCCTTCTTCAATTCCAGTGTGAAGGGCCGTTCCCAAAATCAAAGCGTTGTCCGGCTCTGTGTTCGGGATGGTGTCTAATCCCTCAATATATCGCAACCGGTATTTGAAAGGGCAACGGTTGAAACTCTCAACCCGGCTATGGGAACATCTTGTGGACACGATTTCACCCCCTTTATCATGGCTTTGAATGTGTTAAACCCTTCCGGGTAAAGCACCATTGCTATTCCGCCGCTGTTATTGATTTGGCGGATATTGCGCTTTTGAAGTTCTGAAGGGGTGCCGTTGGTGGCCTTCAGTTCCACTTCAAAGGCTATCCCATTCACAACAACCCGCATATCAGGAAGGCCGCTTTTCACATACCTTCCACCGCCCCAACGCTTTTCCCAATACCCAGAGGGGGCAACGGGCATTTGGTCTTTTGGGTGGCCCAAGGGATAAATCCCTTCACTTTCCAGCCACTTTTTCAGGCGGGTTTCAAAGTTCTTTTCACCGGCCATCAGAGATCATCCTCATCCTGAACAGCATTGCCATAGATTTCAAAGTAATCCACGCCGGTTTCCCCGGTGTCCTCGAATCGCTTCCCATCGGGAAGGTCATACTTTACCCGCCTTGCCATTTCAATGACAATTTCATAGGCTTCTTCTGTATCACTTCCAAAGTGAACTTCCAGTTCATCAGGAACATCAACCAAAGCGGCCTTCAGTTCCTTCACGGTAAGTCTTTTTTGCAACGCTTATCCCTCCAACAGCTTGATCAGGTTGTGAATTCCACGGGTTTGAACACCCTGAATCTTGCCGGTTCCGGCATAGAACTGAAACAGTTGATCATCAGACTTCCGCCAGCAATGAAAGTGGCCGGTCTGTGGGTTCTTCAACTGGTATTCAATTCCGTGGGCTTCAAACTGCTGAATGGCATAGGCGATCCGGTCAGGGTTCTTGGAAACCCGTTCTTGGTGGTTTCGGTGGGCGTGTTCCTTCAAGGCATCCCAAAATTCATCCCTTGCCATCTGCTCCACCCCGATCACCAATGCATTCGATGGAAATTGAAACACTCCCCATTGCCTGACGAACCTTCCAACCCACTTCATCACGCAAGGTTTTGTTAATCGTTTCTTTAAGGGTTTTATCCACAAGCGAATCCATATTGGTTTCATGAATAACTCTTTGAATGGCCCGATCCACCTTTTCAGAAACAATTTCACCCACAAAATCTTTGATGGTTTCACGGTTAATCCCGTTATCGGCCAGCATTTGGGTTAAAATCTTACGAAGTTCAACTTGTTCAACGGTCATTACTTTTCACCGCCTTTCAGGGTGATCTTCACATAACCGGCCTTGGGATTAGGCTTGGAGCATTCCGCCGCAATAGCGGGATATTTTTTCTTCAGCTTGGCGGAATCAATAGCGGTGGAATTGCTTGGTGCAACCAAGGTCAGGTTCAGCACATCACTTTCAAACTTCTTCACGCCAAACTTCATCATGGCATCATACAGGGCCGCTTTCATGGCCTTTTCCTGTTCTTCAATGGCCTTCTTGTGGACAGTCAGCGAAGCAATAGCGTTCAGAGTGGCAAGCTGGGATTGCTGGAAAGCCTGAAGCCCTGCTTCTTCATCGAACTTGGCTTGTCCGCATTTCTCCGGGTTTTCCGGGCAAGCATCAGCACAAGAAGCACGATCCGGGCAGAAGTGGCAACAGCCATCAAACTTGCCATAGGGACACGGGTTTTCACATTTGGTCATTGTCTGCACCTTCTTTCATGTAAACATCATGGTATTGAAGCCCAAATTCAAGGGCGGCTTGGTGATCGTCAAAGTAAATATCCACAAGGTTTTCCCCGTACTTGTCCACCACCCAAGAAGCGGTTCTGTCCTGTACTATGTAGGTTCCAACCCCGTCAACCTCTAACACAGTTCCGAAAGGCAAGGGGGACGCACAGGACACGCCAGCAACCAGTTCTTCACCGGAAGCCCCATACACAATCCCATTAGGGCGGTTTTCTGCCCATTGCCCACAACAAATTTCACATGAACAATAAGCTGTTACCCTGAATTCTCCCAAATACACAGGTTCCGGCTCCACAGGCTCCAAAGACATTTCAGGGGTGGGAAGGATGGTTTGGGTGGGCTGAACATCAGCCGTGGTGGAAGGCTCTGTGTCCGGCTCTGCCGGGGTTCTGCCGAAGGCATGGGCTGTGAACCGGCCAAGTAAGAAACCAACCACCAGCCCCATCAGAAGGGCCACGGTGAACATTTTGCGGAACCATTGGTTCCGTTTAGCCCTTTGGGTGGCCTTCCTCGTATTTTCTGAACAGTTCATCGTTATAGTCCTTTCTCATTTGAAGGGTGGAATAAATATCTTCTTCCACCGTTCCCGGACAGATCATCCAGTAGTAGAAACATGGGCGATCCTGCCCAATCCGGTGAATTCTCTTTTGGGATTGCTCCCACAGTTCCCAACCTTGGGGAAGGCTGAAGTAAATGATCTTATTGGCCTTTTGGAAGTTGCCGCCCATAGCCCCGGCCTGATACTGAATGAAGGTCACAGAATTGGAATGGAAGTTGTAAGCGCCCAAATCCTTTACTTCACCGGACAGAATAGACACAGGGCGGTTCATGGCTTTCACAATCCCCTTCATCCGCTCCATTTCTTCCGTGAAGTTATAGAACACAATCAGGCGATCTTCTGTACTCTCCACCAAATCCCGGAAGGCTTTATACCGGTTCGGGTTATACAGGCCGCAAAGCTGACGGGCATACAGGCGGCGGGTTAAACTGGTGTCACCAATCAATTCTTTTTCGGCATCTTCATTGGAACCCCAAAAATCTGAATCCAGTTCAAATTCCTGAAGGGTGGTTGTGTTGATACTCACAACCCGTTCCCGCCAGAACTTCCAATATTCCTTTGCCGGGGGCATTCTCACCGGGATCATGGTTTTTTCGGGAAGGTCAATCCCGGCATCTGTGGTAGTCATAAATACGGCCCCATGTTCAGCCAGCTTCTTTTTCAGCCGGTCAACATTCTTATAGCCAACGATCCTTTGCCGCCAAAAGCCATCATCTTCAACCCATTCCGTTTCAACATACTGTTTCCAAAACAGTTCCTTTGAAATGCTCCACCCCAACAGTTGGCATTGGCTCCACAGTTTTTCATATTTGCCCCCGGTAGGGGTGCCGGAAAGAAGGATCACATTGTCGGGCTTCAGGCCAAGAATGAACTTTGACCGCTTGGCGTTCTCATTCTGAATCAGGGAACTTTCATCAAGCATCAGCGTAAACCCGGAAAGGGTTTTCAAAATCTTCCGCCTGAAGGTCAGTTCATAGTTGATCACGCCAATCATCAGGGTTGGAACCTCACACTGAACCTGTTCCATGAACCATTTGAAGGTTTTCTGGTTGGTCAGGTCAAAGACACAGTTTCGGGTGTAGTAGGTTTGAAAATGTTCAATCCAATCAGGAACCTTTGAACACTGACACACCACAAGATTGATCCGAGTGTTCAATTCCTTCATCTTCTCCGAACCAACAAAGGTTTTCCCAAGGCCCATATCAAGGTAATAGGCACATCGGTTATGGCCTTCTGTCAGGTCAAGGGCCTTTTGCTGGTGTTGAAACAGCGTGATCATTGCACCTGAACCACTTCACCCAAAACCTTCTTGGCGTGGGTGGTAGAACCAAACAGCTTCTTCACCACAGCGGCACAGAACCCGGCGTAGTAGTCGTATGTATCACCAGCGCCACAGGAAACAATGGTTTTGGTGCCATCTTCCCACAGAACAATAGTTTTGGGGCCGCTGAAGATAACTTTCTTCACAGGGGGAACCCCGGTATGATGAAGGTCGAAACTGCACCGGAAATTCAGGGACGGGGCAACGATTTTGGAAAGGCTCTCATTCAGGCTATCCCAAAAGTTGGGGCCTTCAGCCGGGGCCAGTTTATCTTCCGAAAACCAAAACAGGCCCTTGGAACTTGCGTCATTATGAACCTTTTCCAGCTCAACACCGGCCTTTTTCTTGCTGGAATAGTAATTGCGAACCACACCGACACAGCCGGTATATTTGCCGCCATACTCGGCATTGGGAAGCACCTTCACGAGCATTCCAATATTCAACATTTTGATCATCCTTTCTTCCCGGTCAGCCGGACAATATAGATACAGTTCTTCACACGGTAGGCATCATACTTTTTCGCCGCCGTCTGGTTCCACTTGCGCTTGTGGCTGGAAATGGTGGCCAACTTGTTTTTGGCTCCCTGATCGGTTTCATACTCGAAACACATATTCTTTGCGTTGCCGCTGGTCAAGAAATCTTCAATGGCTTTGACTTCCTCGCTCTTAACACCGCCATTGAAACTGCCCTTGGGCGGGGCCTGAACATTGTATTTGATTTCCATTACATCACCTTCTTACAGAATTTCCGGGGCCGCTATCGTGTCGATATACAACAGATCTTCAGTTCCTGGGATAGGGTCATACAGGCTGACAGTTTGGGGTTCTTTGGCTCTCTTGCGCCGCTCATTCCCAATGGCTGACCGCATGGCATTACAGGCCACGGTTACAAACTTCACTTTCTGAAGATCAGGAAGGGCAAACCACCGTTTCACACTGATCAGATACCGGAAGATCACCACATCAAACCATTCCACCCGGTCAAGGCCCTGTTGATCCAAGTACCACCAAACAATACTGATGTTATCCGTGGCAAATTGGGCTTCTTTCGGGGTTAGGGGGCGTTCATAGAACGATTTAGGCAACCGCACACCGCCGCCCACTTCATTCTTTGCCGGTTTCACTCATTCCCCCCCCCAATCGTCAGGCAATTAAGCCAAAGAAGTTGTTGAACACTTCAGCGCCCACATACTCCCTGAACTTGGTGGGGTTAATATAGTAATTCCAGTTATTCCCGGTTCCGGGAACCGCATTTCCGAAGGGGAGAAGCCCACGCTGAAGGCCGATCCGCACAAACTGATCAGATTTCCCCATACACCGGGCCGCTTCCTTCACGCTGATCTTCTTAATCGGGGGCGGGGCATCCTTCACTGGGGCGGCTCCATAGCCCATCAGAAAATCAAAGGAAACACCAGTGGCATCAGCCAGCGCCTTGATCTTGTTCACACCGGGGGTGTTCTTCCCGGAAAGATACTGACTAATTGCGGCCTTGGAAGCCCCGGCCTTCTCGGAAAGGGCGGATTGGCTCATGTCGGCCTGTTCCATTGCGTACTTCAAACGCTCTGCAAAAGTGGTGTTCACTTTCATAACCTCCTTTTATGTAGGGGAAAATTTATCCTTCCCAATACTGATCAACCAGCTTGTGGGCCAGTTCTTTTCCCATTGCCCAAACCCATTCCTTCCGGGCTTGCTTGGCTTCATCTTCCTTTTCGGCATCTTCCGCCACATGATCCCGGTTCAGGGTGTCGGGGTGGTAATAGCGAACAATGGGGGTTCCTCCATCCACATTGGCAATGGTCAGCTTGATCCGGCCATTGTGGTTGAACCAGTCGTTTTCACACCGGATTTCCAGCCCCTCCGGGCCGGTGGAAGCCTTGAAGATTGCCACATCAGGTGGGGTGGCTTCCTGTTTGATGTTCAACCGGGGGTGAATTCGGCTGATCAGTTCCCAAGCCTTCCGCTTGGTCAGCTTCACATTCATTTAGATTTCCTCCTGAAATTCACAATCACAATCAGCGCAGATCACATGAACTTCTTTGGTGGCCCGGATAATGGCCCCGCAACAGGGGCAAACATATTTCCGGGAAGTGTTCTTTTTGCTGGAACCCTTCAGACCGGTGATCCTCGGACGAACAAGGGAGAAACCAGACTTCCCAAGGCTCTGAACAAATTCAAGGGCTTCCGGGTTCAAGGTGGTTTTGTGCCAACCGTACTTTTCGCCTTTTTCCACCGTCAGGCCGTGGGCTTCAGCGGCTTCCTTGAATTTCTTGTTGTGGTACAGGCCAGAACGGGAAGTGTCCTGAACCCCATCCTGAAGGTTTTGAAGATGAACCATTTCATGAATCAAGGTTCCACAGGTTTCTTCAAAGGGCCGGTTCAGGTATTCAGCGCACAGGTTGATTTCATAGTAGCCTTCATCCTCTCCGGCCTTCCAAGCCTTCCAGCCGGTACACCAGCCATAGGCCCCACGGGTATGATCCGGGGAAACAGTGATCACGGGCTTTACCAGTTTGTTATCGAAGAACCGGGCGTTGAACTTTGAAAATAAATCTTCAAGTTCTGCAATCACCGGATTCAGGCTTACTTCATTCATGGTGGTTCATCCTCCATTAAGAGCACATATAGTGCTCGATTTGGGTATAAAAAAGTTCCTCCACACTCTTACCAAAATACTTGGCAATCCGAATCTTCACTTCATCACGGGGAACTCTTTCATCCCTTTCATACATGGCCCAAGAAGATTTCGTGATACCAAGAGCGGCGGCAATTTCTTCTTGGGTGCGATCCCCACGCAGTTTGCGAAGAATCATTCCCGTGGTTTCCTTCTGGATCATGCTGTCACTTCCTTTCAAATTATTTTGCCCTCCCATCATCAGCACCGGTGGGGCAGTTCCGGTGGACGGGGTTTCCCCCGTTTCGGGTTATCCGTTGATCAAAGCAAAATCTTCAACTATCACAGCGTTTGCTTTGTAATGATCGTTGTACGCCTTTTTGAAAAGGCTTGCGTTCATGTAGTTATCAAACTGTCCTGCAATGTATTTCACTTGCGCTTTGCGGTTATCATCCCAATGAGTAGCAATTACAAAGTATTTCATGTTTCATACCTCTTTCGTTTTCGTGCACCCTTTGTGCTCCTTCTGCCATTATAGTACACTATTTGTGCTCGATTGTCAATGATATTCGGGCACAAAATGTGCACAAATAAAAAGACCACATTTTGTGCACAATAACAGATTGACTGGGTGCACAAAATGTGTATAATAAAGGTGAAAGGGGTGTTACTAATGGCGAAGTTCAATGAACGCTTAAAACTTCTACGCCGGGAATCCGGCTTATCACAACAAGATTTTGCCAAACAGCTTGGAACCTCAAAAAGTAGTATCAATATGTATGAACGGGGAGAACGGGAACCAAGTTTGGAAACATTGGAAGCCATTGCAGATTATTTCAATGTTGACATGGATTATTTGCTTGGAAAGTCTGATCATAGAAGTAAATCTGCATGGTTGGAAGATATTGATAATTCCATTGATCTTGATATTCTCCGTTCCCAAGTGAAGTTTGAAAACCTATTCCCGATTGAAAGAAAAAGATACCCTTTAATTGGGACAATCGCTTGTGGAAAGCCTATCACCGCCAATGAAGAAATTGAATTGTATGTTGAAGCTGGGGCAGAAATTGAAGCTGATTTCTGTTTACGAGCAAAAGGTGATAGCATGATCCGGGCCAGAATTTATGATGGTGATATTGTTTTCATCAGAAAGCAAAGCATGGTTGATAATGGGGAAATTGCCGCCGTGGTCATTGATGATGAAGCAACCCTGAAGCGGGTCAATTACTATCCCGAAAAAAACTTGTTGATCCTGAAGGCTGAAAATCCTGATTATGAAGATCTGATTTATACTGGTGAACAACTGGATCATATTATCATTCTTGGGAAGGCCGTTGCTTTTCAAAGTGATGTTAGATAAGGGGTGATTGTTTTGTTCGGAAAAAAGAATGTATGTGACTGTTGCGGCCTGAAACTCCATGTGAAGCCCATTCAGATCAGTGATGGTGGGATTTGTGGCCTTTGCAATACTATCTGCACCAACTCCCCAATGACAACGATTTCAAAGGTGAAAGCGGCTTGGGATGAAAATGCAATAAGACTTCAGAACTTCAACCCTAATATGACAGAAACGAACTTGGGTTGTGGATATATCTTCATTGATACGGCAAACAAAATGGCCTGTATCTCCAATCAGAAGAAATTGGGGCCGCATTCAATAGTTTTCAAATTTTCTGAACTGGAAGCATACAGAATTGAAAAAGTTGGTGAAAAAACAATCACCAAAACCAAGGGTGGTATCACAAGGGCAGTAGTTGGTGGGGCCGCTTTTGGCCTTGCGGGGGCCATTGTCGGTGCATCCACAGCAAAACAAGAAACTGTGAAAAAAGGCGGGGTTCCGATCCTGTATCTTGATTTGAACCTTAGTGAAGTGAAAACCACGGTATCAATAAGCAATCCACCGTTCAAAGCAACTGAATTTCTGAACAACATCATTGATGAACAGTAAAACAACAGATACTACACATACAACAGATCATTTTCACATCCCTATATTTTTTTCTTATATTATTTTTTTTATTTTTTCTTTATAAGTTATTGCATTATCTGTGGTCTGTGGTAAGACTTTGAAAAAGCCTTAATAAATCAATGCTTTTCCCTGAAACAGATCACCACAGATAGGCAAAAAAAAAGACCGCCCCCGGTGGTGGCACACCGGAAGCGGTCAGGCGAAACAAACCCCTTTTGAAGTTAATGTTTCAACCTCCATTGAACATTATATCACACTGGGGTTGGCTTTGCCATACCCATTTTCCACGAAAGGACAGGTGATATAATGCGGAATCCTAATGGGTATGGGACAGTTGCGAAGCTATCAGGCAATCGCCGCCGCCCGTACATTGTGAAGAAGGTCATTGGCTGGAACGACAAAGGCCATCCCATCTATGATATTGTGGGCTACACAGAAACCCGTGAAGCCGGAAATATGCTCTTGGCGGAATACAACCGTGATCCTTGGGATGTTGACCGGGCCAAGATCACCATGAAGGAACTGTTTGAACTCTGGAAAGAAAAGAAGGCTCCCAAGCTGGGGGAATCCAACCGTTCATCCTTGTGTTCAGCGTTCAAACATTGTTCAGCGTTATGGGAAAAGCCCTATAAGCAAATCCGTTCATACCAAATGCAAGAAACGATTGACGGTTGTGGGAAGGGGTACAGTACCCAAGCGGCAATCAAGAACCTTTGGGGCCATCTTGACCGGTTCGCCTTGGAAATGGACATAATCAACCGGTGCTTCTCTGACTTGCTGACTTCTGATCCCATCCCGCCCACCAGCCGCCTTCCATTCAGCAAGGATGAAATCAAGAAGGTTTGGGATCACCAGAAAGAACCTTGGGTTGACACGGTTCTGATCCTGCTTTATTCCGGGTGGCGAATCAGCGAACTTCTGAACTTGAAGCCGGAAGATATAAACCTTCAGGCCGGGACGATGAAGGGCGGAACCAAAACCAAGGCCGGGAAGGATCGGGTGGTTCCCATCCATTCCAAGATCAGGCCCTTGGTTGAAGCCCGTCTTGCCGAAGGTGGCCCCCGGCTGATCAGCTACAATGGGCGGGTTTGCAACCAAACCCAATACCGGATTTTTTGGGCGGACATTATGAAGGCTCTTGGCATGAACCACACCCCGCATGAATGCCGCCACACCTTTGAAACCCAACTGGACAGCGCCGGGGCAAACCGGAAGTGTATTGATCTTCTCATGGGTCATGTGTCCAAGGACACGGGAAACCGGGTCTATAATCACAAGACTTTGGATGAACTGAAGGCCACGGTGGAACTTATCAAATAGGGTTCAGGGCGGTGAACATTTGGGGCCGCTGAACACTGAACTATTAACACGGTAGTAACAAAAAAGGCGGGAACCCCTGAAAAATCAAGGGTTCCCGCTTCATCTGTTTTTATTGTACCGTGCCACGAGCTTTGAAGAATTTTCTGATAGGCTCATGCAGCAGTATGGTATTGTCGTCAAGGAAAGCCGTGGGTGTCTTAGCTATCTGCCTGCTGGCAGAACGAAGTTCATCCGGGCGAAACATCTCGGTGACAAGTTCGATAAGGCAGCAGTGCTTTCCACGTTGCAGGTAAACACCGAGCGCAAACCCAAGGCGCAGTTCAAGCAGGATACCATCGGGAAACTGATCGACATCCAGTCGAGGATGACCGAGGGCAAAGGCATCGGCTATAAGCGTTGGCTCACGAAACACAATCTCAAAGTTATGGCACAGACCGTGAAGCTTCTGCAGGAAAAGGGCTTGACCGACGAGGACGCCCTGAACCAGCGCATCACCAAACTGGAAACCAAGTATCCCGACGCACTGGCGGTGGCGAAAGACCTCGAATGTCGCATGAAGGCCAACAAAGAACTGCGCTATCACATCGCAGCCTACACCAGTACCAAGAATGTTGCCCAGCAGTTAAAGACCGCCAAGCGCCCCGCAGCCTTTGAGGAGCAGCACCGTGCAGAGCTGACAGCGTACCGGGCGGCAGCAGCCTATTTCAAGGCAAACAGCATCACAAAGCTGCCCAGCCCGAAAAAGCTGGAAGCCGAGTATGCGCAGCTGGCATCCGAAAAGGCAAAGTTCTACGAGCAGTACAAGGAAGCCAAGGAAGAACTGCTCAAACTGAAAACCGCAAAGCAGAATGTTGCGTCCTTTTTCCGGGAGGAAGAACAGACGCAGCAGGAGAGATAAAGGAGTGTGCGTATGATCAACCTGAAAATCGATCCGGAGTTCCAGTCCCAGATTCCTCCTCTGACCGATGATGAATTTAAGCAGCTTGAAGAAAATATCCTCAAGGAAGGCAAGCTGCTCTCCCCTTTGATTGTATGGAACAACACCCTCGTTGACGGTCACAATCGTTATGCAATTCTTCAGAAGCATCCTGAGATTTATTTTTCCACCATGCCGCTCCCGTTTGAAAGCAGAGGAGAAGTTCTCGCTTGGATTTGTAAGAACCAGTTGGGGCGGCGCAATTTAACCCCGGAGCAAAAGAAGTTCCTCATTGGAAAGCAGTACAGTGTGGAACATCGAAAGCCCGGCGGAAACGGCAACAATCAGTATACAGCAACCACTCAGGAAGCCGTTCAGGAGGAATTGTGTCAAATTGACACAATTCCTCCCACCTCTGCGGAAGCGAGCATCCGCAAGCAGATTGCAGAGCGGAACAATGTCAGCGAATCCTACGTTGCCCGTTCTGAAAAATTCATGCGCGGCGTGGAGATTATGGAGCAGATGATACCCGGTATGCAGGAGAAAATCCTGTCCGGGCAGTTCAAAGTCCGTGATGCTGATATGCACCGCCTTGCCAGAGCCGATTTTCCGAATCGCAAACAGATCGTGCACGAGATTCTGCACCCGGAGGACCGCTCTGCTCCGCAGTCGAGCTACTCACACTACTCTGGAATCAACTACTCCGCGCTGGAGGTCGCTGTCCGGCGGATTCAGCAGGACTTTGATTTTTTGATGAGATACTTGCCTAAGCTACCGGACGATTCCTACGCCAAAACTGAAACGCTAAAAATCCTCAAGCAGCACAAGGCGTATATGGCACAGTTTGAAGAAATGCTGAACGATAAAGAAATCGCATAACGACAGGCACTTGTAAGCCATCAACGAGCCACCAGCCACAAGTGCAGGGCGGAAAACATCCGCGCCCTTGCGCCTGATAAAAATTGGAACTTTGATTTTCTCGCCCGACTTTGCCACGGTGGGACGATCAAAGGAGCGTGCGTTTGAACAAAAAGAAAAAGTCCACAAACACTTCCCCCTATCCCGATGAAGTCATTGACCGTCTGGCACGGGCATTCTACCCGGCCATCCTTGCCTGCTGGAACAGCGAGGAAGGCCAGAGGGAGTTTGCCGCGTGGCAGGCGGAGCAGGCTCATCACGCAAACAAAAAAGAAATCCAGGAAGTTCCCGCTGGGGAACTCCCTGGTATACATATCGCTATTGTCTGTGGTCTTTGGCAGGGTGCGTCCGGGTGGGCGCACCCTGTTTTTGTTTTATGCAGCAAGGTTATAACCTACAAGATTTTTTTCTATAACTCCAAGCATATATAACTTTTGGATTCCCTCGATAATTTCTTGTTCAGTAAACCTCTTTGCCTTTTCCTCAGACCAATTCTTAAATCCGGAAACAATTCCTTCTGCTGTTAAGCCTCCTGAATTTTCAATTAGAAAACAAATTGTTGCCAAACATTCTAGTTCATGATCAGTTTCAATAGAGTTTACAAAATCACAAGACTTTATGATCCAAGGGAGCAATGCTTGTAAAGTATTATTTACCGACTCACTCGTAAGTTTATTAAATAGAATTTTCTCAGCTTCTTTTGTAGAAGATGTTCCATGAAACTGCTGAAATTCACGAATTCCCTTACTAACTATATCAATGGAATGATCATAAGGACCGTATTTATGAGGAACAAAACGAAAATATTTTTTTGAGGAAAACAAATCCATGAAATACGCCGCTTTTTGCAAACGAAGACTGTTAAACTTTTTTAAATGCCCCTTTAATTCCATTAACACGAGTGCTGATGTGCTCAGTTTTGGCTCCTGTGTTGGCGTTGTGGCAAAGTTTCGAGAAGGCTCATAAATATAAATCGCTACCTGTTTGGCTGTGTCCTCTAGTTTTTTTGCCAAAACTTGCTTAACGTCATTCCAAATAAGACCACCATTACCACTTCCCAACGGTGGAATAGCTATACTCTTTATGTTGAGTTCTTTTATTAGTAAAACAAGCGCATCCAACCCATCCTCAATATATTCCATTCGTGATTTTTCACGCCATTTATCTTTGGTCGGGAAATTAATGATGATTTTTTCACTTTCCTTATAAACATGAAGTTTTCCGGGACGTAGTGTACCATTTTTACACGCCTTAACATAGTCTTTGTTGTTGTTTGGAAATTTAAGTTTAAATTGATAGGCGATTCCCTTTCCCATATAACCTTCACAGTTTACTGTGTTGACAAGAGCTTCCGCATCGGACTGGAGCAAATCTCCTGTTGTATAGAAAAACACTTGAATCACCTCGTATAATAAAATAGTAGTATTTATAGACCGCTCTCCAGCGGAATGCT
>ERZ857955.445-NODE-445-length-49028-cov-4.246483_pt1 | contig 49028 bp, 42 predicted proteins | sample MGYA00519956_ERZ857955 | MGnify/ENA primary metagenome ERZ857955 (study PRJEB31778, sample SAMEA3449378) | human gut metagenome | biome: human gut; feature: human-associated habitat; material: faeces | place: United Kingdom | collected 2010/2012 ...
CCGCCTGACAATCATTTCCTAGCGGGCAGGTCTGCCGCTATAGACTCTACCCCAATCCGGAGACCAGCTTTTGCCTCCGGGGGCTTATCGTCGTTCCATCCTCCGAGGCCTCCTCAAAAAACCGCTGTGCGTCGCTGATAAAATTCTGTATGCCAGCAGAGCGTTGATTACCCTGTACCTCTATCAGGTATACCTCCTGCACGAGCCCTTCCTGCTGCTTTTGAATGGGGAGGACCGTCAGATCGGAGGGCCCCAGCTGTTCCGCCGCACACGCTGCACAAAGGCCCACCCCATTTGGAATAGCCTGCACCATGCGGAACATACCGGCCTCTTCACTGCTCTGGAGTACAAAATTGGGTTCAAAACCGGCGGATAGGCAGGCCTCATACAGAATTCCATGGAGCTCACAGTCCGGCGGGCAGGCCAGCAGCGGATAGTGTCTGAGTTGCGAAAGCAGAACCGGTGCCCCTCCTGCCAGCGGATGGCCCTGTCCGACCACGGCCGCATAGGGCGTCTCGAACAGCTTGCAGACCGGGCTGAACCTCACCACATCAAACGGCGCCGGCAAAATGCCGAGATCCGCCTCACCGCTCAGGAGCAGCTTTTCCCCTTCTGCAGCAGAGCACTCCACCAGCCGGTAGCGGAAGGCGCTCTTCTCCGCCAGCAGCCGTGCAAAGAAGTCTGGAAAGCTTCCTATCACATGTCCGGCACAGGCCACCGTTGTCTGTACAGCCGGTTCTCGTTTGAGGGCAAAGCGCTCCTCGCACTCCTGTAAAATGGCCGCAATTTTTTCCGCCTGGTTTTTTAAGTAAATGCCGTTCTCCAGGAGCACCGGTCCAGACGGGCGCCGTTCAATCAACTTAGCCCCAAGCTCATCCTCCAGCCGCTTGATGGAGCTGCTCAACCCCTGCTGAGAGATGAACAGCGACTCAGCCGCACGTTTGAAGCTCTTATTGCGGCACACCTGCAAAAAATGCATCAATTGGCGCAGTTCCATATGTGCCTCCCCGGATATACCCTGTGCGGCGGCCTCAACTGAGCTGAAAACTCGTGTCGCTGGGCCCGCCCTTGGCCTGGGCATCAGCCCCCTCTTTTCCAATAGGAGGGACCAAGCCGTCGTCGAAGTGGACCATAACGTTCTGATCAGCCAGCGTCTGCTGAAGCTCTGCCGTGTTTATCTCCGCAATGGGGATATTCCGGTCGATTTTCATGGAGGCTGCAATGCCCGCGGCCTGCCCGGTGAGGATGGCGGGTGGAATAACTCGGGCCACATCCCAGGCATATCCCTCGGCGCTGATGCTCCGCCCGGCGGTAATCAGATTGTCATAGCCGCTGCGCACCATCGTACGGTAGGGAAGCTCATACAGGTAGTCCCTTTGATCCATATCGCAGATGGCTGTTACCGAGTCGTGAAAATGTTCAAATACGTCGTCTGTCGTCAGCGTGTAATCCCCCACGAGATGACGGGTGGTTCGGAATTGCGCCATCGTAGGCATGGTGACGATATCCCGGCTTGTGCGGGGGTCATCTCTGATCTTATCCAGGATGAGCAGCTGATTCTGGATCACAAATTCGGAGATATCCTCCACATCGGTGCCGGTAAAGGTATGCATCCCCTCCGGGTGGTTTTTTCCATAGAGGCTGGCGGGGCCGCCCATCGTCCAAAACATGGCGTCGCCAATGTTGCCGGAACGAACCGCCTTCTCACAGCTCTCAAGGGTGGTCTTCATATAGATGGAGGTAAAGTAGTTCTGCCCCTGTACACAGGGAACGCCAGCTCGGTGAAGAATATCCGCGTCCCCTGTCACATCGACGATCACCCGTCCCCTGTAGCACTGGCGGCCTGACTTGTTCTCTACAATCAGGCCCGTACAGACGCCGCCCTCCATAATAGGCGCTGTGACAACAGTATCATAGAGAACCTTCACACCAGATCGGCTGATCTCCTCATTGAGGGCAAAGGCAAAAATCTGAGGGGAGTAGTGGGCGCGGCACCGGACTGTGGTTGGCGATTCAGGCTCACCGTTTTTCCACTCCTCTGGAAGAGAGTCGTAGCCATACCGGATGGAGAGCTGCAAAAAATCCCAGGCCATTCCCTTTTCAATCAGTTTTCCGCGGCCGTTGCACATGGGGACAAACAGACTGATAAGTCCAATGGTAGCCAGGCCACCCAGGGCGACGCTCTTCTCAATCAACAAAACGCTCTTGCCCAGGCGTGATGCGCTGAGTGCAGCGGCCACACCGGCCACACCTCCACCCGCGACAATAACGTCATAACTGCCACAGACAGGGATCCTATCGCTTTTTATCACAAATTCCATTTCAAGCTCCTGTTCCGCATTGAGCGATAACAATATGCGGTACCCGGCACTGGAAAAGGCGCTGAAACATATGCGCCCTTCCGGCGCGGGGATACCTGTTATTCCGTCAGATACTTCAGCGCCCTGCGCAGCATTTCGATCCGTGCGGCCTTCTCCTCCTGAAGCGGAACCGAAGGCCTTCCGAAGGGATACTTGATGCTGGGAGCCTCCATAATCCGGCTGACGCCGACCGCATGGGCCACCGGTGTCATGTTACAACACTGAACCACGGGAATTCCATCGCGCTCAAGCTCTTTTGCTATCACTGCACCGCAGCGAGTGGAAGTCCCTCAGGTGGAGGTGAGAATGGCGGCATCGATTGCATGACTCTTGATGTATGCAGCCATTCCCCTGCCGATGGCGGTGCTGTTTGTAACATTGGTGGTAAGGCCTGTGGTAGACAGGAAAGCGTTATGCATCCTGGCTACCCCCTCCTTCTCCAGAACTCGCATGGCGTCCACAGGGACGATACGGTTGGGGTCCTCCAGCAGAAAGCTTGTATCGTATCCGTTGTGAATAATCGTATAATCTTCTTTTTTCAGAAAATCCTTTCCTTCGACAGAATAGGCATGAAAGGTCTTGGAACTGGCGGGAGCCATTTTGTCCGGATTATCCGCTGGATACAGTCCGCCATCCGTAATGAATACAATTTCAGCTGTCGAAAGATCCTTTATCGGGGCCGGCTTTTCTACTTCATCCTTCTCAGGCAAATAGATTTCAGAGAAATACGGTCTGCCGTAATACTTGTCCAGAAGCATGTCTGCCGCCCGCTGAGAAGCCATTTTCTCCAGTTTGACGGCCTTCATCCAGCCCCGCTCGTAAAACTCCTCCTCCTCCGGATTTCCTTCCACCCGGTTTTCATAGAGCTTAAGGGCAAAGTCCACCATCCGCCGGGTGTCCAGCTTCATCTTCCGGGCGTTGTCTCCCGTTTTGAGAATAAACAGATCGGACTTGAATATCTCAACACCAGGATTCTCCTGATACATGCCTGTTACCGCCGGAATTCCCAGTTCTTTTTTTACCGCCGCGCACAGCGACCCACAGGCCACCCCATACCGTCCGGCGTTGAATGCGGGGCCGGCAAAGAACAGGTCCGGCTTATACGTTTTTATGATTTCCAGGATCTCGGCCGTCACTGCTTCCAGGTGCTCAGCGATATGGTTGTCCCCGCAGACAATTGTTGCAACGATTTCCCCCCGCTCTCCCAGTTCCTGACCGATGCCAATGCCCGGCCCCATAGGCTTCTCAAAGACTTGGATGCCAATGCTGGCGGTATCTTCGCCGCCCAACTGAGCAAAAAATTGGTTGATGTAATGTACCACGCGGAGCTTTTTTGTCATGGCGCTCCCTCCCTAAAATTTTTTTGAGCCGTACCACGACCATCCGAGCTGGCTCAGCGCACCCCGGATCGCGCGGTTTCGATGGATAAAGCTCTCTTGAGGAACCACATTTCCCTTGGTAAACCCGGGGGCGGGAGCAATGGGCGTGTGTCCGATGACCCGGCCGCACACTGGAACCTCCACGGGCATGACGCAGCCAGTGGAGACCATGGCGTCTGCGGCATCCGTGGAGAAGAGCAGTTGCTCTCTGGAGGCGTTGTTCATCGATACGAACTCGGTAAGAATCAGCGTACATTTTACCTTGTAGTCCCGCTCCAGCGCTTCCAGAGCAATGGCAGAGTCAATCTGGGCGTTTCCTCCGCCCTCCTTGGTAATGATGCAGCAGTCGGCCCCCATGTGATGCTTGATCATACTGGCGGCCATCAAGGCGTTTCTCCGTTTCCATTCGACGGTGTGAGGGGTATTGACCAGTACCACGCCGGCAAAGTTGAGATCCACGCCATGGCGCCGGTAGAGCTCCATAATGACCGGGTGATTCTGCCAGACACAGGTGGGATCCGCATTAAGCAGGTTGCCGTAGTTGCGGTCTGTAACCGCTCCGTCCAGCACCTCATTGGGATGGACCAGTACCGGCATGGAGGACTGCATGCTCTCTCCATAGATCGTCGTGTCGGTCATAGGTGCCTGGCAGAATACTCCGCAGAGGTAGGCCACCTTGGGCAACCCCTCCAGCCTCTCCCGTTCCAAGGTAAACGTAACCTCCTCGTCAGGCTCCTGATCCTTTGCCAACTCGGCCAGGAAGCGGGCCACCCGCTTGGAGGCGCAGTGCAGGGCCTTCTGGTAATCCATCTCACTGACATGCTCCGCTGGAACTGCATCTATGGTAATGTGGTTGGACTTACTCAGGTCGCTGTACTCCGCGGCCGGTCCCCACATATCCAGAAAGCAGCCGATTGTCACCGGGACCTCTAAAATTTCCGTCACCAAGACATTGCGCAGGTTCAGTGAAATCCCGTCCCCCGCGATACCGATGGTACCGGAAACACCGGGAAATGTAGCATCCTCGCGGCCCAGCCGCACAGTCGGCTGGACCACGTCAGAGACGTTCATCAGACGGCACTCGGTACCTGGCTCCGCCAAGTCGAACTCCACTTTGGAAAACGCATGGTCAGAGGCAAGCTGTTCCAAGTCGCCTCTGCAGACGTGGAGCACACCGTCCTGAATGTAAGAGCAATGGTCAAATATCACGCGTTTGATATCAACATATCTTCGTTTCAGTCGCATGGGATCTCCCCTTTTCTACCAAATTTGCGCTTTGCAGGAGGCTGTGGGCAGCCTGCGCTTTCTCAGGAGGGCACCGGCCGAAGTGCCTTTAAATCGAGTAGAGATTCCCGCTGTTAGAGCAGGAGATTTCCCAGAGGATAGACGATAAAAATCGATACCAGGAATGCAAGGCCGATCATGACAAGGTTCCACTTCAGCGCATTCTTCACTGTGATGTGGCCGTCCCCGAAGAACAGCGGCGCCGTCACTGCGGCTGAGGGTACCAGAGACGCAAAGTTAGCGATGATGCACAGCGTTATGGTAACCGCCACTGTACTCACCGACGTCCCCGCCAGTGCTGGGATACAGATGCTGAAAAACAGGATCATGGCAACCGTGTTGGATACAAAATTAGTCAACACCAGGCAGAGGAAGTAGGCGATGGCGCAGAGGATGAACGGAGATAGGTTGCTGGTAATGGGGGTAAGCACATTGTTCAGCGCCACGGAGATACCCGCGTCCTCTGCGTTGAAGATACTGCCGAAAACCACGACCGCGCCACAGAAGATCAGCAGGCTCAGCGGCACAGACTTGATCATTTTGGGAAAGCTGCCTACTGGCTTGTTGTCCACCTTGACGATACAGAGGAAGCTGGCGCCGATGATGGTTGGAATGGTCGGGCCCCAGGTCTTGAGCGCACTCTGCACCGGTGCTGGGAGGAGAGTAGGAAAGAGGTCGGGAATGATCCAGGTCAGCACGACGATGATGAAGACGACCGAGGCGATGATGCCAGCCTTGCTGAGCGGCTCGCGGCGGGCTTTAGCGGCCTCAACATCGTAATTTTTAAACAGATCGGCGTTGGGCTTCCAAATTAAGCAGATGACCACAACTGCCAGCACATACATAACGGCAGTGAACGGAAGGCCAATAGCGAGATACTGAGAGTAACTGATCTCAATTCCGGCCCCTTTTGCCGTGCCGATCATAAGCAGCGGCAACGAGTGAGAGATAGGGCTGGCCCCGTTGGTCACATTAGACATCCAGAACAGTCCGAGAATCAGGGCCGTATAGAAGGGCGTGCCCTTTTTATAGCCAATCTCATCGCAGATACCTACGACAAAGGCGATAAAGGTCACACACATGGTAGTGACATTCATAACCAGTCCGATCAGCGTAACCCCCAGCAGGAACATGGCCATGAAGACATAGGGCCGCCCTTTGACGATATTCCTGGTCAGGAACCAGGAGGCCAGATGCTTGATGACTCCTGTCTCGGCGAGCACTGCATTGAGTACCATGCAGGAGATAATGATCATAATAGTTGAGTTGCCAAGGGAACCTGCATAGACAGCGTTGGGTGTCATGGCCCCTGAGATCGCAACGCCGGCCAGTGCCAGGAGGCTGACCCAATCGGTACCGATGGTGAGCCACAGGTACAGAATTGGGACCATTAGCGCCAGAATGTTCACGCCCAAATCGGTCAGGCCATTTGCCGCTGGGACACAGAATTTAATCAGGAGCAATAGAATCAGCGCAATGAGATAATGCTTGTAGTTTTTTAGAAAATTCACTTTTTACACCTCTCTCAATTGACGCAGACGCCGCTGTATGCTGTTCCGTATGTACGTGCGGCATCTAACTCGCTTTGATAGCTTCTCTTCCTGAGCACTGTATTGTCTTTCCCGGGAAGCGTTTCTATATGCCTTGTAACAATTCGGCCGGTGCTTCATTCCTGAGTCTCGCGTAGGCTCCGACAAATCAGATTCCATTTTTTGAGGGCACCTCGCTATACAAGGGCTCCATTCTGTACAAGTGTCTCTCTCAGCTGCTGTATGTCAAGCTGCCGCACCGATCGGCACCCATTCTTAACAAACAGATAGGCGGCGGTTCCCGCAGCCTGTCCCATTTCAGCACAGGGCCCGAATACCCGAACCGAGGCGTTCGCGCTGCGATCTGAACTGACTGCACGTCCCGCCACAAGTAGATTGTGATATCCTTTGGGAATCATTGCACCGAAGGGGATATCATAGTACATTGCTTCGCCGCTGACAGGGATCAATTCAGACTTAGGCCTGCCCGCAATGTGCCGTTCTACCGGCCAGCCGCAGCGCCCAATCCCATCTGTCCTGCGCCGTCCCTCTACCACGTCCTCCTTGGTCAGGATGTCCTCTCCCACAATGACTCTCGTCTCCCGCACGCCGATATGAGAGGGGAGGCCGGAGAGATGAGCGTTCTGGAAAGCCGGGAAATGTTCCTGGATGAACTCCAGTGTGGGCATTACCTCTGCACGGCCGGCGATTTCAGCAGCTGTCAGAGCCTCAGCGTCGGTGGCATCCACTGCGATTCTGGAAAAACAGCAGACCGTCTCCCTGCCGTAATCCGGCGCCTGCAGAAACATGGGATCCTCTCTGGAAAACCCGAGATTCCCGATTTTGCTCTTAATCTCTGCGATTTCCTTTTCCAACTGGGGCAGGTTTGGAATGGGACAGGACGCGTCTACACCGGAGACTCGGAAGTTAAACGAGGCAGGCTGGAGCTCATCTGCCTTTTTGCGGTACTCGCCACCGGTCATGTACACAATATCCGCATCCCCTGTGGCGTCGACAACGAAGCGGGGATAGATCCGCTCGCGCCCGGACTTGTTGGAAATCTCCACAAACTCAACCACGCCGTCTCTGGCCTCAGCATCTATGATGGTGCTGTGCAACAGAGGTCTTGCACCGGAGGCCATGACAAGCCGGTCATAAACCAACTGCAGTACACAGCTGTCATAACGCCTCGTGTTAAACATGGGTGTCACACTGATTGGGGAAAGTCCGCCGCGCTTCTCCATTTCCTCTAAAATACGCCGCCCAACGCCGCCGACCGTCAGTTCCGGAATATCCTGAGGACCCTTTTTTGCCGCGTAAATTCCGCAGAAGCCTCCCGTAATGCCGGAAACAAGGGTCCCGCCAAAAAAGCTGTTTTGGTCGATCACTCTTACAGATGCGCCGCACTCGGCCGCTGCAATAGCCGCGTTGGTACCGGCGCTTCCCGCTCCGCAAATCAGAACGTCAACCTTACTCTCCTTAAATGGCACCATACTGTAATCCCTCCTTTTCTTTTTTTGCAGTCAACAGGGCACGGCGGAAGTCCCTCCTGTCTCAGCGGTGTCAAGAGTATAGCATCCCGGTTGGCCGGTACGCATCGGACAGGTCTCCGATCTTTTATACGTCTCTTTTGTCACTTTATTGGTTTTTATAATATCTGTACCCTTTATATAATTTTTGTCTATAGTCTCTTTTACCGTGCGTTCAAACAGCTGTATCCTCTACAAAACAGACACAGCTTCCTGCTCAATCGCGGCATTTTGTTGTATATAATGTACAACATATTTTCTTCTATCTAATTTCATATTAAATTGCCAGTCTTTTGTGCATATCCATCACGCTTTGACGCTCTATCCCCGGCATATAGCCCGCGATCACCTAAAATCCGCTTCCAGAAATGAAATTTATTTTTTTCTTACTTAATTTTTTAAATTTTTTTCATGATATAGAGTCTTTTGACAAATTTATCCCGCCAGGTATTTTACTTTCCGCTCTGGGAATTCTAGTTTTAACCAAATAGGGGGTACCGCAATGCAGATAACGCTGAAGATAATCTTAGACGAGCTGGGATATACATGCGAAAGCTACGTCAAAAAAGGCGTTAACCCATCTTTTGAATGCATCGAGCTCCTGGCCTCCCACGGCTCTGATCTATCTGGCCAAAAGCTCCTGATCTGCGCTCTGTCTGAAGCTCTGTCCGTACCGAATCGAACTTCAGGTCTCTATTTTCTTTGCATTCGCGATCGAATGGTAGACGAACGAGAGACACCCGAGACTATGGCAGGCATCATCATCGTGGAGCGCAATCTGGAGGTACGGGAGCTTTTTAACGAGGTACAGCGTGTCTTCATGCGCATCAATAAATGGCTCACTGACATGCACCGTTCCATCGCAGCAGACGAGGGAATCCAGGCGCTTATCACAATGAGCGAACCCATCATCGGAAACAGCATCACGGTAATGGACTCCACCTTCAAGCTGCTGGCATATACCAAGCATGTAAAGACCGATGAGCCTGTTACCAACGCTTTGATTCAGCGCGGATACCATCCCCGGGAGACTGTAGAGCAGCTTATTCAGCACCGCCGCCTGGAGCAGTATAAAAGAACCGACGAAATCCTTATTCACAAGGATTTCGCCATTTCCAGATATGTAACTGTACACAAAATTTTTCGCTGTCGGGACGGTTACTCAGCTGTCGCCGTCATGAACTGCTGTGCAAGGCCTCTTTCAGACGGGTTGATCGATCTTTTCAAAATACTGATGAGCAATCTGCAGGTATACATTGACCGATACTATCCTTTCCAGTGGGAAGACGGACCTATCCAGTCGCTGATCTGCGATATTCTGGATCAGAAGGCAGGCGGCAGGGGGGAAATCCAAGACCGCGCGGCTTATGTAGGGCTGTCCTTCCAGGGTGACTACACCCTCTCTCTGCTCACCTTCGGCGACACCCATAATCTTCCCCTCAACCTTCTGATCCGCTCCCTCTCGGAGCTGTGGCCCGGTGCACATGTGCTCTCTTACAATCAGTACATTTTGATCCTTCAGCAGCATGACAAGGCAGACACACCTGCACCAAACGAATGGCAGTCCGAAATAGACCATATCGTCGGAGACCTTATGGTGGCCTGTGGCGTCAGTGCCCACTTCTCCTCCCTTTTGATGTTGCCGGATGCCTATCGACAGACCTTCCTGGTCATCCAGCTGGGCACCCGGTTAAAACAATGCGCCGCCTTTACCGCCCTGCCTGACTATAAGAGGTTTTTCTATTTTGAGGACTATGCACTGTTCAGCCAAATTACAAGCTGGATCTCTCAGTTCCCGGACGGCGCCTACAACACCTTCTCTTACCAGTCCATGCTGGCCTTGAGGGATTATGAGCAAAAGCACAAGGTTCCCTACCTGCGCATTCTCCACACCTATCTGCAGTGTGAGCGCCATGCCACCGAGACTTGCGCCAGGCTCCATATGCACCGCAATACGGTGCTGTATCATATCAACCGCATGGAGGAGCTCATCGGCGCCTCCCTGGACGACCCGGAGGTACGTCTCAAGCTTCTGATCGGTTTTAAGTTCCTTGAGCTGGACGAGCAGGACAACAGCGCGCCAAAGCTTCCATCTCCTTCGTATTTTCCCAACAAAAAAGAGAGGCGGCTCTGATACAACGATCAGAGCCGCCTCTTTGTCTGTTTATGTGGCGTCTTTTTAAAGCCCGGGTTCAATACTCCGTCAGGCAATTGTCATGGAAGTGCTTGAGATTTTCCTTCATGTAAAAGTAGGCGTCTTCTTCATCATGGCTGCGGATTGCCTCCAAAATCATCTCATGGCCCACCATGATGGTCTGGCGGGACGGCTTGGTGGGATTCGGCACCTGCAGGCTGGTCTCCGGCGGCGCGTCGCACATAGAAATCAACAACTCCACCATTGAGATCAGCACCGGATTTCGTGTGATGTCCGCCACCCGAAAATGAAAGGTCCGCAGGTCCTCCGTGGTCAAGGTGCCATCCCGCTCTTTCACATTGCACATGTGAATAATGCCCTCCAGATCCTCCACATCTTTTTTCGTGGCGATCCGCGCGGCCAAGGCAGCAATTTGGGGCTCCAGGAGTCGGCGGGCCTGTGTCGCATACTCAAAGTTGCTCTCGTACTGCTGAATTTTGGCTCGCATTCCTTCATTGAGGTAGCTGAAGTTATCCGAAATCACAATCGACCCCTTTCCCCGAATGGTCTGTATGATCTTCCTCTGGGATAGAATCTTCAGCGCCTCACGCACCGTCGTGCGGCTGACTTGAAACTGGGTGCACAGCTTGGACTCAGACGGGAGCAGCTCTCCCTTTCTGATGCTGCCCGCCAGAATCATCTCACAGATCTGAGCCACTACGTCTTGGTACAACGTATTGTTCATCGCCTTTTCAAATATCGCAGCCATTGGCATGACACCCTGCTTTCCCTTGTGATGGCTTGAGGATATCATATATCAGCGAATTTTGCAACTCATCCTGCACACACGCCTCAGTCTCTGGAAAGTGCCCTGCGCATGGAGGCGCTCCGCTTGTCGGCCACATATTCCTCCTCCGGGCGGCAGGTAAGCGCCTTTGTGGGACAAATACGGACACAGGCGGGCTCCAACCCGTTTTCCTGCCGGACCTGACAGCCGTCGCACTTACGCATCTTGCCGGCTGCGGTGAAGGTGGGGGCCCCGAAGGGGCAGGCCATGGAACAGCTGTGACAGCCAATGCACAGGCTGTTGTCATAGACGGTGAGCCCCATCCCGTCCTTTCTCAGGCAGCCGGTGGGGCAGGCTGCAATGCAGGGGGTGTCGGCACAGTGCATACACCCCAGAGAGAGAAAGCCCAGCGCCCTCCCCTGTGATACAGGCTCTACAATTCCCACCGTACGAAAGAGCTCCTCTCCCGCCTCGGGGTGAATATCGTTCTGGTCCATGCAGGCCACGGCGCAGGCGCCGCAGGCCACGCATTTATCCATATCCAGGTCAAAAATCATCTTCATGGCCGCTCCTCCTCTCACAGCTTTCGGATATTGCAGACAGCCGATTTGAAGCCCGGGAAGCCAGAATAGGGATCCAGATCCCCGGCGGAGATCAGGGACGCCGCATCGGCCTCGGCGTAGGCGTGATACATGAAGACCTGCCCGGGGGCCACCATGGAGGTGGGGTTGGCCTTGACGCAGATAGAGCCCTCGCCGCTGTACAGGCAGATGTCGTCCCCCGCCTCGATGCCCAGGCGGGCCGCATCCTCCATGCTGATGTCGGCGGCGGCCTCCGGCCGCAGTGCCCTGGCCCAGGGCACCTTATGGAGCCGGCTGTGGAGGGCGTTTGGCACGCGCACGCCGGTCTGGAGAATAAAGGGATAGGTCTCGTCGGGCCGGCGGGCGGGCTCATAGTATTTGGGCAGGGGCTCCAGCCCCAGGGCGGGATCGCAGGAGGCGATGAGCTCGGAGTAGAGCTCGATCTTCCCGGAGGCGGTGTCGCACCCCCGCTCCAGATAACCGTAGGGCTTGGGCGGGCCCGGATTGGCCACCTTCACCGGCAGTTCGGAGGCGATCAGCGCCTCCACCGAGACACCGCTGCCCTCCAGCACGTGCTCGATGCACGCCCGGTAGCCCGCGGACAGATAGGGATCGTCCAGCCCCATCCGGGCGGTGAGATCCTGGAGGATCCTGGCGTCGCTGCGGGACTCGTACAGGGGCTCGATTACCGGCGTGTAGTAGGCCGCGAAGCCGCCGGGATAGACCTTGAACTCCTCCCGCTCGAAAGAGGAGCAGGCGGGGAGCACCACGTCGGCCAGCTTGGCCGTGTCGGTGAGGAACAGATCCACGTCCACAAAGAAGTCCAGGGTGTCGATGGCCCTGACCAGGTACTCCGGATCGGTGAAGATGCGGTGGTTCATGCCGTGGGCGTAGATGGCCCGCACCGGATAGGGCTCCCCCTCCAGAATCTGGCGGGCCATATCACAGGCCTGCATCTGCGTCACCAGCCTGCTCCACACGGGGAAGCGCTTGGCGCCGATGCGGGCGGTGTCAAAGTCGGCGGGGGCCCGCTCCACGGCGAACTCCTCGTCCTCTGTATGGAAGCCCGCCCCCTGCTCGCAGAAGGTGAAGTCCAGGGGCTGGTTGCCGCCCGGCGTGTTGTAGTTGCCGGTGATGGCGGTGAGGGCGAAGATGGCCCGGGCGGTCTGGAAGCCGTTTGTCTGGTGGATGATGGAGGTGGGGTTGTTCTCCACCGACATGGGCTTGATGGTGGCGATCATATGGGCGGCGGCCTCGATATCGGCGGCGGGCACCCCGGTAATCCGGCTTGTCTCCTCCACGTCCAGGGCGGTCACATAGGCCGCGTAGGGCTCAAAGCCGTGGACGTACTTCTCGATGTACGCCTTGTCATGCCAGCCGTTGCGGATGATGATGCCGGCGATGCAGTTGGCCAGAAGGCCGTCGGTACCCGGCTTCACCCGCAGGTGGAGATCGGCGTTGCGCTGGATGCCCGGGGTGATCCGGGGATCCACGCACAGCACCGTTCCCCCCCGGCGCTTGAAGGCGTCCACCCCGTTGGCCACGTTCCAGCGGGAGTAGTGGGTGGCGCTGCCCCAGCCCACAAAGAGCTTGGCCGCCGACATGTCGGGCCGGGCGAATTTCCCGGTGTTGGTGAGCCAGGCCATGCGGCTGGCCGTGAAGCAGGCGCTGGACTCGGTGCCGTAGTTGACGCTGCCGAACACGTGGGCAAAGCGCTGGAGCATGAAGCGGTACCACTTGGTATAGCCGGTGTAGAAGGCCACGGCGTTGGGGCCGTACTTCTCCCTGATGCCCAGCAGCTTTTCAGCGATGAGATCGTAGGCCTCGTCCCAGGTGATGGGCGCGAACTCCCCGCTCCCCCGGGGACCCACCCGCTTGAGGGGCGTGCGGATCCGGTCCTCCCGGTAGATGTAGTTCCGGTTGCAGGAGCCCTTGGTGCACAGGACGCCGTCGTTCATGGGGTGCCCCTTGGTCCCCTCGATCTTGATTACCCTGCCGTCCTTCACATAGGCATCGATGCCGCAGTGGCACAGCGGGGTGCAGATGTCGCACATGGTGCGCTTAATGGTAATCCCGGTGTCCGGGCCGGGAATTTTGGCGGCGATTTTACGCTCCAGTTCCGTCATGCTCAAAACCTCCAACTGCGGCGATGATGCGGCCGGGCAGGCCGCTGCGCTGCAAAGTGAGACGGGCCACCGGGCCCATGGGCTCCTCCGGAGCGGTCAGGCGCTTGATGAGGAGTGCCTTGGCCGGTCCCGAGAGGGTGTGGTTGTCCAGAATATTGATGCACACGGGCCGGCCATCCCTCACTACGGCATCAAAACGCCAGCCCTCCCGGGGATGAATATATGTCATGCGCTCTCCCTCAGCCCGGTTATCCCCCAGGCCGATGAAATCCGTGTCCCAGTAGTGGGTAATGTTGTGGATGAGATTTCCCTGATACCTGCTGTCGTTGCCGGCAATATTGGCTCCCGCCGTCTCCCCCTGCATCGCGGCGTTTGCCCATAGTCCTAAGGACATGGAATTGCCTGTGACCAGTTCCCGCGTCTCACAGCAGTCCCCTGCTGCATAGATATGGGGCCTGCTGGTCCGCATATGGTCGTCTACCTTCAGGGCCCTGCCAACCTCCAATTCCTCCCGATCCACCAGCTCCAGGCAGGGGCGGGTCCCCATGCAGAAGAATACGGCTCCGCCGGTATACGCCGATCCGTCGGCAAAGTGGGCCGTAATCCCCGTTTTTGTCCGCTCCAGGGAAGAAAGGGCTCTTCCAAACAGAAGCTGCACCCCCCTGCTGCGGAGCCTGCCGTGAATCTCCTCCGAAACCTCCGGCAGTGCAGCCAGAGGGAAGATCCGATCGGCCAGGTCGGCCAGAGCCACCGGAATACCACGGTTCCGCAGCGCCTCCACCACCTTGATGCCCACCATGGACGCCCCCACTACCAGGGCGGAGGAAATAAGTCCTTTCTCCAAGGCGAAATGCAGTTTCTCCGCATCGTCTACGGTCCGCATGGCGTAGACGCCCTGCTCCGGGAGACCCGGAATCGGCGGAATCAAGGCTCTGGCACCGGTGGCAATCACGATATCGTCGTACTGCCGCGCGGTGCCGTTCTCCAGTATCAGCGCTCTTTCGTCAGCCCGCAGCCTTACAACCGGTGTGTTGGCAAAGAGCCGGATCCCCAGCTCCCTGACTACCTGTTCCCTGCTTCCAAAGGGAAAAAGCGCCTCCCTGGCAATACGACCCGAAGCATAATAAGTGGTCAGCATCGGATTGCTCGGCCCATCGTCCGTGGTGGAATAAACGTGTATTTCCTCTCCCGGACAGCGGATGCTGAGCGCCCGTGCGGCGTGGTACCCCGCACTGCCGAAGCCAACAATCGCTACTCTGCCCACAGTATTTCTCCCCTTTCCTGAACACCGCGGGTCGCGGGTATTCATCAGTATTTTATCACAAGTATTCTTTAGATACAACGCAAAAAGAAAAATATCGATTTTCCACAATGCATGGCAAATTTTTTGTATATATTGTACATTTTTTATTTTGTACTCCCTTTTTTATTGCGCGCACAGTCAAAAGCATGTATAATGCAACCGTCAAAACATGTATCTTATTTAGATATATGTTTTGCGCAGTTCCATTGAGAGAGGGAACCCAGCGAACCGAATAGAAGGAGGAATTGAATATGGCAGAACTCACCGCAAGTACCAAGAGCAGACTTACCACCCGAAACCTGGCCATTGTTATCATCACTGTCGTCATCTATTTTTTGATCACGGCAATCCCGGCCCCCGAAGGACTGGGACAGCCCGGCTTAAAAGCCATTGCGCTGATGATCTGCGCGTTGATCTTCTGGATCTTCGATGTGATGCCCATTGGTGTAACTGCGCTGCTTTTCACCGTACTCCAGCCCATTGTGGGGACGGTAAACCCCAACTCCATGGCGGCCAACTTCATGCCCACCACCTTTTTCTTCAGCGCAGCCTGCTTCCTCATCGGTCAGGCCCTGTTGGAGACCGGGCTGGGCAACCGCGTGGTGCTGGGACTGTTGAAAATCGCCAAGAACCGGCCCAAGCGCCTGCTGTTTCTGCTGATGTGCGTCACCTCCCTCATCTCCTTTGTCATCGCTAATCTGGCCCTGTCAGCCATGATGGTGCCGCTGCTCATCAAGATCTTCAAGGCCAATGACATGCAGCCCGGCAAGAGCAATTTTGCCAAGGCCTGCCTGATCGGTGTACCTATCGCCATCTCCATCGGCGGCTGCGCCACCCCTGCCGGCGCTCTGCCCAACTATCAGGCCATGGCCCTGGCCGCCGAGATCAGCGGCGAGGCCATCACCTTCGGCCAGTGGTTCACCTATGGCGCTCCTCTGGCCATCATCCTGACTCCTCTGGCCTATCTGGTTGTGGTGAAGATCTTCAAGCCCGAGGTAGAACTCCTCAAGAGCGCCGACCTGGAGGCCGAGTATCAGTCCCTGGGCAAGATGTCCTTTAAAGAGTGGGCCTTCATCGTCATCTTCGCCCTCCTCATCGCCTCCTGGTTCCTCACCGACATCGCCATGCCCGTCTCCGCCATGGTGGCCTGCGGCGTCTTCTTCATTCCTAAACTGGATATTCTGGACGGCAAGAGCTTCAATAAAGCCATTAACTGGAATGTACTGATGCTGATCTGCGGCTCCACCGGACTGGCAATGGCTATCTTCCAGACCGGTGCGGCGGCCTGGATTGCCAACACCGTTCTGGCCCCCTTCACCTCCACCAGTCCTATCCTCATGATCGGTATGATCGTCTTCTTCGCCATCTTCATGCACATTCTGATCCCGGTTAACCCCTCCATGGTCTCGGTCTTTGTGCCCATTGTAGCCCTCTTTGCCCCCACCATGGGTCTGCCGGTGGCCACCCTGGTGCTGCCCCTGGCCTACGCCGTCAACTGCGCCCTCATCCTGCCCTTTGACCCGGTCTTCGCCCTTACCTACTCCTCCGGGTACTACTCCATGCGGGATCTGCCCAAACCGGGCATTCCCATCTCTATCATCTGGGTCTTTGTGGGCACCGCAGTGATGCTCTTGGCGCTTTAGCGCTTCCCCGCTGCATCAGAGTCTCTTCTGAAGCGGCGCGCTCGGACGCAGTCAGGTGTTGGTTCCGCAAAAAAGCTATGGAGAATTGCCTTGTCAGCAATTCTCCATAGCTTTTTCATCCGTACGTTCCGCAATCCCCCGCTCTTCTCAGATCCTTCGCCCCCGGCTCATGCCGCTTCGCAAAGGGCGGGGCGCAGGCCTCCCCACCGCTGCCGGAATTCGATCCTTAGCGGTTCTCGCGCTTATTCACCATTGACAGATATCGATAAATACTGGCCTCTGAACAGGCGAGTTGAGCCGCTACATCGCTCACCGCTCCTTTAATCAAAAATGTTCCGCGCCGATCCAATTCCTCCACCACAGCAATTTTCTCCTCCTGCGTCAGCCGATCTGCGGATACATTGGAAACCAGATCAGATATGATCGCGTGGGTCATATCGCTTACATTCCGGTGAAATCTCTCTACGGGAGCAGCCTGCTGAGGGCACTCCCAAATCTCTTCCGGAGAAAGCCTGCCGAGTGCGAGCACACTTCTTCCCAATGATTCATACGCCTGGACGTCGACATTGACGCACAGCATCCCCAGCAGGACGCTTTCCTTCCGGATAAACCACGTGGAGGAGCGCAAGCGCCTGCCATCCTTGGTGCGTCCTTCATAATTGACATGGTAAGGCTCTCTCTTCCAGGCCTCCTCCGATATAATGCGCAGTGCATGGTCAGTCAGCGGATCACCCACCTGCCGGCCGCTGACATGCCCATTTACGATGGCCAGAATAGACTGTGTACTCACGTCCTGCAGCACAATTTCCCAGTGTCGGGGGCATACGTTTCCAAGAAAATGTACCAGTTCAACATATACTTCCAATCCTTTTTCCATAGCCATCTCCAAGTATTTATCATTTTTATTATTATACAGTATTTAAATTAGAATTACAATTTAAAATAAAAATTATTTGTAATAATTTTTTCTTAACAAAGCAAAAATTTTGTGCTATACTGTTTCCAACACTTTTTGAGAAAGGGTTGAGCTCTATGGCTATGACCAAACAGATTTTGTCTTCTCCCAATGCCCCAGCCGCCGTTGGGCCCTATTCGCACGGGATTTCGGCTACAGGCAACATCATCTGCATCTCCGGTCAGCTCCCAATAGACCCCGCTACCGGCCAATTTGCACAGGGCGGCATCCGCGCCCAAACCCGGCAATCACTGACAAACCTGCGTGCAATCCTCAGCGAGGCCGGCGCCGATCTGTCCAACGTCATCAAAACTACGGTATTTTTAAAAAGCATGGATGACTTTTCCGCCATGAACGAGGAGTACGCCTCCTTCTTTCGCTCTGCTCCTCCCGCCCGGTCTGCCTTCGAGGTGGCCCGTCTTCCAATGGACGCTTTAGTGGAGATTGAGGCAATCGCCGTGGTATAATCACCAGGCAGCCCCTCGAGAAGGACGCTTCCTCCCGCAGACAATGTGGCTGCTGATACAGGCCATGTCACACCTCTTCTCTATTTTCGCCACAGATAAAAGCAAACTCACAACAACAGGAACAGTCCTTGAAGGAATGCCCCCGGCGCAGGTCTCCGGCCTGCGCCGGGGGTTATTTTAAACGTTAAGGCGGCGGCATTCGATTTTCTCTCTTCAATAATGTGCTGCAAACCTGCCCGCCGAGTGGAAACAGCTCACAGCTTGTTGTATTTAATATTATAATAAGTTTTAACAATTTACAAGTAAAGCAATGTGCATTTTTGTTTTATCGCTTGGTAAATATATTAAGTTTTTAAGTAATTATCAATATATTACAGTCGTTTTGCCCAATTTAAAATGGCATTTTTGGTTATTCATATAAATTTTTTTCATTATAATATTTTATTGCATTTTTAACTTGTCTTACTTATAATGAACTCACCCAAACTTGTATTGAAGTATAATAAGTCAAGCAAACACTAATATCACCTGCAGGTAAAGCAAATGCTCCACATTTCAGCAGAAAGGTTGTGGCGCTCAAATAGTATCGAAGCTGTTTATAAATACCTATAAGAATAAACCCGAAGGCCTTAACGATAAGTTTTGTATTATATCGTCGATCAATGTGCCATACGGCAGATATGTCAGGAGGTGAGCGCCAGAGTATCAAACGGCTGAGTATAATGAATTAAAAGAGAGGGGCATGTATCTATGAATAACAAAAGCGGAACAGCAATATCGTCTAAAAAAGCCATGGGGGGATGGGCGTTCCTGCCTTTCCTAATTCTGATTGGTATCGTTATCGCAAAGATCCTCGTAAATGCTGCAACTGGAACTCCTCAGACCGGAAATAGTTTTCCCATTACTGCAGTTGTGCTAATTGCAACGGTCGCCAGTTTCTTTATTGGCAGTAGGGGCGACAAGGTCTCAAACCGAGTAGATGCATTTAGTAAGGGCGCCGCCAATCCCACCACTCTAATGATGGTAGTCATCTTCCTGTTAGCCGGCGTTTTCACCTCGGTTAGCCAGTCCATGGGCGGTATAGAGTCACTGAGCAATTTCCTGCTGCAGTTCATTCCGAAGAATATGATTTATGCAGGGCTTTTGTTTGTAACGTCCATCGTCTCCTTTTCCATTGGTACTTCTGTAGGTACTGTCACCGCCATGGTTCCTATCGCTGTCGGATTAGCCAATCAGGCAGGTCTGGACGTTGTTATCGCCGTCTCGGCCGTAGTAGGCGGCGCCAGCCTCGGAGATAATCTTTCCTTTGTATCCGATACCACTATCGCAGCCACCCGTGGCTTAGGCTGTGAAATGAAGGACAAATTCAAGTTCAATATCATGCTGGTCATTCCCGCTTTGATCATCGCCCTCATTATCTACGGCGTACTAGGCACCTCCGCCGCCGGTGGAGCGGCCCCCGAGATCGGAAGCTACAACATCATTAAAATGCTGCCTTATTTCTATATTATTGTGGTTGCTGTTGCCGGTATGAATATCATGACTGTACTCACCACCGGTATTATCTTCTCTGCTCTTGTTGGCTTCTGTTTCGGCGATTTCACCGTTATGAGCTTTATGTCTGCTGTGGGTGCCGGCATGACCAAGATGAGCAGCACCATCTTCATTTCCCTTCTGTTCCAGGGTATGATGGGCGTCGTCGCCTATAACGGAGGCATTGATTGGCTCATCAACAAGCTGACCAGCAACATCAAAACAGCCAAGGGCGCGCAGTACAGCGTTGCCGCTCTGGCCTTCCTGCTGGGCGCTCTGATCCGCAGCACCAGTGCCATTATTGTGGCCGCCCCGCTGGCCAAAACCATCACCGAGCCCTACAAGGTCGATGCCCGCAGGACCGCCAGCCTTTTGGACATCTTTGCCACCATGCAGAACGGCGTTGTTTTCTGGGCCGGTCTGACGGTGGACGCCTCCTCCCTGGCAGACGGCGTGGATCCTGTGAGTTTGGTCCGGTTCGCTATTTACCCGATTTGTATTGCGGTCATTACACTACTGTCTATCCAGTTCAACCTCTTCCAACGCAAAGGTAAGGCCGTTTCTTAGACAATAACCGACCGAGTCAGTGATATTTGGAGCATTGGAGAATAGCTGTTATGAATTATGATTTTGATAATGTAATCTCGCGCAAAGGAACCGGTTCCATTCGCTGGGATACCGTAGAAGAGAAGTATGGCGAGCCCGATCTTATCCCATTGACCACCGCAGATATGGATTTTCCAGCCGCTCCTCCCATACAAGAGGCCATCAAGCGGGCGGCCGACTTCGGTATTTTCGGATATACGCGCGCGACAACATCCTACTACGAAGCGGTCATCGAGCGTTTTTCTCAAAAATGGAACTGGAATATCCAGCGCGACTGGATTCTCCACAGCCCCGGCGTCGTGGGGGCTGTAGCCTACTGCATACAGGGCATGACCAGCCCCGGAGACGGCGTGGTGCTCCCAACTCCTATGTACCACCCCTTTGCCCACCTCATCGAAGACAACGGGCGGACCATTCTGCGCAGCCCGCTGCTGCAGACAGGGGAGCGCTTTGTCCTGGATTTTGCATCGCTGGAGCGTCAGCTCGCCCATCCCAAGGCCAAGCTTATGATCTTCTGCAATCCTCACAACCCCATCGGGCGCGCATGGACGTACGAAGAACTGCATCAGGTCTGCGCGCTATGCCTCAAGTACGGCGTGCCGCTGATCTCCGACGAAATTCACTGCGACTTTGTTTTCCCCGGGCACTCGTTTACCTCTGCCGCCGTACCCATGCAGAAATTAGGAGGGCTGGAGCATCTCGTCGTCTGCTCCTCCGCCAGCAAGTCCTTTAATCTCGCCGGGCTCCAGACTTCCAATATCATTATCCCGGGAGAACAGCTGCGCAAGAAATTTGCCAGGGTTTTGACCAATCAGCACATGATGGAGCTGAACATGCTCGGCCCCATCGCCACCGAAGCCGCCTACCGCTATTGCGACGACTGGCAGGCACAGCTGCTGGCATATCTGGACAAAAACCGCCGCTATATCATAGACTTCCTCCGCTCCCATACACCCGAGCTGATCCCCATTCCCCCGGAAGCGACGTACATGCTCTGGATCGACTGCCGAAATCTGCGTCTCAGCGACGAGGACCTTGAGGCCCTGTTTGTCCACAGAGCAAAGGTCGGCCTGAATATGGGTAGCTCGTTTGGTCCCGAGGGCTCCGGCTTTGTCCGCTTAAACTTCGCCAGCCCCCTGCAGATAATCAGCGATGCCATGGGCCGCATAGAAACGGCCATCACTGCTCTTCACTCCAGCGGTTTTGCGTCATAAACAGTTTCTCCCCCTTTTTGACGTACATCCGCAAAAAGCTTCTGTCCGCACACAGGTGCGGACAGAAGCTTTTATCTGCTAATGAAGGCTGCGCCGGGGAGAGAGAATCTCAAAGCCCGTCTTTTCATTGATTGTGCCGAAAATACCGCGTGGGGCAATGAGGATGACCACCACAGCGATGAGGCCCAGAATGATCATGGACCAGCCAGGGAAGTTATACAGGTACTGGGTCAGCAAGACGTAGAGGATGGCGCCGATGATGGGGCCTTCCATAGTGCCGCTGCCGCCGATGATGACCATAAATGTCATGGCTACCGTCCACTGGATAGAGAAGCCGGCGGAGGGGACGATGTAGCCCTGTACCATGTACATGACGCCGCCGGCCAGGCCGGTAAAGAAGCAGGCGATCATGTAGCACTTGATCTTGGTCTTGTAGATAGGCACACCCATGGCCTCGGCGGCGCCTGCGCTGTCCCGGATGGCCATGAGGGCCAGGCCGGTCTTGGAGCGCATGAGGCACAGGACCACCAGCACAGCCACCACACCCAGTGCCATGGCGGTGTAGTAGATCTGGGTGCCCGAGAGCTGATAGACGGTGGAGATACCAATGCCCTGGGCGTAGCGCACGAACTTCCAGTTGGAGAAGGCGATGAGCAGGGCCTCAGCCACCACCCAAGAGCCAATGGCAAAATAGACGCCGGTCATCTTGAAGAGGGCCGGAGAGACCGCCAGGCCGAAGAGCACCGAGAACACGGCACCCATGAGGATGGCCACATAGATATTGATGCCGTAGTTTACCGAGAAGACGGCCAGACAGTAGCCGCCGATGCCGATAAATGCCTGCATCCCCAGGGAGAGGAGGCCGGCGTACCCCCCCATCAGGTTCCACATCTGCCCCATGGCCATGTAAATAAAAATCAGGCTCAGGATGGAGAGCATGTTGCTGGAGCCAAAGGCCGGCAGCACAAGCAGCACCACGAGGATGATAATTCCGACGATGAGGCCGATGGGAGATTTCTTCCCGGTCCGGTTCAAAAGGGTCATAGTACCATCACTTCCTTTCTGCTTACTTGCGGGCGCCGGAGACCAGGAGGCCGTTGGGACGGACCGCCAGGATGACCAGCAGGACGATATAGGCGATGAGCATCTGGACGCCGGATCCAAAGAAATAGCCGCCCAGGAGCTGAGCCACCCCCAGCACCACGCCGCCCAACAGAGTGCCGATGAGGCTGCCCATGCCGCCGATGACCACCACGCCGAAGGCAATGATGAGGTAGGACGTGCCGGAGGCGGGATTGAAGGTAAAGGTGGAACCCACCAGAGCGCCGGCAATGGCGGCGGTAACCATGGCGATGATCATGGCATAGCTATAGGCCCGCTTGGTATTCACACCCATGAGTTCTGCGGCCATGGTGTCGTTGGAGGTAGCCCGGATGGAGCGGCCGAAGTTGGTCTTTTGCATGATATAGCTCAGCACCGCAATGACCACCAGGCCTACAATGAAGCTGAACAGATAGATGCCCGAGATGGACAGCACCTTCGTGGAGAGCACGTTGGTGGAGGCCAGAGAATTGGGGATGGACTTGTAGTCGGCGCTGAAGAGTTTCAAAATCAGGTTGGATAGAAAGATGGACACACCGAATGTGACCAGCAGAGCTGGCTCGGAACCCTTGTCCAGCACCCGGTTGACCAGGCAGTTCTGTACCACAAAGCCTATGATCGCCATGATGACCACCGAGATAATTACCGACAGGAACAGCGGCAGGCCGCTGGTGGTAGTAAGCAGCATGGTGATGTAGGTGCCCAGAATCATCAGGTCGCCGTGGGCCAGGTTGGTCAGGCCCATAATGCCGAAGACCATGGACATACCGATGCCGATGATGGCGTAGAGCCCGCCCAGCAGGACGCCCTGGATCAAACACTGTAACATAAAAGCAGCAGCTCCTTCCCTAGTGTGCGAACTTGTTGATGCCGAAGTAGGCGTCGTTGACCTCTTCCGGATCCAGCTCGCTGGACTTGCCCTCCATCACGACCCTGCCCTCCAGGATCACATAGGCGTAGTCCGAATGTTTGAGGCTCCGGTTTACATCCTGCTCTACGATCATCAGGGTGACTCCGGTATCCGCAATCTCCCGCAGTTTGGCATAGATGTCTTTGATGACCACAGGGGCCAGACCCAGGGAGATTTCGTCACAGAGAAGGAGCTTAGGCTCCATCATAATGCCCCGGCCGATGGCAAGCATCTGCCGCTGACCGCCCGAGAGGAAGGTCGAGAGCTGATTCTTCTTCTCTTCCAGCACGGGAAAGAGCTTATAAATCTTATCCAGGCGCTCCAGGCGCTCCTTGTTGGATTTGCAAAGGTAGGCCCCCATAAGCAGGTTATCCTGAACCGTCATTTTTTCAAAACAATGGCTCCCCTCAGGGCTCATGGTGAGACCGGCGGCGGCAATTTTACTGGGCTTGAGCCCGCCGATGCTCTTTCCCATAAATTCAATGCTGCCCTTGCTGGGCCTGTTGATGCCGCAGATGGTCTGCATAATGGTGGACTTTCCTGCGCCGTTAGCTCCAATGAGAGCTACGATGGTACCCTCCTCCACCTTCAGGCTGACGCCATTGATGGCCTGGAAATCGCCATAGCGCACATCTAAATCCTTGACTTCCAGCATGCTCATCAGTCCTCGTCACCTCCCATGTAGACTTCCTTCACCGCATCGGAGTTCATGACCTCCAGCGGAGTACCGCAGGTCACATCCACACCGTTTGCCAGCAAAAGCACCCGGTCGGTACCTTCCAGCATAGTACGGATGATATGCTCAATCCAAATCACCGACAACCCCTGACTCTTCACGGTCTTGACCAGCTGAATGACAGTCTCCACCTCGGATTCGGTCAGGCCTCCGCCCACCTCGTCCAGCAGGAGAACCTTGGGGTTGGTGGCCAAGGCCCGGCCAATCTCCAGCCGCTTGCGATCCAGCAATCCCAGCTTTGAACCAAACCAGGTCAGCTTGTCCTGAAGGCCGATGGTCTCGGCCACCTCATGGGCCCTGACTTTGGCCTGTTTCTCTGTCATCCCTGCGCCATACACGCCGCCTACCATGATATTTTCAAAGACCGTCATCTTCTCGAAGGGCCGGGGCACCTGAAAGGTGCGGCCAATCCCCGATTTGCAGCGTTTGGTGATATCCTCGTTGGTAATGTCTTTTCCCTGGTAAGTAACTGTGCCCTTGGTGGGCTTCAGGATGCCGGTCAGGATGTTCAGCATCACGGTTTTTCCGGCGCCATTTGGGCCGATAACCCCCAGAACTTCGTTCTCCTGGAGCTCAAAGTTGACAGACTTGAGCACATCGTTGCTGCCGAAGGAGATCCCCAGATCCTTTACGCTTAGAATCGTACTCAATGGAACAACCTCCATACTCTCAATGATGGTGCGGGGAGAGGCGAACCCCCTCACGCCTTGTTAGAACGGCGCCGACGGGGCGCATCTCTCTCCGCACCGCCGCCGGGCGGCCGCCGCTAGGGCGGCCGCCCGGCCTTCAGTGCGCTTTAAAATATCGGTCAGTTACCCATTAGCGAGTGCTGTGGGGCAGGGTCTTCAGCTCCCCGGTAAGCGGGCACTCGGGAATCTGGGTGTTCAGAACAATCTTCTGGACATAGCCGCCGTCCTCGTAGACCCACTGGCCGGTGACCAGATTCATAACCGACACATGCTCGTCATTGTACTGGACATTGCCGATACAGGTGTCAAGATTGGTGGCCGCAGTGGCCTCGATAATTTTCTGAGGATCCAGGGAGCCGGCACGCTCCAGAATGTCCACTAAAATCTCCACATTGGCATACTTGTAGCCCATGGTGGCGGGGGCGGGCTCATTATATTTTGCCGTCCACCAATCTCCCAGCTCCTTGGAGGTCTCCCCCGTGATGGAGGAGACAAAGGGGTGATCAGGTGTCCACCAGACCTCGGATACCAGGCCGTCACAGATGTCGGTACCGCCAGCCACTGCCTCCACATCGGCCACAAAGAGGGTGGCCTTGGCAATGGTGCAGAGCTTGGGCACATACCCCTGCTGGTTGCACTGCTTCCAGAAGGTGGAGAAGTCGGGGGTAATCATAACGCCCATCAGGATGTCGCACTCGGCATTCTTCAGATCATTGATAATGCTGGTATAGTCGGAAGTGCCGGAGGTAAACCGGCCGGGATCCACCACGGTATAGCCGCGGCTCTCGGCAAACTCAGCGATGGCGCCGGACATCTCGATACCCTCGGCGTCATTGGCAGCCAGAATGCCCACTGTTTTGTTGGAGTCAATGGCATCCCAGGCGTCCGCAAAGCAGGACAGCTCGTTCTCGGTGTTGAAGCCTGCGTGATAGGAGTAGGTATAAGGGCCGTTGGCGGCCCAGGCGTCGGCGGGAGTATCCACAGAGATGCAGGGAATACCGGCACGCTCACAGGCCGCAGAGACGGGGTTGACGGTGTCGGCGGTATGAGAGGTGATCATGACATCAATGCCGCTCTCATTGAGGAGCTTTGTGGCGCCCTCAGAGGCCTTGGTGGTGTCGGACTCGGAGTCCACCATCACGAAGCGCACGGGCAGCTTCTTGCCATACTCCTCCAGATAGATACCCCCGTCGGCATTGATAGACTCAATGGCGTATTCCTCTACATCCAGGGAGCCCTTGCCAAAGGAAGCCAGCGAGCCGGTCATGGGAGCTACGCGGCCCACGACGATCTCGGTCTTTTCGGCGCCGTTGGAACTGCCGCCGGAGGGGGTGCTGGCGGCGCCGCCGCTGTTGGATCCGTTTCCACTGCCGGAACAGCCAGACAGGATTATCCCGCCCATCAAGGCTGCAGCTGATACCAGGGAAACCGCTTTCAAGAGACGTTGATTCACGTTTGAAAACCTCCTTCAATTTAGAAGTATCAAATGATACTCCCGCTGAGACCTCGTTGTCTCGTTGCTCTCACTTTAAAACCTCAACCTTAAAGAATCCTGAACTTCGGCTTAATGAACGGTTAAACCAGAAAAAAACGCTCCATTTTGTAGTTTCAAACAAAACAGAGCGTTTTATTTTAGTTAATATGCCATCTGCCCCAAATTTAAAGTACCATTTTTGGCTATTTTGTCATAATTCTTTCACGAATTCCCGCAGAAGTTCCCCGATTGGGCAGCGTCACCAGGAACTCTGTCCCCTTTGGCTGGTTGCGCCGAACCTTAATCCTGCCCCGATGCCGCTCAGTGATGAGGCTGGCAATATAGAGCCCCAGACCACTTCCATCCTTAGTAGCCCGCGCCTTTTCGTCGCGGTAAAAACGGGTAAAGACCTTGTCCATCGCCTCTTCACTGATGCCGATACCGGTGTCCTTCACCGAGATGGTCACCTCATTCTCCCCACCGGTGACGGCAAGTACAATGGCATCCCCCTCTTCGGTATACTTTACGGCATTTTCCAGCAGAAGGCCCAGCAGCTGACCTATCAGCTTCTTATCTGCCCAAAGGCTCAGGCCAGGTGTAACCCGAATCTGTAGCGTTTTTCCCCCGCTCTCAGCCTGAAAGAGATAGGGCTCGGCATAGTCCCGAACAAAATCCTCCAGCCGGAAGAGGTCATAATTCAGGTGCATTTCTGCCGACTGAAGGCTATCCATCGACAGCATGTCCGAGGTCATGCGCCGCAGCCGGGAGGTTCCGGATAGGGACTGAAGAACCAGCTCGCTGTGGTCCAAAATCCGATCTCCCGGATTTTGGAGGAGGAGCTCCAGAGAGTTGTGGATAACCGCCAGGGGGGATCGCAGTTCGTGGGATGCGAAGGAAATGAACTCATCCTGTTTATCCCAGGCATCGGTCATCGCCCGGACCAGCAGATGGACAATAAACCAGCTGGCCGCTACCGACACCACCAGAACAATGACCATGCCCTTAAGCAGGGAATCCCGGATCAGCACCAGGGATGCCGCGATATCAGTGACATCAGTGGCCAGCTGGATATAGTGCACGGTTCCACGGGCATCCTCCGCCTCCAGGGTATGGGTGCGATAGATCAGCTTCTGCCCATTGCGGTAAAATGCCTTGTTCAGGGTGTGGCCCGCGTCTTCCGGTGAGAAACTCAAACTGTACAGGTAATCGAAGTAGGTCAGGTAAGTTGAGTTTGTGATATTCCCCTGTTCGTCCCGCATGACGATGAACATGCGATAGTTGATGATGTGGCTGCCATTGCCCGTATAGACAATATTCCGTCCCGCCAGAAAATTTTCGATGGAGGAGTCGATGTTTTCCCGGATCATCTTACTGGCGTCAGAAAAGCCGCGATCCACCTCTTCATATAAAGTAGTAGAGGCGCTTTGGTAAACAGAATAGCAAAAGGCGGCAAAGCAGCCCAGAAAGATCAGAATCAGGAGGATCATATACTGAAGACGCTTTTTAATTAAAATGGTCTTTCTATTCATAGAGCTCACTGTCATCGGTAAGGATATAGCCGAGCCCCCGCACCGTCTTCAGGTACTTATCGTAACCATACTCCTTGAGCACCTTGCGTACCTGGCTTGCGTATACCTCTACCACCGAAAAGCTGGTGGAGGAAAAGAACCCCCACACCCGCTGAAAAATCCGCTCCTTATGCAGTATGATGTTTTTATTGCTTACCAAATATTCCAACAGGTCAAACTGCTTTCCATGAAGATCCAGCTTCTCCCCCCGGATGGAGGCAACTCGGGTACTTAAATTGAGGGTAAGCTCCAGAAAGCTCAGGGTATTTCCTTCCTTATATCCCGTCTTGCTGCGGCGGACCAGAGCCTCCAGGCGGGCCTGCAGTTCATCAATATCGAACGGTTTTGCCAGATAATCGTCCGCGCCCGACTTGAGCCCCTTTACTTTATCGGCCACTTGATCCAGCGCAGTCAGAATCAGGATGGGCACCGTCACGCCGTTGGAACGGACTTCCCGGGTCACGTCGTAGCCGTCCATATTGGGCATCATCACATCCATGATTACCACGTCATACTCATTGTGCAGAATCTTTTGCAGGCCCTCCCGGCCGTCGTAGGCCTGCTCCACCTCGAACAGATGCTTAATACTCTCGCAGATATTGCCCGACAGCACACGGTCGTCCTCCACCACCAATGCCTTCATGATACACCTCCCCATCAGGAATCCTGCCTGTGCGGCTTTCATCATAGCATATCCAGGGCGAAGAAGCAATTTGCCAGCAAAATATTTTCTCCTGCCGGAATATCCGGGATAGAAAAAACGGCAGGGCGCCGGTTTACAACCATCAGCGCCCTGCCGCTTGCGGTTCAAATGCAGTGACAGCAGGCAAAGTGTCCTGGAGAGATCTCCCGCATCTGCGGGGCCTCCTGGGTACAGATATCCGCTTTAAAGGGACAACGGGGGTGAAACGGACAGCCGGAAGGCTTATGTAGTGGACTTGGAATCTCTCCCACCGATTTAATCTTCTGCGGCTTCAGCTTCTCCTCCTCGTCGCTGAGCACCGGGATGGAAGCCAGGAGCATCTGCGTATAGGGATGGCGGGGATTCTCGAAAAATTCCGCCGTATCGGCGTATTCACAGATACTGCCCAGGTACATGACGGCCAGCCGGTCGCACATGTTGCGTACCAAACAGAGGTTATGGGTAATAAAGAGATACGACAGGTTATTTTTTCGCTGGAGCTCGATAAGCTTATTGGTAATCTTGGCCTGAATAGATACGTCAAGGGCGGAGGTGGGCTCGTCCAGGACAATAAACTCGGGATTGGCCGCCAGGGCCCGTGCTACGCACACGAGCTGCTTTTCTCCGCCGCCAATCGCCCGGGGATATTTATCCAGATAGTGAACCGGCAGACCAACCTGCTCCAGAACCCCCTTGATACGGCTCTCAACTTCCGCGTTGGACAGGCGCTTCTCTGCGTACAGTTCAATAGGCACGGAGAGGATCTGCCGGATGGTTTTGCGGGGATTCAGGGATCCGCCGGGGTCCTGAAACACCAGCTGAATCTTTTTCTTGAGCGCAGGCTCCCTGGATTTGCTGGAGCGGCTGATGTCGATATCTCCCTGAAATGTAATGGAGCCCGCGGTAGGACCGTATGTTCCTACCAGCATAGAGCCAATGGTGGATTTTCCGGAGCCGGACTCCCCTACCAGTCCAAAGTTCTCCCCTTTACGGATGTCAAAACTCACCTTGTCCACGGCGGTCAAGGTTCCAAACTTTGTTCTGAACTGCTTGGTGAGCTCTTTAATCTGTATCACGTTGTCGCTCATACCGCCCCCTCCTCTCCCGGGTGGTGACAGGCTACCTGCCAGTTCTCCCGCCCCGGCACATCCTCTAAAACAGGAACTGTCTCCCGGCACTCCGGGGTGCAGCGAGGGCATCGTGCGGCAAAGCGGCAGCCTTTTGGTGGATTGATATAGCTGGGGATGTCTCCCGCTATGCCGTCGGCAATACCGTTGCCCACCAGCGTGGGCGTGGCAGCCAAAAGGCCGATGGTATAGGGGTGCCGCGGCCGCTCAAACACTTCCTTTGTCTTCCCTACTTCCACTACGTTGCCGGCGTACATGACGTATACTCGATCGGTGATCTTTCGAATGGCACCCAAGGCATGGCTGACCAGGACCAGGGATTTTTTCTTCTCACGCACCAGCTTGTCCAGCAGATCCAGGATTTGCTCCTCAATGGTCACATCCAGGGCTGTGGTGGGCTCGTCGGCCAGCATCAGCTCGGTATCCTTCATCAGGGCCATGGCAATGCATACCCGCTGCCGCATGCCGCCAGAGAGCTGGACCGGATAGCTGCCCAGCACCCGCTCGGGCGCAGGCATGGATACCGAGTCCAGTGCGTCCAGCATCATCTGGCGGTATTCCGCCTTACCTTTGCCGGGAAATTGACTTTTTAAGATATCAGTCATCTGCGTCGAAATTTTCAGTGTAGGATTCAGGGAACTGGACGGATCCTGGAAAATCATGGACACGTTCCTGCGCACACTGCGCACCCCTTTCTTACCGTCCACCGAAAGGCCGCACACCTCAATGGCATCCTTGTGGACAATGGCCGGAGGGCTCTGCAGCACGGCGGCGGCGGATTTCAGCACAGTGGTCTTGCCGCATCCTGCCTCCCCGATAAGGCCCACCCGCTCGGCCTGATTTACATGCAGGCTCAGACCTGGGATTACCTCCAGCACACCTTCGTACACCTTATATTTCACAGACAGGTTCTGAATCTTCAGTGCGAGATCTTTATTCTCCATGTCACTTCTCCTCCACGGACAGGACGTCGTTCAAGCCGTCGCCCAGCAGGTTGAAGCCCAGCACGATCAGAACCACTACGGCGGCGGGCATTACCGTCAGCCACCAGAACTCGGGCAGATAAGCGATACCGTCGGACACCATAGCGCCCAGAGAGGGCTCGGGGGGCTGCACGCCCAGGCCCACAAAGCTCATACTGGAGGCTGTGAGGATAATACTGCCCATATCCAAACTCATCTTTGTCACAATGGAGGAGGTGATATTGGGGAGCATCTCGCTCAGGAGAATCTTCAGTACCTTGACGCCGGACAGCTCCGTATAGACAATATACAGCTCATTGGACAGGGATGTCACCATGTTATAGGTCATGCGGGTATACCAGGGCCACCAGGCAACCGCGATGCCGATGGCCGCGAAGAGGTAACCGTTGGTAAACATCGTGCAGACCACCATAGCCAAAATCAGAGGTGGGATCGCCATGAAAAGCTCGGTCACCCACATGATGAGCTTGGAGATCAGTTTCCCCTTGTAGTACCCGGCGATAAGGCCCAGGATAACGCCCAGAGGCACCGAGATGGCAAGTACCAGCAGACCGATGACCAGAGAGGAGCGGGTACCGATGAGCATACGGCTGAATACATCCCTGCCGTACTCGTCAGTACCTGCCAGGTGAGAGGCGCTGGGCCCCTGGAAGGCCTCGACAATGTTGGTTGTCAGTCCGGCATCCTCCGGGTAAGGAACGATATACGGCGCAAAGATAGCCACAAAGATAACCAGCAGCACTACAATCAGGCCCAGCATGGACAGCGGATTGCGGGAAAACTTGTACCAGCTCTTCTTCAGCGACTCAATTCTGGGATTCTGGCCCTGCTCCATCGCCGCGGTGGCTTTCAGTTCTTTTGTCATCATACGCTATCACTCCGATGTGTTGATGCGGATTCTCGGATCCAGGAAAGCAACGCCGATATCCACCAGCGCGTTAACCACGGCGAAGATAATGCCGAACACAAAGGTGACGGCCACAATACCGTAAGGATCCTTGTTCTGGATCACGTTCAGACTGTACTGTGAAAATCCTGGATAGCGGAAAATTACCTCGATGATAAAGGCATTGCCGATCAAAGAGGCCACCTGCAGGCCGTAGATTGTCAGTGTGGGAATAAAGGAGGGCTTCATCAGATGCTTCATAACCAGCTTTCCGCGGCTGACACCCGCCACCTGTGCAAAGGCAATATAGTCTGCATTGATATTCTCCGCCATGGCACCGCGGTGAATACGGGCCATATAGGCGATGCTGCCCAGGGAGAGGCTCAGGCAGGGCAGCACCATACACTTGAGCACCTGGCCGAAAAGCGCAATGTCGCCAACCAGCAGACAGTCCAGTCCCATCATGCCGGTACGCACATAGTTATCCGGAATTGTGGGCATTCCTCCGATTGGAAAGAGGCCAAGCGTAAAGCTGAAAACCAGCAGCAGCAGTACGCCTATGGCGTAGGCCGGTGTACAGACCCCCAGATAGGATACAAACCGGATCAGGTTGTCCAGCCAGGAATTTTTAAAAATGGCCGACAGCGTGCCGACCGCCACGCCCACGACCAGGATGAGAATGGCGCAGTAAAAGACCAACTCAAGGCTCTTGGGCAGGTACTGCTTGATGTCCTCAGACACATTGCGGTGCGTGAAGAGTGACTCGCCAAAGTCGCCCTCCGTAATCACGCCCTTCAGCCAGTGGGCCCATTGGATCGGAAGGGCGCGGTCAAAATACAGCTCGCTGCGCTTCTGTGCGATGGTCTCCTCCGGCGTCATAGGTCCCATGGAGATCTTGACCGGATCGCCGGGAATCAGACGAATGAAGGAGAACACCACAAAGGAGAGCACCAAAAGCAAGACAACTGTATGCAGCAGCTTTTTTAAAATGGCAATGACAGTCTTTCGCATAGTGGCTCCTTACTCGTCAGGGCCAGAAGCACCCGCCTCTGGCCCTGACGCATGTCTTCAATAGATGGAGTTACTTCATGGTATAGTCGGCATAGTAAAAGTTGTATTCGGTAGCGGCGTGATAGGAGGGCCACTCAAAAGCGTTGGCGTTGTAGATGGGTTTGATTACCGAGGCACAGGTGTAGACAGAGGGGACTACCTCCTCCACCAGATACTTCTGCATCTCACCGTACAGCGCCACGCGGGCGTCGTCATCTACTGTGCCCAAAGCCTCATTGAGCATGGTGTCGTACTTCTCATCCTGCAGCCACTCGTTCTGATTCCAGTTCCCCACCGTCCAGGAGGCATATTTGAACTCCAGAATGGAGCCCGCCTCAGGATAATTGGCCGTGGCGTAGGCGTTGGTCACATTGGGGCTGGTAGAGATATCTGCCTCATTGTTGCAGAACTGGACCCAGGGGGTCTCATTGATAACCACGGTGAAGCCCAGGCTCTCCAGAGAGGAGGCCAGCAGATAAACCAGCTTGCCGGTGTCGCCGTTGCCCTCGATATAGTCCAGCTGAATGGGATAGCTGGCCAAGTCGGCGGCGTATTTCGAGGCGGCAATCTCCTCCTTCGCCTTTTCCAAATCGTAAGTAAACCCTGTAAAGTTTTCCACATAGCCGAAGAGATTGGTCGGCACGGGACCGCTGGCGTCGGGCGCGCCGCCCAGAATGGACTTCATCTGCTCATAGTCGGCGGCATAGGAAATGGCACGGCGGATATGCACGTCGTCAGTGGGGGCCTTTTTGGTGTTCATCATAAAGTAATTCAGGCCGGTCTCCTGAAGTTCAGCTACCTCAATGCCCTCGTTGGCGGTCAGAGAGGTGATGGTGGTGGAGTCCTGATGTCCATGGACAAAATCCAGATCACCGCTGCTCATAAGCATTTTGGTGGTAGAGGCTTCGGTCAGTTCCTGAATTTCAACGGTATCCGGTGCAGTCTCGGGGACGCCGCCGTTCCAGTAGCTTTCATTCTTGGCCAGCACCATGGTATCGTGTACGGAGAAGGAACTGATGACATAGGGGCCGGATCCTGCGGAGTGTGTCAGCAGATAGCCAGTACCATAGTCGCCGTTTTCACCGTACATCCCCTCCGCAACAGTATTGGCCTCCACAAGCGCGCTGTTGACAATGCGGAAGGAGGTCAAGGCGGAAACGAAGGGGCCGAAGGTCTTGTTCAGCTTAAACTCCACCGTGTACTCGTCTACCGCCACCGTTTCAGCCAGCACATCCTGCAGAATATAGGCAAAGCCCTCGCCCATGGTCATCATGCGGTCAAAGCTGTATTTGACATCCTTGGAGGTCATGGGAGTGCCGTCGGCAAAGGTCACGTCCTGGCGCAGCTTGAAGGTATAGCTCAGACCGTCCTCACTGGCCTGCCAGCTCTCGGCGAGCTGGGCCTCGGGACTGCCATCCTCGGCGTTGGGCACCACAAGGCACTCGTACAGATTCACATAGAGCATCAAGTCATTTTCACCGGTTCCCCGGGCAGGATCCACCGTCTCGGGAGTTGTGGTGCAGGTGCCCCGCAGCACAGTAGCGCCTGCGGGGGCGCTGGTTCCGGGATCTCCCGTGCTGGGCGTACCGGTGCTGGGTGTATTTCCTCCACCGTCCGTAGTCCCGCAGGCGGCCAGCGCCAGCAGCATTGCTGCGGCCAAGATAGTGCAGAGCAGGCGTTTCATCTTCTTCATTGCAGTCTCCTCCTTTAGTTGGTCAGTTCATGGACGGCAAAGCCATACATCACCGTATTCTGGATGATGTTTCGTCTTAACGTCCGTTCATTGGGAGCATGTACGGTCAGCTCCTCCTTTGGATAGACCGAACCAAAGCAAACACAGTTGGAAAAGGCCCGGGCATAGGTACCGCCGCCAATGGCCGAGAGCACGGCCTCTTCTCCCGTTACGGTCTCATAGACCCGGCATAGCGTCTGGATAAACTCACTGTCTGACGGGACGTACAGAGGATGCTTGAGATGCTCCCCCTCTGCCCGGAATCCCCTGGCTTCAAATGCGCCGCGGACTTTTTCAGCCACCTGGTCCAGGGAGACCGTTACCGGAGTCCGCACATCCAGCTTGGCCCGCAGAACCCCGTCCTCCAGAGAGAGCATCCCCAAATTGGTGGTCAGGGCTCCGGAAACCTCGTCGGCACAAGAGATGCCCATGGCCGTTCCATCCGGCTGCTTCCCCATCAGTCCCAGCAATTCCCCGGCGGCCTCCCGCAGTGCTGCGGGCGCTCCGCTGCATGCGGCCACAATGCACAGCAACCCAGAAATGGCCGAAGCCCCTTTCTGCGGGCTGTGAGAGGGCGCGTTACGGCCCCTGCAGCTCAGTGCGGCTCCTCCATCCTCCGCAGCCACGGTAAAGCTGACTCCTTCTGGTAGCGTACAGGAGGCGGCAGCCTCCTGTACGGCTTCTGGCTGGCATGGCAGCCAGGCCCGAGCCCCGGCAGGAACCAGATTGCCGGCCTCTCCGGCTTGAATCACAGCTGTCCCGGTATCCACGCACTTCACAAAGTCCGCGCCCAGGATGCCCTTCTCCCGATTCACCACAGTATACATACCGTCTGGTGAGAAGCTGTACGCCGGAGGCTCCAGATGCTTTTTATAGTAATCCATGCAGCCCCAGCCTGTCTCTTCATTGGTGCCGATGATCACCCGTATTTTCTTTTTGGGTACAAACCCAAGTTCTTTGAGCGCATACATCCCGTAGAGGCAGGAGAGCAGCGGTCCCTTGTCATCCGCCACCCCCCTACCCTGCAGGAAGCCGTCCCGCTCTGTCAGGCAGAAGGGGTCACTGTTCCACGCGCTCAGATCGCCGGGAGGCACTACATCTACGTGGGAGAGGATCCCCAGCACTTCTCCTTCGCCCCACTCAATAGTGCCCACATAGCCCTCATGGTTCTGCACATGAAAGCCCATCCTCTCGCCCAGGGCCAGCACGTGCTCCAGCGCACGGGCCACATTGGGGCCGAAAGGGGCGCCGACAGCGGCGGGCGCCTCCACGCTGGGGATGGCAATCTGTTCCCGCAGGCTTTCTATCAGTTGATCCGCCTGTTCGTCCACTTTGGCGGCCAGCGCCGTCAACACCCCGTCCATCATCTTAGTACCCGGCCACGCCCAGCTCTTTGCAGATGCGGGCGCACTCGGGATCCACATAGAAGCCATTCTCCTCGATGGCCACACCGTCGCAATAGATGGAGGGGTTGAGCATAATACCGTCGGTGTGGTTGGCTGCTACCCAGCTCTTGCCGCCCAGGCCCTCTCCCTGGGTACCCAAACCAATCTCCACGCAGCCGAAGATGCGCTCGTCCTCTTCGATACGGCCGGTGGGCTCGGGAATACCGGGGTTGAAGCCGCAGGAGATGTGGGCCACCCAGTACATCTTGGGATCGTTCCAGCTTGCCATCCACTTTTCAAACAGATGGGCCTCACGGCCGGGGCCCTCAATCTTGGTGCACACGCCCTTTTCAATGGTCAGCTTGACGGGGTTAACCTGACGGCCAATCTCCTGGGGCGGGAAGAGGCCTCCGTCGAAGACAATGGTGCCGTTGATGGTCTCCTCGACGGGACACATGGAGGTCTGGCCGGAGAGCATAACCGAGGTGCCGGGGGCGGCATAGGTGCCGGACTGGTTGCACAGGCGGCCCTCGCAGGAGAAAGTCAGGTCCGTGCCGCCGGGGCTGGTGATGCGCATCTCCTTGGCGTCGTTGTGCAGCTTCACCAGGCGATCGCCCAGCTCCACAATCTTCTTGTGGTCGAAGCGGCCGATAACATTGAGCATCATGTTGATGTCCATTGAGGCGGCGGTGATCTGGCGGGTTCCGCAGTCCATGGCCTGCTTCCAGCCGCGGGTGTAGAAGAGCTGATAGTCGTACTCAATCCACACATCGGCGGCCTTGATAGCCTCCAGCACCGGCTTGGTGGGCTCGATCATGATGGCCTGATCCAGGGATGCAGGGTACTGCATCACAATGGGATAAGCGCCCATGGTCAGGGCAGCGGCAGCGGTAGCGTTGACCACCCGCTCGTCATTGGTGGTGTCGCAGGTAATAAGGACGGTCTCGCCGGGCTTGACCAGCATGATCTCCCGCAGCATCTTCTCGGCCGCCTTCTGCAACTCCCAATTGAGGTAATAAGTACGACCTTCAGCCTGAGTGGTAGCTTTCATGTTGCATTTCTCCTTTTTTCATTTCGTTTTATATTCATTTCCGGGTTTACCTGTGATAGCGGCGCAGCGCGTCGGCGATGCGCTGGAGGGCCTGCTCCGACTCCTCGTCGCTGCCAAGGCAGCCGTTGATGATGCGCAGGCAGCCGTCCCCTTGAGCGCCGTAGTTTTTTCCATCGTTTACCGCCACGCCGGCTTCCCGTACCAGATAGTCCATAATCTCCGTTGAGTCCCCTAATTCAGACACATCCACCCAGCAGAAGAAGCCGGACTCCGGAAGCTCGATCTTCACCCCCGGCACTGCGCCCAAAATGCGGCAGGCGTCTCTTCGGCGGCGGTCGTAGTGACTTTTGTATGCCTCCATAAAGGAACTGTCGCGGAAGGCAGCAATGGCCGCCAGCTGAGAGGCCGTATTGGTCGCCCCCAGTACGTTGACCGCGGCTCCGTAATAGACGTCCATAAAGGCGTCGCAGGCCACGATGTAACCCACCCGCAGTCCCGACAGTCCCATTCCTTTTGAGATGGAGCATACGGTCACCGTCCGCTCCCACATACCTGGCAGGCTGGCAGGTGATACAAACTCTACGCCGTCAAAAATCATATCCTCGAAGGCCTGATCTACCACCAGAATCAGATCGTGCCGAATGACAAACTCCGCCAGTGCCTCCAGCCCCTTTCTCCGGAAAACAGTGGCGGTGGGGTTGTTGGGGTGGGTTAAAAGCACCATTTTGGTCCTGGGCGTAACTGCCTGCTCAAAGGCCGCCATGTCAAACTGATAGCCATTTTCCTTGTCCAAAGGGACCGGGACCGGAACCGCCCCCATCAGCTTTGGATTCAAAAAATTGCTGGGATAACTGGGATCGGGCACCAGCACTTCATCTCCAGGGTTGAGAAAGACCGTCATAGCGTAAAACAGGCCCGAGTCAGATCCGGGCGTAATGATAACGTTCCGCCGCGGATCCACTTCCAGCTTGTTATACGAACTGCATTTCTTTGCAATTTCCTCCCGCAGCTCCAGAGAGCCAATCGGCATGGTGTAGTGGGAGGCAAAGCCGCTCTCTGCAGCCTCTATCAGTGCTTTTTTTACCGTCTCAGGCACTGAGGGATCCGGGTAAAACGGGTCGGCCCAGCCCATGAGCACTACCTTTCCCGCCATGGAGGCAAAGCTGTCTCCCACATCGGCCTTGGTCACCTTGGAGAAGAGTCCCCCCTCCACCCCCTGAAAGCTGCGGGCAATTTTATCTCTTGCACTCATCGGCTTATAGGGCGGCAATGGCGTCGATCTCTACCTTCGCTCCCTTGGGCAGCGCGGAGACCTCCACCACAAAGCGGGCGGGCGCCTCTTCCCCGAAGAAGCTCTGGTAAGCCTCATTGATCTCTCCAAAGGCCTCCATATCCCTGATAAACAGGCCGCATTTCACGATATTTCTGCTGCCGCCGCCGGCAGCCTCCACCAGCGCCAGTACGTTCTTCATAGACTGCGCCACCTGGGCCTTTAAATCCTCCGGCATGGCTCCAGTGGCCGGGTCGATGGGAAGCTGTCCCGATACATACAGCGTACCGTTTCCGATAACCGCCTGGGAGTACGGCCCAATAGCCGCCGGCGCCTTGGCTGTACTGACAATTGCTTTTTCCATTTCCGTCTTCTCCTTTACCTTGCGGATCTCACAAGTCAATTTCCGCTCCAAATGCAATATGTCAGGCAGGACATTGCATTCGGTAACAAAAATGGACGCAATGAGCCGGGTACCTGATGCACCTTTGCTCGTTACGTCCTGCCTTCTACATGGCCTATTATAAATGAACTTTTTTTTATTGTCAATCCTAGAGAGTGAAAAATATTAATTATTTTTCCAATACGCTAAAATTTACGCCCAACTTTTTTGTCTGAGGCACGCCATTTTTTGTATAGTCTTGCATTATGGAAAATATTGTGGTAAAATTTATTTCAGTATTTGCAACACCTTGTCTGCTTTCAGCTTTAAACTTTACAATTTGGCACGAAATGATTTTCTTTCTGTAGATACTTGCAACCAAATCACAGGAGGGCTCCGATGGAACAAATTGCTGTCACACTTACAAGAGAGGATCATATGATTCTGGAATCCTATAAGACTCTGGCTGAAGGGCTCAGCGATTACCTCGGCAGCAGCTATGAAATTGTACTGCACAGCCTGGAGGATCTGGACCGTTCCGTCATTAAAATTTTAAACGGCTATCACACCGGCCGCAGGGAGGGCGCTCCTATCACTGATTTAGCGCTCGAAATGCTCTCCCGTATTGGAGAGAACGGCGGTACTCCTTACGTCTCTTATTTTACAAAGAACAAAAAGGAAGAGCCCCTCAAATCCTCTACCATTGCCATTCGCGGAAAAGGGGGACGGGTTATCGGGCTGCTGTGTATAAACTGCTATTTGAATACACCCCTAGCAGATATTATCAGCTCCTTTACCCCCCGCGCCGCCCACAATACCCAGAGTATACCTGAGACTTTTTCCGATACCAGCGGGGATATGATCGAAAATACGGTGCTACAGGTTCGGGAACTAATCTCTGCCGATCCTTCCATCCCTCCCAGCGCCAAAAACCGCGCCATTGTAACCGCACTCTATGAGAAAGGAATTTTCAACCTCAAAGATGCAGTCGTTCGCACGGCCACACTATTGGGTATTTCCAAAAATACAGTCTACCTCCATTTGAGGAATCTCTCTGTGCGGCCGGCTGGCTAGAACCCTTGGCCGTCCCTGCCTTCTCCTCCTAAAAAAGCGCCGGCGCTTCTTTCCGCTCTGAACCGCTCCAGTAAAAACGGACAGTGACAAAAGGCCCCCAGATGTAGGAAAATAGACTACATCTGGGGGCCTTGTCATGTGGAAATGGAATTACACACACGTTCAAACACTGTTGCCTGAGGTTAGAGCCATGCTGGCAGAGGGGAAAACGCAGCGAGAAGTTGCGGAATACTACGGTTTTCGGAATAAACAGGTGGTAAAAGGGCTGCTTGAGCGTGAGCGCAGGAAAGAACGCAAACTGGAGGCGGGAATTATCCCGCGGCCCAAGGGGGCAGGCCAAGGAGGGATGCCCCTCCCAGAAATATCGTGGCAGAGCAGGCGTATGAGATCCAGCGTTTACAGATGGAGAACAAGCTGCTGCGGAATTTTCTGCGGTCCACAGGAAGGAAGTGAGGGCAAAGGTAAAATACCACATCATATCTCGACACAGAACAGAGTATCCCGTGGCAGTCATGTGTGAATTCTTTGGAGTATCCAGAAGCGGCCACTACGCCTTTGTCCGCCGCCTGGGCAGGCCGGAGAAGGATGCAGCTCTTGCAGAAGTGATCGCGCAACAGCGGGAACGCAGCTTCGGCACCTATGGCTACCGGCAGATGTGGCTGTGGCTGAAGAGCCGGGGTATTTTCCGAAATCCCAAAACTGTGCTGCGGGTCATGAAGAAGTATGGCCTGCTGTCTGGGATTCGCCGCCGCAGGAAATGGCAGCAGGTACACAGGTACAAGAATCTGCTGAATCGGGAGTTTCATGCGGATAAGCCCAACAGCAAATGGGTAACGGACATCTCCTACATCCACACCAAACAGGGCGTACTGTACCTGTCCATGAGCCGGGACCTCTATGACAACAGCATTGTGGCGTACAAAACCGGAACACAGCAGACGGTGAACCTGGTCCTGCATACCATCCGTCTGGCTATGAAAAGAGAGAAAAAGAGGGGCGCTGCAGAGTTGCAGCTCCACAGCGACCAGGGACTTCAGTACACCCCACAAGCATACTTTAACCTGATTCAAGCATACGGCATGGTATACCCTCACGTCGCAGAATACTCAGAATTCCCCTTCGAATCCCTTTGGCTGCGCCCTCTGCGGTCCATTTGACAGTCTGGGGTCCGCCTGACTCTCAGCAACACAGGCTCTCTGTGGGATCATAACTGCCGTTATCTCCGCTTCAACGGTTTTCTAATTTAGTTTGTCAGAGTATAGCACGCCTCTTTTTCTTTGTCAAAACTTTTTCCGGCGGGTTGCCGAAGATGTTTCCCTTAAAGTCCCGGTCAAACCATTCCGAGAGTACACGCTCCTGGGCAATATCCTCAAAAAAGCCGGCAATCTCCCTCGCCGTCGGACGGACAGCGGCGTTCATCAGCATCCGCAGTATCTGTCCGCAGGCGGCGCAGGCCGGATCTGGCACGGCCCGAAGCGCAATACCGCGGATCCCCCTGGCCGGCGGAATGAGCCAGGAAACCAGATCAATCAGCCGTCCCCGGGGTCTGGCGCAGGCGCGGGCCAGCATAGCGGTATCCCGTGCCATGGCCCGAAAGGCCCCCTCCATCTGGCGGGGCGTCACATGCTCATACGCCCGGGCGGCAGCAGTCCACACCGCCGGGTTGCATATCTCCGGCATATGGGCATGCCGGTCGTTCAGCGGCCACCCATCCTCTACCATCAGGGTCCGGTCAAACTCAGCCTCAATGGCCAAATGTGTAATGTCTCCTTCCGCCGCTCTGGTATCCACGTAGCCGTGACAGGCGCTGTCCAAGGCCAGATGGCAAAAGAATCCCGCCGCATACCCCCGGACCATAGGTACGTTCTCCTCCACGGCCCGGCGCAGCCGTTTGGCAGCGGGCAAAGCGGTGGCCTCGTGCATGGCATGCCCCGCCCGCCGAACCGCGCCCGTCCCTAAGGGGTGGTAAAAAAAGAGCGGATCAGGTCCCAAACACCCCAGCTCAAAGGCCTCCCGCTCCTCCGACAGCAGGCCGGCCAGGGCCGTGGGCAGAGCACCCAGCACTGCGGCGCCAAATTTCAGATGGGTATAATAGTTGGGCACGTCCTCTTTCACACCCTCTCCTGCTGAAATAACCTTAGATTTTGATTGTACAGTATTCAGCCGCTCTCTTCAAGACCTATCGCCTGTCAAAAACAGGGGCCCTCCGCACGCAATGCGGGGGGCTCCCCTCATTCGGAATGCTCAGCGTCTCATCCGCCCAAATAGGCCTTCTTGACACTCTCGTCCGCCAACAGCTCACTTCCGGTTCCGGTGGTAACTACCCTTCCGGTCTCCAGGACATACCCCCGATGGGCGATAGACAGAGCCATCTGAGCATTCTGCTCCACCAGCAAAATCGTTGTACCAGCTTGGTTGAGCGTCTTAATAATATCAAAAATTTGCTCCACGAGGATGGGCGCCAAGCCCATAGACGGTTCATCCAGCATAAGCAGTTTAGGCTTGGACATGAGAGCCCGTCCCATAGCCAGCATCTGCTGCTCACCGCCGGAAAGAGTGCCCGCCACCTGACGGCGGCGCTCCTTCAGGCGAGGGAATTGCTCATAAACCTGAGCCAGCCCGGGAGCAATCTCCGTGCCGGGACGGGTATATCCCCCCAGCTCCAGATTCTCCTCCACTGTCATTTGGAGAAAAACCTGCCGCCCTTCGGGGACCTGGGCCAGCCCTTGATATACAATTTTATGGGCGGGCGTGCCCATGATGCTGTGGTCCAGAAACGTGATGTTTCCGGTTCGGCTGTGCAGGAGGCCGGAGACCGTCTTGAGAATGGTGGACTTGCCGGCGCCGTTGGCACCGATGAGAGTGACAATTTCCCCCTCGTCCACATGGAAGGAGATATCTTTGACGGCGTGGATGGCGCCATAATAGACATTGATGCTCTCTACGTTCAGCATGGCCATGGCGTCACTCCCCCTTTCCGCTGCCCAGATAGGCCTTAATGACCTCCGGGTTGTTCTGGATCTCCTCGGGGGTCCCCTTCGCAATGATCTCACCAAAGTTGAGTACGCAGATTCCCTCGCAGATTCCCATAACCAAGCTCATATCATGCTCAATGAGGAGGACGGCGATCTGGAACGTATCCCTGATTTTTACGATATTCTCCATCAGTTCGGCCGTCTCAGACGGATTCATGCCGGCGGCCGGCTCATCCAGCAGCAGCAGGGACGGGTTGGTGGCCAAAGCCCGGACAATCTCCAGCCGGCGCTGGGCGCCATAGGGCAGAGAGCCGGCCTTGGCAGGTGCCAGATCCTCCATGTGGAAAATAGACAGAAGTTCCATCGCCCGTTCATGGGCAATCTTCTCATCCCGCCAGTAAGCGGGAAGCCGGAGGATCCCGCTCCACATGCCGTACCGGATGTGATTATGGAGCCCCAGCTTTACGTTATCTTCTACACTCAGGTTGGAAAAAAGGCGGATATTTTGAAAGGTACGCGCGATTCCGGCTTTATTGACCTGAACGGTGTTCATGTTGTGGGTATCCACGCCGTCCAGAAGGATGGTACCACGGGTAGGCTGATAGACCTTGGTCAGCAGGTTAAATACCGTGGTCTTGCCTGCGCCGTTGGGGCCGATGAGTCCGGTAATCTCCGTGCGGCCGATGGCCATTGTAAATTCGTTGACGGCGGTAAGCCCACCGAAGTCAATGCCCAGATGCTGACACTCCAGAATCGGGGTCTTGTCAATATCCCGCTCAGGGATCATGTTCCTGCTGGGTACCGGCACCAGCTTAGTGGCAGGGCGGACCGGTTTACTCATGGAGGGCGCCTCCCTTCTTCTCCTCCCCCGGCCGTCCGCTGATGAACGTGCGCAGACGGGCAAAGAAGCTCTTGATGGTCGGGTTATTGGTGGCCAGCATGACCAGGATCAGGACAATGGCATATACAAGCATCCGGTATTCGGAGAACTCACGCAGCGCCTCAGGCAGAATTGTGAGGGCAGCAGCGGCAATGATGGAGCCCCACATGTTGCCCAGTCCACCCAATACGACAAAAACCAGCACCAGGATGGAGGTATTAAAGTCAAACTTATTGGCCACCACAGTGGAATAGTTCATGGCGAAGAGCGTACCGGAAGCTCCCGCCAGAGCAGCGGAGGTGACGAAAGCCATCAGCTTGTACTTGGTGATATTGATGCCCACGCTCTCAGCAGCGATGCGGTTGTCCCGCACAGCCATAATGGCCCTTCCAGAGCGGCTGTTCACCAAATTAAACACAATAAATAAGGTCACCAACACCAGAATAAAGCCGGCGGCAAACGTTGAGATAGGGATATTCCCCGATACTCCCATGGGGCCCCCGATAATGGTTTTGCCCCCCTCCTCCAGATTCATGGTATCGTTCAAGAGGCTGAAGTGAAGGCCCGTGCCGTCCAGCCCCACATAGAGGTTGTTAATGATGCTCTTTATGATCTCACCGAAGGCCAGCGTGACAATGGCCAAATAGTCCCCCTTGAGGCGAAGAACAGGGATCCCGATGAGAAATCCAGCCACACCGGCAATCGCGGCACCCACCACCATGGCGATACCCAGGCGCAGGGGGGCAAAGGGAATAGCGCTCTGGAGCGACACCGCGGCTACCACGCCGGAAAATGCACCGACACTCATGAAGCCGGCATGGCCCAGGCTCAGCTCGCCAAGAACGCCTACCGTCAAATTAAGGGAGATCGCCATAACAATATAGGCACAGATGGGCACCAGCTGGCCCCGGAGCGTAGCGCTCAGGCCGCCGCCGGCCATGATGCCCTGCAGAATCACAAAGGCGATAATTACGCCGCCATAGGTAATAAAATTGCTGCGGGTGGTCTTGTTCAGTCGTTTCATCACGCCCACCTCACACTTTCTCTCGGGTAAGCTTGCCCAGCAGGCCGGCAGGCTTCACCAGCAGCACCACAATCAACACGGCAAACACAATCGCGTCAGAGAGCTGGGTGGAAATGTATGCCTTGGCAAAGATCTCGATAATCCCCAGCAAAATGCCGCCCAACATAGCTCCTGGGATGGAGCCGATGCCGCCGAACACAGCGGCGGTAAACGCCTTGATGCCCGGCATAGATCCAGTGGTGGGCATCAGGGTGGGATAAGCAGAGCAGAGGAGCACCCCGGCTATCGCCGCCAGTGCAGAGCCGATGGCAAACGTCACCGAGATAGTGGTATTGACATTGATTCCCATAAGCTGGGCGGCGCTCTTATCCTCGGAACAGGCCCGCATAGCCTTGCCCATCTTTGTCTTGCTGGTAAACAGGGTCAGAGCTATCATGATGATTACACACGCCACAATGGTGACGATAGTCACATGAGAGATAGAGAGCTCTCCGCCGAAGAGTTCCTGCTTGCCGGTGCCTACTACAGATGTAAAGATCTTGGGGTTGGAAGTCCACAGGAGCTGGGCGGCATTCTGGAGAAAGTAGCTCATTCCGATAGCAGTGATGAGTACCGCCAGAGAGGTGGCCTGCCGCAGAGGTTTGTAAGCCAGGCGTTCAATAACGACACCCAGCGCCGTACAAACCACCATGGCAAGGACCACGCCCAAAACCGGCGGCAACCCAAAACTGGAGGTGGCGAAAAAGCACACATAGGCGCCCACCATAATGACATCGCCATGGGCAAAGTTCAGCATCTTTGCAATGCCGTAGACCATGGTATAGCCCAGTGCAATGATTGCATAAACACTGCCCAGACTGATACCGCTGATTAAGTAGGAGAGAAACGTCACAGCACACACCTCGTTTGGACGGTCGGCAGACAAGGGACAGTCGGCAAGGAGATTGATTTAACATCCGTCCCTCATGATATCCTCTTGCCAATTTTCCATTGTCAGCCGGCCTGTCGTCATTTTCTGCAAAAGCAGTTGGCGGGAGGACCGCCGGTATACGCCGGCGGCCCTCCCGGAACCCTCTATGTTTTGGAGCTGCTGGGAATATTACTCCATACCGACATAGGCGCCATTCTGGATAACCATGCCCTTGGGGCTCTTGGACACCGCGCCGGTGCTGTCCCAGGTGATGCCCGCGCCGTCGCCGGTCAGACCGTTAAAGGTGATGGTGGGGACGGTCTCCACCAGCTTTTCACAGAGCGCCGCAGCATCCATATCAGGCGTGCAGCCGGCGGCCTCCAGCGCCTGCTTGAGCGCGTAGACGCAGTCATATGCATCAGCGGCAAACTGATTGGGCACCTCGCCGTACTTCTCCTGATACTTGGTCACGAAGCTGACGGTGGCATCGTCAGTGGCGTCGGCATTGAAGGGGGTCAGCAGCATCACACCCTCAGCCAAAGAGGTGTCAAACCCCTCCAGGGTCAGAATGCCGTCCATGCCGTCCACGCCGAAGAACTTGGGGGCGTAGCCCATGGCGTTGGCCTGGGTCAGAATCAAAGAGGCGGGGGTATAGTACATGGGCAGGAAAATCAGGTCGGCCCCGGCCTTCTGGGACTCGGTAAGCTGGACGCTGAAATCTGTGTCATTGCCGTCAGCAAAGGTGCCTTCATAGACAATCTCCAGCCCCCGGGTCTCCGCTTCGGCCACAAAGGTATCCCGGATTCCCTTGGAGTACACGTCGTCATTCTTCCAGATGATCGAGATCTTGCTGCCCAAGCCCTGCTCAGAGATATACTGGGCAGAGGCCATTCCCTGGTTGGGGTCTGTGAAGCACATCTGATACACGTTGTCCTTCCCCTCAATAACAGCTGTAGAGGAGGCGGAGGGGGTCAGTGCAAAAATCCGGTCCTGATTGTTGAGAACGGAGGTCGCCTCTCCCGGCTTGGAGGTAACAGAGCCCAGAGAAATCTGCATTCCCCAGTCCTTCAGGGTGTTGTATGCGTTGACTGCCTTCTCGGCGTCGTGGACATCATCCTCATAGCGGAGCTCAAATTGAATCGCGCCGCCCTCAGCGTTGATCTCCTCCACTGCAATCTCGGCGCCGTGCTGGGCGGCCAGGCCGTAGATGGAGGCAGCGCCCGTCAGGGGGCCGGTACCTCCCAGCTTGAACGCCGCGCCGGTGGGGGCAGTATCGCTGCCGCCAGCAGAGGTCTCAGGGGCGGCGTCGCTGCCGCCGGTGGTCGTTTCAGGAGCGGCCGGATCGGGCGTGGTGGCGGTGCCGCTGCCGGAATTTCCTCCGCTGCAGCCAGCGGCCAGAGCGAAGCACAGCGCAGCTGCCATTGCAAGAGACAAAATACGGAACTTCTTCATGTTCATGAACCTCCTTCTAGAATTGTTGACAATTATATCTGTATATGCCAAAATTGTCAACCGCATAAATACACAATGGCCGCCTGTGTCAGGCGGCCATTGTGAGAAATATTGACGAAAGCAGGGGGCCAACCGTTCATATAATCAGCCCGCCGTTGGGCGCGAGCGTCTGCCCTGTAATAAACCGGGCGGCATCGGAGGCCAGAAAAAAGATGCTCTCGGCTACATCCTCCGGTTTGCCAATGGACTCCAGTGGCGTCTCATTCCGCAGCGCTTCCAGATCTTCTGTACTCAGACCTGCATTCATCTCAGTGGCAATTACTCCAGGCGCTACGCAATTCACTGTAATCCCGGACGGCCCTATTTCCTTGGCCAGAGCCTTGGTTAAGCCGATAACTGCCGCTTTGGAGGCTGAATAGGCCACTTCACAAGAGCCGCCCACCTGCCCCCACATAGAGGACACCGTCACGATCCGCCCCTCCTTGCGGTGAAGCATGTGGGGCAGAGCAGCGCGAATGGTATAAAAAACGCCTTCCACATTGACGGTAAATATTCTTTTCCAATCCTCATTGGTTAAATCGCCAAACAATTTTTGTTGGGCAATTCCGGCATTGCATACCAAAATGTCAAGTTGACAAAATTTATCCAACACATTGTCAACCATTGCCTGTACTTGATCCGGGTCGCCTACATCAGCCCGGACAGCGGTTCCCCCCAGCTCTTCCGCCAGCTCCAGGGCCTCTCTCTCAGACCGGTTGTAGTTTATCGCGACCCGATATCCCGCTGCCGCAAACCGCCGGGCAGTCGCCGCGCCAATGCCGCGGCTGCCTCCGGTAATAAGAACGGTCTTCACTGCGCAACACGCACCTTTCTGCCGCTATACTTCTCTCAGCCACTCCACACACAGGGGAAACCAGGAGGCTACGTGAGGATCCTGCTGCTCTGGACGGCCCGCCGTACGTCCATCGGCCAGCGCCATCGCGTGCGGTCCGCGGGGATACAGATGCAATTCAAAGGGGACCCCCGCCCCCCGAAGAGCAGATGCGTAGAGCATGGTGTTCTCCACCGGTACACTGCCGTCGGCTACTGTGGCCCACAAAAAAGCGGGCGGCGTCCGGTTTGACACCACATCCTCCAGCGAGAGCTCCGGTGGGATCGCCTTTCCTTCGCCAATCAGATGACAGAAGCTTGTTTTGCTGGCCAGGGGCGGCTTGGCGGTAATCACCGGGTAACAGAGGATAGACGCATCTGGCCGCACTTCTTCTGGAGTCAGTTTCAGCACCTCGCTGACGTCTGCACTGTTCCACAGATTAGATGCGCATGCGGCCAAGTGCCCCCCAGCCGAAAAGCCGCACACGGCCACTCGTTTAGCTCCCCGCCGGCGGAGTAGCGCTATAGCTGCCGCCGCCTCCAGCATCTGCAGCGGCCAGCGATCCGGAGCCACGCTGTACTCCAGCACTGCCGCAGCATAGCCTTCCTGAACAAACGCTTTTGCCACCGGATACCCCTCCCGATCGGCAGCTGTCAAACCATATCCTCCCCCAGGCAGCACAAGCACCGCCCAGTCAGTGTCCGCCGGTCCATAGCGTGTAAGCCTGATCTCCGTTTGTCCGGCTGGCAACCTGCAGTGAATTTCCTTTCGGCTTAATTGCTCCAAAAACATGTCTTGTCCCCACTCTCCCCGTTCCAGCTTTTCTTAAGTATACCAGCTTTCCCTGTAATTTTCCAGCAAAACAGCAAAATAAGTATTGACAGCCTGTCCTCAAATGGATATAATAATTAGTGCCGTTTGGACGATTAGCTCAGCTGGTAGAGCATCCGCTTGACGTGCGGGAGGTCACAGGTTCAAGTCCTGTATCGTCCACCACAGTTCAAACCGTCAAACCGTTGTAGTACAATGGTTTGACGGTTTTATTTTTTGTATACTGCTTAGTTAATCATTGTCTGGTCACTATCATATCATGTTGACGGCTGGGACATCAAAAGTCCGGGCGCAGTATCCAGCATGAAGTCGTAAAATTCCTTTACCAGCCCCAGAAGCTTGGCCTTTTTTCGGCGAACCAGACACAGATCCCGAGGTGGCATTCCTTCCAAGGGAAAACCCAGCACATAGCCGCTCCTGATATAGTCGGCAGCGGCCCACTCCGACATGACGGCAATGCCTGTCCCGGCTGTTACGGCATTTTTAATGGTCTGAAAATTGCTCATGACGGCGGCGATGTTCAGCTCCGCCCTGCCTGTCCGCTTTCTCAGCCAG
>ERZ857955.452-NODE-452-length-48254-cov-4.158281_pt1 | contig 48254 bp, 47 predicted proteins | sample MGYA00519956_ERZ857955 | MGnify/ENA primary metagenome ERZ857955 (study PRJEB31778, sample SAMEA3449378) | human gut metagenome | biome: human gut; feature: human-associated habitat; material: faeces | place: United Kingdom | collected 2010/2012 ...
GGGGCCGCCGCCTACAATTTACATTTTGTTTACCTCAGGCGGCAATAGGTCCCTCTTCCCGCCCGGCACACTTAGGGTGGGGCGCCTGCTCAGACGCCCTCCTCCGATGGCTGAGATGAACTGCCAGCGTAACGCCCCCGCTGATCAGAAGAAAGGCATAAAAGCTGATCCCCCTGGAGACCAGGACGGCGGGTGTAACCAGCCCCGCCCCAAAGAACAGGGTAAAGGCCCGGACAAAGCCCCCCTCGGACGCTCCTACCGCCCCCGGAAGCGGCAGTGAGGAGACCGCCAGCGTCAGCAGCGCCTGTGTCCCGATGAGCTCAGCGGCCCCGTATCCGGTGAGGCTAAAGGCCCGGTACACCGCAAAGGGGACGGCAAACAGCGCAGTCAGCTGTATGGCAGTACACATCAACAGCCGGAGCACCAGGCCGGGATTCCGCTTAAAGCACTCAGCTCCCCGGCGGTATTCGGCAAGCTGCCCCTCCAGCTTTTCCCGTGCGGCCTCTTCCTGCCTGACGATACGCAGTTTCAGCAACAGCGTCAACACCCATCCGCACAGCCGCCGTGCGGCGTTGGGAAGAAACATCAGGCAGAGCATCCCCGCAGTGAGCGCAAGATTCACACAGGCGCCGAAGAGGAGAAGGATCCCCAGCCCGCCTCCCATCTGCTCCAGGAGGGCCGGCCGAAAGAGCACCACAGCGCCCGCATAGAGGAGAACCACCACCTGATAGCACACAGCGATAAGCATCATATTCAGCGCCCCGTGGGCGGCGGGGACCCCGTCCCTGGACATATAGTAGATTTGGGCCGGCTGCCCTCCGGTGGCGGAGGGTGTGATGGAGCTGAAATAAAATCCCACAAAGGAGTAGCCCAGGCAGGCGCGCATGCATGTCCGGTGCCCCAAACGCGGAAGGATCTGCCGTGTACAGAGGGCTTCGCTGGCCACAAACAGGAACATGAGCCCCAGGCCCACGGCCAGCCACCCGGGCTTCAGCTCTTCCAGTACTTGGGTCAGCCGGGAGATTGGCTGCTCACGCAGCAGCACAAAAAGAGTAACCCCCATCAGCCCCAGCAGCAGTACGCCGCCAAGCAGGTTTTTCTTGTTTCGCATCAGGCGCAGACCCCCCTTGCACCAATGGCAGCGCTCATGATCCGGCTCAGACTCTCATGCTCCAAAGCGCCCTTCATACGCCGCATATTGCCGGCCATAGCGCGCAGCGCGTCATCATCGTATATCAGAGTTCGGATGACCTCCAGGCAGGCGTCGGCCTCCTTGGCAGCGATCCGCCCAATCCCGGCGCGCACCAGAAACCTGGCGTTTTTCTTCTCCTGCTCCAGGAACGGCTCCCACGCCAGAATCGGAAGCTCGGAAAAAATTGTCTCAAACAGGGTGATCCCCCCCGGTTTAGAGAGCATCAAATCGGAGCGGCTCATATACTCATATACCCGGTCCGTATATCCCAGCACCTCGACGTGCTCATACTTTCCTGCCAAGCGATCGTACAGGCGCCTGTTATACCCTGCGATAATGGTCGTCTCCACGCCGGGCAGGGCGTTAAGCGCTTCATAGAATTTGTCCTTCCGGGGCAGGAGGCCCAGCCCTCCGCCCATAATCAGCAGACGGCGAACGCCGTCTGCCCGATTGTCCCGTGACAATCGGACGGAATACCGGAACTCTGAGCGGACCGGTATCCCCGTGACGCATATTTTGTTCCGCTCCACTCCCTTGGTGCACAGAGCATCCCGTACTTCCCGGCTTCCCACCAGGTAACAGTCGGTACCCTGATTGATCCATTCGGAGTGCGCCGACAGGTCCGTCACGCAGGTCACCAGCGGCAGGTCTCCTCCGGTCTCCACCTTCCATCGGGAGCAGATTTGTGCGCATAACGGGTGGGTTGCGATGACAGCATCGGGGCGCCGTGCCTCCAGCAGCTCCTCCAGCTTGTCCAGAAAAACGCCCTCCAAGGGAGGCCGGACGTCCGGTTTTGCATTTTCCGTCAGCTTGTAAAACGTGTTGAAAATCCCGCTGCCGTAAGTAACCAGCAGGTGAAAGCTCTTATACATGGCTTCGGAGAGTCCCGGCATGGCATAGGCCACTAGATCCTCCACTCCGACCTCCGCGCCGGGGAAAGCCCCCCGCAGCTGCTGAGCCAGGGACTGGGACGCAGAAAAATGTCCCATGCCGAATTTTCCAGTGAGTATGAGTATGTTCACGGCGCTCCCTCCTTTTCGTCTCCAGTATACAGGAGGGATCTTTAGAATTCTGCGCCCGAACTCTTAAAAACTCATTAAGAAAAATGAAGATTTCCCGACAGGCGGCATCTGATAGGCCGCAGCAGCGGCTGCGGTCCATGGCGGTCCTTCCAATCGGGCCGTCAGGCATCTAATCAATTTTAAACTGCCTGATGATTCCCACAGCAAAATACTCACCGAGATCCTTCGCAAGCTGATCCAGCACCAAATAGGCCTGCCCTATCTCTTGGTACTTGCCGAGCATGTCGTCTTCAGCCGAAGCGCACACCAGTCTGATATAGTGCGTCAGCATCGTCTCCAGTACCGCAGTACTCCAAAAGGGATTCATAGCGCCGAATTTCGCGGCCGCATATCGGATTTCTTCAAGCCAGCGCCGCTTTATCTCCGATGCCTCCGTGCCTCTTCCCGCCCTTAAGGCAAGCAAAAAGGGCCTGAAATATCCGGCCTCCGTCTGCGTATTCATCCGAATCACCGACGAGAACGCCTCTCCATAATAGTGGGCAAAAATGAGCTCGTACCGGGCAGGCTGCGTATCCAGTTCCCGGCCGATGTTATCCACATTTTCCGCCCGAAAAAGAAAGCTCTGCATATACATAAGCACCCAAAATGTCGTGCTGCGCCAGGACTCAATACAGGCGGAAAGTAAATCACGCTGCCGCTCCGTCACCACATAAATATCTGGTCTTGGGTTCATGACTTGACACCTCCACGGTACATCTTATGCATCTGCAGGCGGCCGTGTCAATGTCTCGCCGGCCGTCAGGGGCGGGGTGCCGCCTGACGGCCTTTCCTTTCAGTCCTTCCCCAGAACGGACAGGCCCTTTATTAACAGAGCAGGTGCCTCTGTACCGCATACGGCGGCCCGCCAGTCCGCTCCACCGTATGCACAGAAGATAAGTCCTCCGCAGACCTCCTGCTCTCCCGGCTCCAGCAGGGGGACCTCCACCGTGCGGGGCGGTCTGTTCAGGCCGGTGCCCTCGTACTTCAGAAAAGCCTCTTTCAGCGTCCAAAGCGCACAGAAGTCCTCCCAACGGCCGCCACGCCCGGAAAACCACTGGTACTCCCGCTCTGAGAGGACTTTCTGTGGCAGCCCTGCCCGGCGGGGGCGGACCACCTCCACATCCGCTCCCACCGGCGCGTCTCCCACGGCGCACACGGCTACCGGACCGCTGTGACTCAGGTTAAAATGGATTTCGGGCCGTGAGGGAAACCACGGTTTACCGCCGCCATGGCGGGCCTGTTCCGGCGTCTGGCGGAGGCCAAAGGTCTCCTTCAGCGCCAGGGACAACAGCGCTTGGGCCTCCCTCTTTCCATCTCTCCCCCGGATACCATACAGTGCAATCATCCGCACTCTCCCCCTACGCAGCACATTCTGCCCCGCTTGATCCGATTGTATCACGCCCGTCAAGGCACCTCACAAAGCTCCTCAGGAGCATGGGAACGCCCCCTCCTTATTTCATTTGCCTTTTAGACGGCTTCTGAGGTAAAATATTTTATGCTCTTTCTTAATCGGATTTTAAACCTTTTCCACCATGGGATTTAAAGCCCATCGTTTATGCTATCTGACATGAGGTGATTCTGTTGTACTGCATTCTCATCTGCGACGATGATCGCGACATCGTCTCCGCCCTGGACATCTATCTCACCAGCGAGGGTTATCAAACGCTCCACGCCTACGACGGGCTGGAGGCCATCCGCATGGTGGAGCAGAATGACGTGGATCTGATTCTGATGGACGTCATGATGCCCAACCTGGACGGGATCCGGGCCACCGCAAAGCTGCGTGAGAGCAAGAACGTACCTATCATTCTTCTTACAGCCAAAAGTGAGGACAGCGACAAGGTACTGGGCCTTAACATCGGGGCCGACGACTATGTGACCAAGCCCTTCAACCCCATTGAGGTTATCGCCCGGGTGAAGAGTCAGCTGCGCCGGTATACCACCTTGGGCGGCCAGCAGCGCTCCGAGACGGCAGGGGTCTATGTCAACGGCGGTATCTCGCTGGACGACGCGGCCAAATCCGTGACAGTGGACGGGGAGGCCGTCAGCCTCACCCCCATCGAGTACAACATCCTCCTTCTGCTGATCAAAAATCCCGGCCGTGTCTACTCCACGGGGCAGATTTATGAGCTGGTGTGGAACGATCCCTCGCTTGGCTCAGAGAACACGGTGGCCGTCCACATCCGCCATCTGCGTGAGAAGATCGAGATTGACCCGGCCAATCCCCGCTATATCAAGGTGGTGTGGGGCCTGGGTTACAAAATGGAGAAACTATGACCATGGAGACGTGATACCATGAAAAACCTGCGCACCAGTCCTGCGGCCAAAACTGTGGCCGTCCTTCTGGCCCTGGTAGTCATTACCGGCGGCTTCTGGGCCAGCTTCTTTACCCTCTCCCAGTGGGACGACCTCTGGTATGGAAACGGCTACTATGACAGCAACAATTGCTACGCTAACATGTATAGCCGCTACCACCAGGCAGAACAGCTCCTTACCCTGAATCAACAGGAGGTATGGAGCGGCTCTCTGACCTATCTGGAGCAGCAGCGGCTCTCCGATCTCACCGAAGCCCTGCGGGCGGAAAATACCAATTTTCGCTTCCGGGTGGTAAACAATACAACTGGAACACTGGTATACGACAACTTGGCCTCCGATACTGAGCTAGAGCTGGCGGTTCACCAGATACAGCGAGATTCCTTGGAACTGAGTGAGTGCAGTTATGATAACGCCCATGTCAGTTGGGATGGTGAGACCGACGGTTCCCAGCTCCACCTGGATCTGAAGGACGGTGAACGCCGCATCTTCAGCTCCGAGCGCGACGCCGATTTGGAGGCCGCAAGCCGGTACGGCTGGACGTTTGTGATCGACGGCGGCTGGACATATGATCCCTCCCAGGATGCCGAAGGGCATTATACCGTTCTGGCGGTGGAGTACGGTGTAGCCGACCCCATTGTGGTCCAAGATGAATTCTATGAGGGCCTCCAGGACTACAATCAGTTTGCCCAATACCTCCCTGCCATCGCCATATTGGCTCTGGTCCTGGACATAGCCGCAGTACTGGTGCTGGTCTTCCTCTGCCTCGCCGCAGGCCGGCGCCGGGACAGGGAGGCCGCCGTATGCAACGGCTTTGACCGTATTCCCCTTGATCTGCTTATCGTACTGGAGATCCTGGCCATTGCCATCCTGCTCAACGGCGGGGACGCCATCTCATACGCCGCCACCCTTGCGCTCACGCCCGACGTCCTTGTGGGTCTGGCGGTCATCTCCCTGGCCATCGTGGGTTGTCTCCTGGCGCTGATCCTCTCCCTGGCCACCCGCATCAAGACCCGCACGGTTTTCTCCAACACCTTCATCTGGATGCTCTGCAGGGCCATCGGCCGGGGCTGCGGCAGGGCAGCTGCCTCCTGGCCCTTGACTGGCCGAACGGTCGTGCTGTTTCTGCTGTACCTGCTGGGCACCTTTCTCACCACACTCACCATCTTCCTGATTCCCGTCTACCAGGGGCTCGTTCTCTGGGCTCTCTGCCGTTGGACTATCCAATGGAAAAAGATCCGGACAGGTACTGCCGAGATTGTGGGGGGCAACCCTGACTATAAGATCGACACCGTAAAGATGTTCCGTGATTTAAAAGAGCATGCCGAGGCCCTCAACGATCTGGGCGCCGCCATTGGTTCCGCCGTGGACGAGCGCATGAAGAGCGAACGCTTTAAAACGGAACTTATTACCAACGTATCTCACGATCTGAAAACGCCTCTCACCTCCATTATTAACTATGTGGATCTGCTGAAAAAGGAGGAGGTCGACAGTCCGAAAGCTGCCGAGTATATTGAGGTGCTGGATCGCAAGAGCCAGAGGCTCAAGAAGCTTACCGAGGATCTGGTGGAGGCCAGTAAAGCCTCCACCGGGACTCTGACTGTGAACAGGGAGCGGCTTGGGATGGGGCAGCTGGTACGACAGGCTCTGGGGGAGTATGAGGAGAAATTTTCCGCCCGCAGGCTGGAACTCCTCCCCTCCCTCCCGGAGGAGGAGCTCTATGTGGATGCGGACGGCCGGCATGTGTGGCGCATTCTGGACAATCTGCTGGGCAATTGCCATAAGTACGCTCTGGAAGGTACCCGGGTATACCTGGAGCTGCGGCGCTGGGAGGGGAAGGTGACGCTTTCCATCAAAAACATCTCCCAAAACGCCCTGAATATTCCCCCTGAACAGCTGATGGAACGCTTTGTCCGGGGAGACGAGTCCCGCACCTCCGAGGGGTCCGGTTTGGGCCTCTCCATTGCCCGCAGCCTCACTGAGCTACAGGGTGGAGTCTTCCGGCTGGATATTGACGGCGACCTCTTCAAAGCATCCATCTCTTTCCCCGAGTCCGCTCTTCCCATCGCATGAAAACCCTCCGGCACGGGATACTAACAGTATCCGTGCCGGAGGGTTTCCCTTTTCTCTGTGCACACTCCGGGAGATGGAGGAAGAAATGTACGATGTAATTATCATTGGCGGCGGCCCGGCGGGACTTACTGCCGCGCTGTATGCCAAGCGGGCAGGGCTTACCGCCCTGCTGCTGGAAGGCGGCGTCCCCGGCGGACAGGCCGCTACCACGCCCGAAATTGAAAATTGGCCTGGAACCGGGGCCGTCTCCGGCTCCGAGTTTGCCCAACGCCTCTATGAGCAGTCCAGGGCTTTGGGTGCTGATATCCGTTTTCAGCGGGCGGACCGTCTTTCTGACGGCGGCAGTTACAAAGTCGTCCGCTCTGCGGGAGCGGAATTTGAGGGGCGGACCGTCATCCTGGCCAACGGAGTCCGCCGCCGAAAGCTGAATGTGCCCGGCGAGGACGCCCTGGCGGGGCGGGGCGTAAGCTACTGCGCCACCTGTGACGGCGGTTTTTTCAAGGGAAAAGAGGTCGCCGTAGTGGGCGGAGGCAATACCGCCCTGGAGGACGCGCTCTATCTCTCCGGCCTCTGTCCGGCGGTATGGCTCATCCACCGCCGGGGCTCCTTTCGGGCTGAGCGGCATCTGATCGACGCCGCCGCCGCTGCCCCCGCTATCCATCCGCTGATGGAACACCAGGTACTGGAAATCATGGGAGAGCGTCAAGTCTCCGCCCTGCGCCTTGCCGGCCCTCGGGGAGAGCGGACACTTCCGGTATCCGGCGTTTTTGCCGCTGTTGGCCTTGAGCCCGACAACACCCCGTTTTCCCCTCCGATAGAGCTGGATGAGCACGGGTATATCCGCGCCGGTGAGGACTGCCGCACCAATCTCCCCGGCGTCTTTGCCGCAGGGGACGCCCGCGCCAAGGAACTGCGTCAACTGGTCACGGCTGCCTCCGATGGCGCCCGCGCCGCCCATGAGGCGCTTCTCTGGCTGCGCGGAACGTCCTGAACAGGAAAGCCCCCGCTTCCGCATAAGCGGAAGCGGGGGCTTTCAAACTTCCTTTCTATTCAAAAGGCGCCATTTCCCAGCGCACAAAGTATCCCTGCGGGTGCTTGCATACAGGACACAGGGCCGGCGCCATGGTAGCGTCTACAATCTGTCCGCAGTTGAGACACATCCACTTGACCTCTACGTCCGAGACAAAAAGCCTGTCCTGTTCCAGCAGGTCGGCAAATTTTCCGAAGCGGTCGCCGTGGGTCTTTTCGATATCGGCGATAGAGGAGAAGATATGGGCAATCTCAGGGAATCCCTCCTCTGTGGCAATTTTGGCAAAACCCGCGTAGTCGTGATCCCACTCCTGATATTCGTTGTGCTGTGCGGCGCGCAGATGCTGAAGGATATCGGGGAAAATATCCACAGGATAGGTGCCGTCCACCTTGATGTTCTGGCCGGAGCACTTTTCCAACAGATTATAATAGACCTTGGCGTGGGCCTGCTCCTGGTTTGCGGTAAAGGTAAAGATTCCCTCGATCACCTGCAGGTTCTTCTTTTTGGCAATCCCTGCGGCAAAGGTATAGCGGTTGCGCGCCTGGCTCTCTCCGGCAAAGGCGCGCATCAGATTCAGCCGGGTTTCGCTTTGGTCGAAGGCAACGGGCATGTAAGATCCCTCCTAAAAGATTCAGGTAAAACCAGTATGCCCGTCCGCATGCTCCGCTATACAAGCCGCCAAAAGGTTCTTCCTATTTTTTCTTCCTGTAGGGCGTCTCCTCCAGAGGCAGAGAGGTCCGGAATTTCCCATCGAAGTTATAGTAGGCGTTCTGAACAGCCGGAGGCGTGGGGATAGAGCAGATCTCCCCGATCCCCTTCGCTCCGCAGGCCAGGACGGAATCGGGCTTCTCAATGATGAGCGCCTTCACATCAGGCGTCTGATGCGCCCGGAAGAGCCCCAGGCCAGCATAGGACACCGTAGGGCATCCGTCCTCCAGCGGCAGGTCCTCGGTCAATGCGTATCCCAGGCTCATGACCACGCCCCCCTCGATCTGTCCCTCGATACTCACCGGATTTACCGCCCTGCCTACGTCATGGGCGGCCACCACCCGGCTGACCCTGCCTGTTTCGTCCAGTTCCACCAGATGGGTGGCATAGCCGTACGCAATGTGGCTCACCGGATGCTCCTTGGGAGAGCCCAGCTTGTCGGTAATTCCGGTATATTCGGCGTGGAAATTGACCCCCTCCACGTCAAACAGGGTGCGCCCCTCCAGAGCGCGCTTCAGCTCCACGGCGGCCCGCCGCGCGGCCTCACCGGTGAAGAGGGTCTGCCGCGAAGCGGTCGTGTTTCCTGAATTGGGGGTAACCGCCGTGTCGGGCGTATCCCATACGACCTGCTCTGGAGAGAGGGAGGCGGTCTGGCAGACAATCTGGACCACCACAGTTCCCATCCCCTGCCCAATGCAGGCCGCCGAAGTTCGGACATGCACCACGCCGCTCTCGATATGGAGGGTACAGCGCCCGGTATCCGGAACCCCTACCCCAAGCCCGGAGTTCTTCATCGCGCAGGCAATGCCCGCGCTGGGATTGGCCTCATAGTAGGGCCGCACCGCCGCCAGCGTCTCCAGCAGCGCGGTGGAGTCATCGGCAATCTGGCCGTTGGGAAGATACTGTCCCGGGCGGATTGCGTTGCGCCAGCGGATTTCAAAGGGTGAGATTCCCACCTTCTCCGCCAGCAGATTCAAATTACACTCGGCGGCAAAACAGCTCTGCGTCACTCCAAAGCCCCGGAACGCCCCGCAGGGCGGATTATTGGTATAATACGCCCTGCCCTCTATGTCGATATCCTGATAGTGATAGGGACCGGCGGCGTGGGTGCAGGCCCGCTGAAGCACGGGGCCGCCCAGGCTGGCAAAGGCCCCTGTGTCCGTAATCAGGACGGCCTTCATCGCGGTCAGAATGCCGTTTTCGTCACAGCCGGTGGTGATCTCCATCTCAAAGCCGTGGCGCTTGGGGTGGCAGAGGATGGATTCGGCCCGGGTCCAGCAAACCTTGACCGCTCTCCCCGTCAGATAGGCCAGAAGAGCGGCGTGGTGCTGAACGGACATATCCTCCTTGCCGCCAAACCCTCCGCCCACGCTCTTGGCAACCACGCGGACCCGATCCTGCGGCAGGCCCAGCGCGTCGGCGCACTCCCTCCGGGTCTGGTAGATCCCCTGGTCGGCCGACCAGATCACCACGCCGTCGCCGTCGGGGGCGGCCACGGCGCACTCGGGCTCCAGGAAGGCGTGCTCTGTGGGGGGCGTGTGGTATACGGCAGTCACCACATACTTGGACTGCCGCAGCTTCTCCTCCGCATTTCCGCGGACCAGATGCTCACGGGCAAAGAGATTGCCGTCCTCCTGAATTTCAGGCGCCCCCGGGGCCATGGCCTCCCGGGCGGACAGGACGGGGGGCAGAGGCTCGTAGTCGATCTTCACCAGCGCCCTGGCCCGCTCCAGCGCCTCGGGGGTCTCCGCCGCAATGAGAACAATAGGATCTCCCCGGAAGTGAACCTCGCCCCCCACCGGCACCAGCACCCACTGATCCCGCTTTAAGTGGCCAATCTTCCCCTCCCCCGGCAGCTGGGCGGCCGTTATCACCCTGACCACTCCCGCTGCCCGCTCCGCCTGAGATACGTCAATACCCTTGACGATGGCGCGGGGATAGGCGGAGCGCACCGCTCCGCCGTACAGCATCCCCGGCAGGCGGATGTCGTCGGTATACTCCGCCGCGCCCACCGCCTTGGCGGGCGCGTCCACTCTGGGAAGGTTTTCTCCCACCTTGCCGGTAAAAGCTTCGTGAGGCACAGGGGCATTCTCCCGGAACAGCCGCGCCGCCAGCAGTACTGCGTCCACAATCTTTTTATAGCCGGTACAGCGGCAGAGGTTATTGCGCAGCGCGTATTTCACCTCATCCCGGCTGGGATCCGGATTTTGATCCAGCAGCCCCTTGGCCGACATCACCATCCCCGGGGTGCAGAAGCCGCACTGCACCGCTCCACAGTGGGTAAACGCGTAGGCGTACACATCCCGCTCCCGGCTGGTGAGCCCCTCGCAGGTCGTCACCGACTTTCCCTCCAGCCGGGACGTCTTCTGAACGCAGGCCTTCACCGCCTTTCCATCCACCAGCACCATGCAGGCGCCGCAGGCCCCCTCGCTGCAGCCGTTTTTCACAGAGGTCAGCCCCAGCGTTTCCCGCAGGAAGGTCAGAAGCGTTTGATCCCTGTCTGCAGCAGCCGGCATTCCATTTACCGTAAACATATACATGGCGCTTCCCCCTTTCGTTCCAGTATCTACAGCTTATCATTTCGTCCGCCGGATAGCAAGGGCCGACGGCAGATTCACTGCTTTGAAGCATATCTAAAAAAATGTTTGGTCAATTGAAAAATTGTTTGCAAAGCCCTTGACTATCCCCGGCCCCGTGGTATGATGAGATCAGAATGGAATATGGAGGGGATTGTCATGGATTTTGAGCAAATCAAGGCCGCAGCCCAAGGCTACCGGACCGATATGTGCCGCTTCCTGCGGGAGATGATCTCCCACCCCAGCGAGAGCTGTGAGGAGCGCGAGGTCATCTCCTGCATCCGTTCCGAGATGGAGCGGCTGGGCTTTGACCAAGTGGAGGTGGACGGCCTGGGCAACATCATCGGCTGGATGGGCGAGGGCGAAAAAATCATCGCCATCGACTCCCACATCGACACGGTGGGCGTCGGCAACCGGGACAACTGGACGTGCGACCCCTACCAGGGCTGGGAAGACGACGCTGTCATCTATGGCCGCGGCAGCTCCGATCAGGAGGGCGGCATGGCCGCCGCCGTATACGGCGCCCGCATCATGAAGGATCTGAACCTCATCCCCAGCGGGTTCCGTATCATGGTGGTGGGCTCTGTTCAGGAGGAGGACTGCGACGGCATGTGCTGGCAGTACCTCGTCAACAGGTTCTTCCCTGACCGCGGCATCAGGACGGAGCAGGTGGAGTTCGTCATCTCCACAGAGCCCACCGACGGCGGCATCTACCGGGGACACCGGGGCCGCATGGAGATCCGGGTGGACGTGAAGGGGGTCTCCTGTCATGGCTCCGCCCCGGAGCGGGGGGACAACGCCATCTACAAGATGGCCGATATCCTCCACGACGTCCGCGCACTCAACGAGAACGGCGCCGGGGAGGCGGAGGAGATCAAGGGCCTGATCAAAATGCTGGACCCCAGATACAACCCCGACCACTGGGAGGACGCCCGTTTCCTGGGACGGGGTACCTGTACCGTCTCCCAGATCTTCTATACCTCCCCCAGCCGCTGTGCCGTGGCCGACTCCTGCGCCGTCTCCATCGACCGGCGTATGACCGCCGGCGAGACTTGGGACTCCTGTCTTCAGGAGATTCGGGACCTGCCCAGTGTGAAGAAGTACGGCGAGGACGTGAAGGTATCCATGTACATGTACGACCGTCCCTCCTGGACTGGGGAAGTCTATGAGACCGAGTGCTACTTTCCCACCTGGATCAACAGGGAGAGCGCCGCCCACGTCCAAGCGCTCATTGACGCCCACAAGGCCCTCTTCGGGCTGGAGCGGATGGGCCACGCAGACCCCGACCCAGGCCGGGATGCCATGCACCTGCGGATGGGCCGTCCCCTTACCGACAAGTGGACCTTCTCTACCAATGGCGTGGCTATCCAGGGCCGGTACGGAATTCCCTGCGTGGGCTTTGGTCCCGGCGCCGAGAGCCAGGCCCACGCCCCCAACGAAATCACCTGGAAGGACGACTTGGTCCGCTGCGCCGCCCTCTACGCCGCCGTGCCCGCTCTCTACCATGCCGAGAACAAGACCGACGACGCCACTCAATTCCGTGCCGCCCTCACCGGCAGCGATATGAAATAAGGAGAGATTCAGATGGACAGCATCCTTCAGAGCTATGTGGATCGCCTGAACAGGCTCGACTTTGGAGCCATGTACGAGAGCGACTTCTTTTTAACCTGGGAGAAGACCGATGACGAAATTGAGGCCGTCTTTATCCTGGCCGACGCTCTGCGCCATATGCGGGAGCAGAATATCTCCACCAAAATTTTTGACTCCGGTCTGGGCATTTCCCTCTTCCGGGACAACTCCACCCGCACCCGTTTCTCCTTCGCCAGCGCCTGCAACCTGCTGGGTCTGGAGGTCCAAGACCTGGATGAGGGCAAAAGCCAGATCGCTCACGGTGAGACCGTCAGGGAGACCGCCAATATGATTTCCTTTATGGCTGACGTCATCGGTATCCGGGACGATATGTATATCGGCAAGGGAAACGCCTATATGCACCAGGTGGCCGACGCGGTGGCCGAGGGACACAGGGACGGCGTATTGGAGCAAAAGCCTGCTCTGGTCAATCTCCAGTGCGACATCGACCACCCCACCCAGTGCATGGCCGATATGCTCCATATCATCCATCACTTTGGCGGCGTGGAGAAATTAAAGGGGAAAAAAATCGCCATGACCTGGGCCTACTCCCCCTCCTACGGCAAGCCCCTCAGCGTGCCCCAGGGCGTCATCGGACTGATGACCCGTTTCGGCATGGATGTGACGCTGGCCCACCCCGAGGGCTATGAGGTGATGCCCGAGGTAGAGGCGGTCGCCCGGAAAAATGCCTCCGCGTCCGGCGGCTCCTATACCAAGACCAATTCCATGGCCGAGGCCTTCCGGGACGCCGACATCGTCTATCCCAAGAGCTGGGCCCCCTTCGCCGCTATGGAGCGGCGCACCGACCTGTACGCATGCGGAGATACCGCCGGCATCAGAGCCCTGGAGCAGGAGCTGCTGGCTCAGAATGCCAGCCATAAAGACTGGGCCTGCACCGAGAATATGATGGAGCTGACCCGCGGCGGCGAAGCCCTTTATCTTCACTGCCTCCCTGCCGACATCTCCGGCGTCTCCTGTGCCCAGGGCGAGGTGGATGCCTCTGTCTTCGACCGCTACCGGGTCCCCCTCTATAAGCAGGCCAGCTTCAAGCCCTACATCATTGCCGCCATGATTTTCCTGGCCAAGGTAAAGGATCCTCAGGCTGCCCTTCGGGAGCTGGAGGCCCGGTCTGCCGCACGCCGGCTTTTCCTGTGATAATAAATTGTAATTTTTCTATATGAAAAAACGAATTGTAATTGCTCTAGGCGGCAACGCTCTGGGTGAAAACCTGCCGGAGCAGATGATTGCCGTCCAACGGACGGCAGCAGCCATCGCGGATCTCATTGCGGCGGGGCATGAGGTCATTCTCGCCCATGGAAACGGTCCCCAGGTTGGGATGATTCAGAAGGCCATGGCCCAACTCACCCGTACCGAGCCCGACAAGTATATCCCCTGTCCACTGTCTGTCTGCGTAGCCATGAGCCAGGGCTATATCGGCTATGACCTCCAAAATGCCCTGCGGGAGGAGTTGCTGGACCGCGGGATGGATATTGGCGTGGCAACCGTGCTGACCCAGGTGGAAGTAGACCCGTCTGATCCGGCCTTTGAGCGCCCGGCCAAACCCATCGGCGCCTTTATGACTCGGGCGGAGGCCGAGCGCATGGTGGCCGAGCGGGGCTACGATGTCCTGGAGGACGCGGGCCGCGGCTGGCGCCGGGTGGTGGCCTCCCCCCTACCGGTATCCATCGTGGAGATCGACACCATCCGCGCCTTGGTGGATACCGGCCATGTGGTGGTGGCCTGCGGCGGCGGCGGGATTCCGGTTTTCAAGACCAATGGGCACCACCTGAAGGGGGCCGCGGCCGTCGTCGACAAGGACTTTGCCGCCTCTCTGCTGGCGCGGCAGGCGGACGCCGACTGCCTGGTAATTCTCACCGCAGTGGAAAAAGTGGCGCTGAACTTTGGGAAGCCGGATCAGCGCTGGCTGGACGTTATGACGGCGGAAGAGGCCCGCCACTATATTGCACAGGGGCACTTCGCACCCGGATCCATGCTCCCCAAAGTAGAGGCGGCGGCGGCGTTTGCCGAATCTGCGCCCGGCCGCACCGCTCTCATTACCCTTTTGGAAAAGGCCGCCGACGGTATTGCCGGGAAGACCGGAACTCTGATCACGGACGGCGGACAATCTGAATTGCCCTGATGTACGGACGCCTGGAGCGCCGCGGCCGCGGCGCTCCAGGCGTCTCTTTCCATACATCTTATATTTATGCTATAATGATTAAAAAGGAAAGATGAAGAGGAGTGGCCGCCATGCTTGCTTTCTATCTCTCGCTGCTGCCTGTGGATGAACACCAGCGCTTTCAGACGTTCTATCCGCGGTATGAGGGGAAGCTCTACGCCGTCGCCCTGAGTGTCCTAAAGAATCATCATCAGTCTTAGAATGCCGCTGCCGCCGCGTTTCTCCATATCATTGAGCATTATGACCCATTTTAAAAATTTACGAAAACAGCCGTCAGAAAATCGGCCCCTGGGCCGTTATAATAGTGAAAAACGCCGCCAGGGATATTCTTCGGAAGGAGAGCCGTACCATGCCGTTAGAAGAGACATGGGAGCCCTCCGCTCCGGAGCACCTTGAGGAGGAGAGCGCCTTCCTCCGCCCGGTAGAGCTCATCCGCTCCATGCCGGAAACCTACCGGCAGGTACTGGAGTTGCGCTGTGCTGCCGGGTGGACTGCACGGGAGTTCGCCTGCCCCATGGGCCTGAGCGAATCGGCGGTAAGCAAGCGCATCGAGCGGGGCCGCGCCCTGCTCATCGAAAAACTGCGTGACGAGGGGTACGCGTATGAGCGACGCTGAATTTGACACTATGCTCCGCTCCGCCCTGCTGGAGGCCGTGCGGCAGGACTGGGCCCATATCCTGGAGAATGACCATCTGCCTGAACCCCAATTTTCCTCCCGTTTTCTGCGCTGGGAGAGAAAGTTTCTGGCTGACCCCTTCGGCTAGCTATGCGCGGCACAGGGCCCGTCCCCTCTGGAAAAAGGCTTGCGGGCGGCGGCCTGATGGCATTCAGTCCTCAGGCGCGGGCCTGGGTGGTTCAGATGATCGCCGAGTGGCGGGAGACCCGCACCAAATATACCTTTACCGGTGAGCCCCGGCCGGACGCCGGCGTAGGCGTCTGGCGGCCCGGCTATGTACCGGAGGGGTTTGAGGAGATTGAACGGCTGGATACGCCAGGGCTGGGATATGTCGCCTATGAAAATAAGGATGGGGTGCGCCTCTATTTTACTTATGCGCTTATGGATCAGGGCAGTGAGTTTTCCAATGATAATGAGCACAGCAAATATATGGCGACAACCATAGAAAGTTTACCAGCAGACTTGTTTATTGCTGATGAGCCCGGAGAATTCAGCTATTTAATATGGGCAGATGGGGATCTGGAGATTTCCTATAAGCTGTCTTCTGCAATTAATGATAAGGAACTTATTACTATAGCGGAGAGTATCGAAAAACTAACATAGAAAATTTGAAAATTGCGGTCCATTTTTTCCTGAAACGTTATAGAAATGGGAGCAGTAAAAAGCCCCACATTAGTGTCCAATTCCGGTGTGCCGGCGCGGGAACTCTCCCTCTGTATCCTAATGATCGCCATCTTTGCAGCCGGTGTGCTGGCCAGGCGGCACCAAGGCATACGCAGCAGATAGGTTGCGCCGGAACACTTGTCCGGCGCGCCGCTTTTTTCCGCTGATTGCGTCCTGCCCCCAGCTCTGGTAAAATGGAAGGCAAAGGAGGCGCATTCAATGTCTCACACCATTTTTCTCGTGGAGGACGATCCGGGCGTGCGTGGGGAGCTGGCCACTCTCCTCACCCGCTACGGCTATTCCTGCCTGACCACAGATGACTTCTCCGATGTGGCGGGACAGATTCTGTCCTCAGGCGCCCATCTGGTCCTGTTGGATCTGAACCTGCCCCTGTACGACGGCTATCACGTCTGCCGGGCACTGCGGGAGCGCTCCCAGATTCCCGTCATTGTCGTCACCAGCCGCACAGGAGATCTGGATGAGCTCATGAGCATGAATCTGGGGGCCGATGATTTTCTCACCAAGCCCTTCCATACACAGATCCTTCTGGCCCGGATCTCCCGCCTTCTCCAGCGCGCCTATCCCTCTGTGCCGACCCCTGTCCTCACCTGCCGGGGACTGACACTGGACCTGGGGCGCAGTGAGGTCTCCTATGGTGGCCATTCCGAGGAACTGACCCGGAACGAGGGGCGTATTCTCCACCTCCTTCTGAAAAACCAGGACCGGATTGTCACCAGGGCCGAGCTGATGAACGAGCTGTGGCAGTCCGACGAATTTGTGGACGACAATACCCTCACCGTCAATGTCAACCGCCTGCGCAAGAAGCTCGAGGGACTGGGCGCCGCCGGCTTTCTCACGACCCGGCGGGGGCAGGGGTACCAGCTGTGAGGGCGGCGGATTTTCTCCGGGACAAGGCCCTGCACCTGTCTGGCGTGGGCTTTGCAGTGCTCTTTACCGCTGTGCTTTTGGCTGTCCTGCGTCAGCCCCCCGCCGCCGCTGCCTTTCTCTGCCTGGTAGAGGCCCTCTGCGCTTTGATTCCCCTGGCTCTGGAGTTTGCCCGGAAGCGCCGTTTCTACAACGAGGTGCTGCCTCCTCTGGAGGCGCTGGAGGAGAAGTACCTGATCTCCGCCCTGCTGGCCGAGCCCCATTTTACCGAGGGGATGCTCTTCTGCCAGGCACTGGGGAAAACCTCCAAGGCCATGACCGACGCGGTTGCCGACGCCCGGCGGGATATGTCGGAGTACCGCGAGTATATCGAGACCTGGGTGCATGAGGTCAAGACGCCCATTGCCTCGGCCCGGCTGGCCCTGGAGAATCATCCCGGCGCTCTGGCTCAGTGCCTGGAAGAGGACCTCTTTCAGATTGACGCGTTTGTGGAACAGGCTCTTTTTTATGCCCGGAGCGGCGCAGTGGAGCGGGACTATCTGATCCGGGCTATGCCCTTGCGGGATACCGCGGCGGCAGCGGTGAAAAAGTATGCAGGGCCTCTGATTGACGCCGGGTTCTCTGTAGATTTGGGCAGCCTGACCGCCACAGTTTACTCCGATCCCAAATGGGTGGAATTCATTCTGGGGCAGCTCCTCTCCAATGCCCTGAAATACCGGGGGGAGAATCCCCATGTCTCCTTCCTCCAGCGGGAGGAGGACGCCTCGGTGGTACTCGTCCTTCAGGACAACGGCCGGGGGATTCCCGCCGCCGATCTGCCCCGGGTATTCGACAAGGGTTTTACCGGCGTCAATGGCCGGGCGCTCCCCACCCGCTCCACTGGTCTGGGCCTCTATCTCTGTAAAAAGCTCTGTGACCGGCTGGGCCTGGGCATTGAAGTGGATTCTTCCCCCGGCCGGGGCGTCTCCGTCTCCCTCGTCTTTCCCAAAGGCCGCTTCCATCTGGCGGAATAGCAAGCGTCTTAATAGAAAATGACCCGCACCGCCCATGCAGCCGCGATAAATCCGGCCATATCGGCGCACAGGGCTGCCGGAACCGCGTATCGGGTTTTGACGATGCCCGCTGCGCCGAAATAGACGGCAATGGTATAAAATGTAGTCTCAGTGGAGCCCAGCATGACTGCGGCGGTACGGCCGATGAGAGAATCCGGGCCATAGGTTGTGATAAGCTCCGCGCCTACCCCCAGAGCGGCGGAGCCGCTGACCGGCCGCACCAGCAGCAGGGCCACCGTCTCAGGCGGAATGCCCAGCCAGGACAACACCGGCCCCAGAGCCTGGGCGGCCAATTCCAGCGCGCCGGAGGCACGCAGCATATATACCGCTGTCAGCAGCCCCACCAGCGGCGGAAGGATCTTTACGGTAACTCCAAGCCCCTCCCCTGCGCCCTGGACCAGTGCGCCGTAGACGTCAATCTTTTTGACCATACCGCACACCGCCACCGCAGCAATCACAAGAGGTACCACCATAGTAAAGGCCAGCTGCACTGCTATTCCCTCCAGACCCGCCCGAAAATTTTGACCGCCAGAATCCCTGCGCACACGGATATAGCCGAGGCCAGCCAAACGGCAGGCAGAATGTCAAAGGGCGCGGCGCATCCGGCGGCCAGCCGGACGCTGGCCACAGTGGTTGGAAGGAGCTGAATGGAGGCGGTATTGCACACCACCAGCATACACATGGCGTTGGAGGCCACCCCCGGCGTCTTCCTGCTCATCTGCCGGACAGCCTGAATACCCAGCGGGGTGGCCGCATTGCCCAGCCCCAGAAGATTGGCTGACACATTAGCCGAGATGCTGTCCATCACCTCCCGGTCCGATGAAAACTCTGGGTAGAGGAGCCGGAGGACAGGGCGAAGCAGCCTGGACAGCCCCTCGGACAGTCCTGTACGCTTCATAATCTCCATTACCCCCATCCACAGGCAGAGAACCCCCGCCATCGTCAGGCACAATTCGACTGCGGCAGCCGCACCGTCCAGAGCTGCCGCCGCCACTGCCGGTCCATTTCCTGTCATAAGGCCGCAAATGATAGAACCTACCACCATGGCTGTCCAAATCAATGCCATTGCCATTCCGGTCACCTCCATATTCCCTCTATCTATACGGCACGTCCGCGCCAAACATGCCGTTTCTTTTTGCAACTTTTATCTTCCATTTTCTGTAATATTCTACAAAATTTTTTTCAAAAAAGCAAAAATATGATTGACATTGGGATGCCGCATGTTATAATAATGTCAGTTTCTAGATAATCACGGAAAAACATGGTAGTCGCAGGGAAAGGAAGTATACACATATGAAATCGACGGGTATCGTAAGAAAAGTAGATGAACTGGGCCGTATCGTGCTCCCCATCGAACTGCGCCGCACACTGGACATTGCTGAGAAGGATTCGCTGGAGATTTATGTGGACGGCACTTCTATCGTCCTGAAAAAATATCAGCCTGCCTGTATCTTCTGCGACGACGCCAAGGATGTCGTAAATTTCAAGGGCAAAAACGTATGTCCCAATTGCATCAAGGAACTTCAGTCCAAGTAAACACTGCATATAAAAATCCCCTCTCCATACACCTTGTATGGAGAGGGGATTTTTAGTTTATGCAATATTTTTATACGAAATGTAATTAATCTGTCCGCTCTCTTTCCACCGCCAGATGATAGAGCTCATTTCGGGAAAGGCCGGTATCCTTTGCTGCCTGCCGTACTGCGTCCCTCAGAGAGGCGCCGCCCGCCTGGAGAGCCGCTACCAGCTCCACCCCCTGCTCCAGGGGTATTATGTCCTCTGAAGGCGGACACACGCCCTCTATGACAAGCACGAACTCGCCTTTCGGCGGATTTTCTTCATACCAGGCGGCCGCCTCTCCTAACGTCGTGCGCCTGATCTCCTCGTGCAGCTTGGATAGTTCCCGGCACAGGGAAATCCGCCGCTCCGCCCCGAATGTATCCCGCAGATCCCGGAGGGTCGCAGTCAGTTTATGGGGCGCCTCATAGAAAATCATGGTCCGCTCCTCGCCCCGGAGTGTATCCAAGTGAGCGCGGCGGTTTTTCTTGTTCATCGCCAGGAATCCCTCAAAGGTGAACCGGCCTGTGGGCAGCCCGGATACAGCCAGGGCGGTCACCAGCGCGCAGGGGCCGGGCAGCGCCGTCACCGCCACGTTATTGGCCGCACAGAGGGCCACCAGCTCCTCTCCCGGGTCAGAGACCGCGGGAGTGCCCGCATCGGTTACCAGGGCACAGCTCTCCCCTGCCAGCAGGCGGCTCAGAACAGCCTGTCCCCCCGCTTCCGTGTTATGGCGGTAATAGGAGATCAGCGGCTTCTTGATACCCAAGTGGTTGAGCAGCTTAAGCGACACCCGGGTATCCTCGGCGGCGATAAAGTCCACGGCCGCCAGCGTCTCTGCAGTCCGCCGGGAGATATCCCCCAGATTGCCGATGGGTGTGGGTACCAGATATAGAATTCCGGACATACATATTCCTCCGGTCAATTTGAGATTAGGGCAGGCAGCACCTTTAACCCGGGCCGCCCCTGCCGAACGCCCTCCACCAGGCAGGCTGAGGGCGGTGTCTGCGGCCCGTGCTGCACCATCTGAAGCCGTTTGGGTTCCACACCGCAGGCTCGCAGTGCAGCCAGCAGATCGGCCAGCCGCTCGGGCCGGTGAACCAGAGCAAAGCGCCCGCCGTTTTTCAGCAGCCGCCCTGCGGCGGCGCAGAGTTCCTCCAGCGTACAGGCGTGTTCCATCCGGGCCTCCCCGCCCGAGTCCCCCGTTCCCTGTGGGAACCAGGGCGGATTGGAAACCACCAGGTCAAAGCTGCCGGCAGCAAGTGCGCGGGCCGTCTCCCGCAAATCCCCAGGTACAATTTCCCCCGGGAGGCCGTTGTCCCGCAGGTTGCGCAGGGCCAGCGCCGCCTGGGTTGGATCCAGCTCCAGACCCGTTACAGCCAGCGCCGGCTCCCGCCTTAGCAGCAGCAGAGGCAGCGCACCGGCCCCGCACCCCAGATCGCACACCCGCAGCCCGGGCTTCACAGCGGGAAAGCCGCCCAGCAGCAGCGTCTCACGCCCCAGTGGAAAGCTCCCCTGCACATACCGAAAGGACCCCAGCCGTTCCGTCCGCTCCATGGTCACCCCTCCCGCAGCGTCTCGGCCAGATGGTGTACAATCCGTCCCGTCAGCCCCCAGATAATATGCTCCTTCCAGCGGTAGACCGGCACCTCCACCCGTCCCCCCCGCCAGCGATATCCCCCGGGAAAGCCAATGCGCTCCGGCGGGATATGGGCCGCGTCAGGCACCAGATCGTACTCGTACATTTCCGGCTCTGTGTATAAAAAGAAGTCCAGAGGGACTGTAAAAATCTCCTGGACCTCCGCACGATTGATGGCCGCAGAGGTCAGAGCGGCAGCATCCAGCCTGCCCAGGAAAGGGTGCATCAGGAAGCCAGACTGGTGTCCAAGACAGTCCAGGGGCCACAGCAGCTCCAGCGCCGGGAAAGGAACCCCCAATTCTTCCCCGGTCTCCCGCAGAGCGCACTCCGCCGGGCTCTCTCCCGGTTCTATCCGCCCGCCCGGAAAACAGACCTCCCCCGGCTGCCGGCGCAGGGTATAGGCCCGGACCTCAAAGAGCAGAGACAATTCCTCTCCACCCTCCACCAGCGGAACCAGTACGGCGTATTCCGCCGTCACGTCCTGGAGCCTCGGAGACCGGCCGGACAGGCGGCGGGAAATCTCGCGCAGCGTCATAGTTTGTATTCCCAGATGCAACAGGCCATAGAGAAACCAGTGTTCATATCTTATACACCCCACGATATATTCGTATGGTATCCAGATTGCCGCGCCCTGCCCGCTTCCGCAGAGGCGTATTTAAGACTCCGGCCTCGTAAAGTGGGCCAGGGGGTCAGCCCTCTCCCACAGCACAACCCGTCCGATCTCCAGGCTCTTCCCCACGTCAATCAGCCTCTGGTTATCGCTGCCTCGAAACAGGGCGTCATAGGACTTTCGCGCCAGGAGGAAGGGCCCGTCCACCAGTACGTCCGTCTCCCGCAGGAGCTCCATACGGCTGGGATCTCCCTCCTCCATCAGCTTTTCATAAGTATAACCTGTGTAGACCCATACATTCAAGCCCCTTTCATGGGCTCCCCGGGCAAGGAGCGCGCACTCTCCAGCTTGCAAAAAGGGATCGCCCCCGGACAGCGTGAGCCCCTCTGTCAGGGGATTGCCCGCCATCTTTTGGCACAGGACCTCCACGCTCTCCTCATATCCGCCGGAGGGGTCATGCGTCTCCGGATTGTGGCATCCGGGGCAGGCATGGGGGCAGCCCTGGGTGAACACGGTAAACCGGAGCCCGGGGCCGTCTACAATAGAATCGGAAATGGTGTTTGCAATGCGCATGCCAATCACCTCTCAATGGCGTGAGGGCGGACCGGCGGCCCGCCCTCACGTGTTTACCTGTCTATGTGCTGTGTTTCACACGGTCGTGCTCCTCGGCCCGCTTTGCATTATTGAACCGGTCCAGCGTCCCAACCAGGTAGCCGGTAATGCGTCGGATGCGCTCAAAGGGTACGCCGTCATCCTCCGTGCGGCCGCAGCCGGGGCACTGGTCGCCGATGATGCCGGAAAATCCGCACACCGGATCCCGATCCACCGGATGGTTGACGCTGCCATAGCCGATGCCGTTCTCCTTCATACAGCGAATGACCTTTTCAAAGGCCTCCAGATTTTCGCTGGGGTCGCCATCCATTTCGATGTAGCTGATGTGGCCGGCATTGGTAAGGGCGTGATAAGGAGCCTCAATTTTGATTTTATCATAGGCCGAGATGGGGAAGTAGACCGGCACATGGAAGGAGTTGGTATAGTATTCCCGGTCGGTAATCCCCTCCAGCACGCCGAAGCGGGCCTTGTCCAGCTTGACAAAGCGGCCGGAAAGCCCCTCTGCAGGCGTAGCCAGCAGCGAGAAGTTGAGCCCCCGCTTGGCGCTCTCAGCGTCCATCCTGGCCCGCATATGGGAGATGATCTCCATTCCCAGGACACGCGCCTTCTCACTCTCTCCGTGGTGCGCCCCCACCAGGGCCTTGAGGGTCTCCGCCAGCCCGATAAAGCCAACGGACAGCGTCCCGTGCTTGAGTACCTCCCGTACCTCGTCGTCCCAGTCCAGATTGTCGCTGTCCAGCCATACGCCCTGTCCCATGAGGAACGGGAAGTTGCGCACATGCTTGCGGCACTGGATTTCAAACCGCTCCAGCAGCTGGTCCACACACAGATCCAGCATCCGGTCCAGCCCTTCGAAGAAGAGGCCCACATCTCCCTTGGATTTTATAGCCAGCCGGGGGAGATTAATCGTGGTAAAGCTCAGGTTGCCCCGTCCATTGCAGATCTCACGGCTGGGGTCATATACGTTTCCTATGACCCGGGTACGGCAGCCCATATAGGCGATCTCCGTCTCCGGGTGGCCGGGCTTGTAATACTGAAGGTTAAAGGGCGCATCAATAAAGGAGAAGTTGGGAAAGAGCCGCTTGGCGGAACAGCGCATGGCCAGTTGAAACAGATCGTAGTTGGGCTCGCCGGGATTATAATTTACGCCGTCCTTCACGCGGAAAATCTGGATGGGGAAAATCGCCGTCTCGCCGTTGCCCAGCCCCGCCTCGGTGGCCAGCATCATATTTTTCATCACCATGCGGCCCTCCGGAGAGGTATCCATGCCATAGTTGATGGAGGAAAACGGCGTTTGGGCCCCCGCGCGGGAGTGCATGGTGTTCAAGTTGTGAATGAGAGCCTCCATGGCCTGATAGGTCGCCCGGTCGGTCTCCTTCACCGCCCGGTAATGAGCGAAGGTCTGTGCTTTTTCAATCTCCGCTTCCTCTCCATAGCGTCCGGTCAGGGCGGTCCGCTCGGCCTCGAAGTAGTCCCCGCAGTTCTCGATTGTGGGCTGCAGGCCCTTGTCCTCCCAGATCCCCTGAATGATCCCCTTCAGCTCGCTCTCCGGATCCTCGGCCCCTGCCAGGAGCATCAGGGCGCGTGCCAGATTCTGCCGGTAGAGCCGTACAAAGGTCTTCTTTACACCGTCGGCCATACCATAGTCAAAGTTGACCACGCTCTGCCCGCCATGCTGATCGTTCTGATTGGACTGGATGGCAATACAGCACAGGGCCGCATAGGAAGAGATGTCGTTGGGCTCCCTCAGCGTGCCGTGCCCGGTTGAAAACCCGCCCTGAAACAGCTTCTGTATATCAATCTGGCAGCAGGTTGTGGTAAGCGTGAGAAAGTCCAGATCGTGTATGTGGATGTCTCCCTCCCGGTGTGCCCGGGCGTGGTCGGGATTGAGGACAAACATGTCATAAAATTGCTTGGCCCCTTCGGAGCCAAACTTGAGCATGGAGCCCATCGCCGTGTCCCCATCGATATTGGCGTTCTCCCGTTTCAAATCGCTCTCCTTGGCCGCTGAGAAGGTGATGTCCTCATAAGTCTTCATCAAGCGGGTGTTCATTTCCCGGGCGCGGCTGCGCTGATCCCGGTACAGGATGTAGGCCTTGGCGGTCTGAACATAGCCGTTATCCATCAACACCCGCTCCACCAGATCCTGGATATGCTCCACCTCGGGCTGGAGATCGCCCTCCACCTCCAGGATCGAGAGAACCTCATCAGCAAGGCGTTTGGCGGTCTCCTCCTGCCCCGGCTTATAGGTGGCGTCGAATGCCTTGGTGATGGCCTTTGCTATCTTCTCCTCATTGAAGTCGGCAAGGCGGCCATCTCGCTTGCGAATCTTTGTGACTGTCATCTTTTGTGCTCCCCTCTCCAGCTATACGTCAAAAAACGCCCTTCTTCGGGGCGAAAAAGTTTGTCAAGAAAGCAGTACTATATCTTGTGTTTCTTTCCTTGCCGAACACAAATATAATACCGTATCTTGGAGTATCCGTCAATACAAAAAACAAACTTTCTTTTTGTGAATTTCGACAGTCAGGCATAAAAAGAGGCCGCCGCAGCGGCCTCTGAACATATGGTATTCAACCCTCTGTCACAGCAGTACCAGACCGTATTTCCGACACATCTGCTTCAAAAATTCAGGTTCCAGATCTCCGGTGCCATCCCAGAAAGCCCGCCCCTGATAGACACGCAGGGCCTCCTCCAGCAGTTCGGGCACATCAGACCACAGGCACAGCGCATCCTTCACCACATACTGGTTCTCGGCAAATATGGCAACGTCGTCCTCCTCCAGGACGGCAATTTTCAAGGCCCCCTGAGGGCACTCCTCCTCAGCCTCCAGAATGTCCTCCATCAGATCAGGCGTACATGCAATGGTCTCACCCACATCCACATCGGGGGTAATAAACCGGGCCTCCTTCTCGCTGGCACAGGGGATAACATCGGGATCCCGTTCCGGCGGAAGAAAAGCGGTGAAATCCACCTGTCCTACCGCCTTCCGCAGGGCGGCTATATGGGCAGGCGTCGTGCCGCAGCAGCCGCCGAAAATTCGTACTCCTGCCTTTGCCATATCCGGTACACAGGCGGCAAAGTCCTCCGGCGGACAGTGATAGACGGCCCTTCCATCGGTTACCTGGGGCAGACCCGCATTGGGCTTGGCAATCAGGGGTACGGTGGCGTAAGGCGTAAGCCTTTCCAGCTGCTCCAGCATGGCCTCCGGACCAGTGGAGCAGTTGAGGCCGAAGGCGGACACCCCCATGCCCTGCATGACAATGAGCGCCGCCAATACATCCGTTCCCGACAGCGTGCGGCCATTTTCATCACAGGTAAAGGAGACCCACACCGGCTTGTCGCACACGCTTTTAACGGCCAGCACGGCGGCCCGCGCCTCTGGCATGGTCATAGTGGTCTCCAGGAAAAACAGATCCACCATGTCCTTCAGCGCCTCCGCCTGTTCGGCGTATATCGACACCAAATCCTCAAAGCTGCTCTCGCCAAAGGGGACAATAAAAAGTCCGGTGGGAGCCATATCGGCGGCCACCAGCGCCCGGCCGTCCGCGGCCTCCCGCGAGAGGGTGGCAAGCTGCCGGTTATAGCTGGCCACCTGCCCCTGAATTCCGCGCTGCCCCAGTTTTATCCTGTTGGCCCCAAAGGTAGGGGCCAACAGCACCTGGGTCCCCGCGTCCACATATTCCCTCTGCAGCCCAACCAGTACCTCCGGGTGTTCAAGCACCCACTGCTCGGTACAGGCGCCCATGGGCATTCCCCGCTCCTGCAGTTGAGTGCCTGTAGCTCCGTCCAACAAAAGGGGCAAGGATAAGCCGTTGCTGTCCATGGCGACGTGATTCCTCCTCATATCATATGCGGGCAGTTCATTCGTTCGTTAATTGGGTGATAGTATATCATAGTCTGTACTAAAAATGCAAGCGGATACTCTTCGCGTCCCTTTTTAAGATAAGTAGTGATGGCCCAAACTCCGTCGGTTTCACCAAACAGCAAGCATGCCCTTTGGGCAGGCAGGACGATCATTCAGAACTAGATGGTAGTCCTGCTTTTGTATGCGGCAGCGATGACAATGTGGTATTATGGGATAGAAAAATTTTTAAAAAATGTGTGAGATTTGAGTTCAAAAGTTGTGTATATAGGTGAAAGAGTAAATAAGGAAGTGAGGTGAAAACGGATGGATGATGCACAGATCGTCCAGCTATACTGGGACAGGGACGATCAGGCCATCCCTGCCACATCTGACAAATACGGAAACTACTGTACCTCGATTGCTATGAACATACTGAGCAATCAGGAAGATGCTGAAGAATGTGTCAACGATACATACTTAAACGCATGGAACTCCATGCCGCCCCACAAGCCAAGCATTCTGTCCACATTCCTTGGAAAAATCACAAGAAACCTGTCGTTTAACAGGTATAGACGCAATACAGCCAACAAACGAGGCGGTGGAGAATTGCCTGTGGTTCTGGAGGAACTGTCAGATCTGGTATCTGGCAAGGATGATGTTGAACAGGCATTTGACCAAACTGAACTCACGAAAGCCATTGATACATTTCTGGATAGTCTTTCACCAAAGAAAAGAAGCATTTTTATCAGCCGATACTGGTACACCGATAGCATTTCAGAAATTGCTGTCCGTCATGGTATGAAAGATGGTGCTGTATCAATGACACTGAACCGTCTTCGCCTTAAGCTACACAACTACCTTTTAGAGAGGGGCTTTGAACTATGACGAACGAGAAATTATATGAAGTCCTTGGCGACATCAATGAGAAGTATGTCAAAGAGGCAAAAGAATACCGAAAGGCTAAGAAGCCAATCTGGTTCAAATGGGGTGCTATGGCAGCCTGCCTGTGTTTCGCAGTCTTTGGCATTTTTGTAATCCAGCATCTTGGCACAGCTCCCAGCACAACCATTGAGCAACCAGGAAACTCTAATCTGGTGGTAAATGAGGTGGACAATGTCATGCAACTGGATATGGATGTCCAACTCTCATATTACACCGACATCTCTGCGGATGAATGGGAAACTGTAATGGAAGCATTTGAGCAGGCGATTGGCATGAGCTATGAGGAATTTACAAAAAAGTTACCGGCTTCCTACCAACGAACAGCGTTCTATTCCATTGATGTCCCGACTGCTCCAAAGAGCGGAGATTATATTCCTCACGATTATGTCTTTGAATTTTTGACGGAAAATGATGGAGAAGTGAAAATCGCAATCTGTGCTGATGAAGAACCACTTAGAGATTGCTTCTTTTTGTGTGAGAATCCAAAGGAGTCGAAGATCAACGGTACGACTGCCCTCATTTATAGCGTGCAGGATAGTTTCATGGTGCAGTTTTCGTATGACACTGTGAATTATGACATTGACATGCGCAATATCACTCTTGAAGAAGTGGAAAATTTGTTGACCTGTATCATAAGCTAATAAAAGAGAGCATAGAAAAGCTCCACCTGTTCAAGGGTAGAGCTTTTCTGTGTATTTCGACGAAGGAATTGTTAGGTAAGCACTAAATCAGTCCAAAAGGTAAAAGGGAGCTCTTCGCCGCATCTGTAGAACAAAAATGGGTGCAAATGTAGCCTCCAAACAGCTTTTCACCAGGGACGCAAAAAACAGGGACAGCTCTCTCCGTTGTCAGACATGCAACAGGGCTTCCACAGTTGGGAATAAGGCCAGCGTACGCGGAAGAATTCCATTGAGATAGGCAATGAGGATGCCGTAGTTTGTCACGGGGATACCCTGAGCCCGGCAGCAGGCCAGGCGGTACTTCACTTCCTGCTCTCTCAGCATGCAGGCCCCGCAGTGTACGACCAGCCGGTAAGGCGACAAGTCATCCGGGAATTCCGTACCAGAGGCAAATGTGAACGAAGGCGTTGTGCCAGTATACTCCTGAATCCATCGGGGAAGCTTGACCGTACCGATGTCGTCGCACTGCCGGTGGTGTGTACAGCCCTCAGCTATCAGCACCCTGTCCCCATCGTTCAGCCTGTTCACCGCTGCCGCACCGGCCACTGCCAGGGAGAGAGCCCCCTTATAGCGGGCCATCAGGATCGAAAAGGAGGTCAGCGGAACAGAGGGCGGTACGACCTTATTTACACAAGCAAAGACCTGGCTGTCTGTGATAACCAGCCGTGGCGGCACAGGCATCTGATCCAAAACAGCAGCCAGTTCCGTATCCCGGCATACCAGGGCGGAGGCTCCCGCCTCCAGAATATCGCGGATGGTCTGTTGCTGGGGCAGAATCAGGCGCCCCTTCGGCGCCGCCTTGTCAATGGGCACCACCAGTACCACTGTATCTCCCTCTGAGAGCAAGTCGGCTACCAGAGGATGCGCCGGCTCCCTCTGCATAGCCAGGGCAGCCGCCTGCTCCTTTAACTCTTGGAGGTGCAGTCCTGTTCTGGCGCTCACCCACAGGACGTTTTTCTCTCCCTGCGGGACGGTATCCAGCAGATCGGCCTTATTCCACACAAGCAGATAGGGAATCTGCTTTGCCTGCACGAGAGCGATAAGCTCCTCTTCCGCCTTTCCCAGGGGAGCGCTTGCATCGGCTACGACAATCGCCAAGTCGCACTTGTTCAGGACCTGCCGTGTTTTACGAATCCGCAGCTCTCCCAGCTCACCTACATCGTCAATGCCCGGCGTGTCGATGATCTGCACCGGGCCTACGGGCAGCAGCTCCATCGCCTTATATACCGGGTCAGTCGTAGTGCCCTTTACTTCCGAAACGATAGCCAGTTCCTGACCCGTAAAGGCATTCACCAAACTGGACTTTCCGGCATTCCGCCGGCCAAAAAACGCGATATGTACCCGCTCACCGGCTGGGGTCTGATTCATGCCGCTCATCAACAACCTCCTCAAAAACGGAAATCCCGCTCGCCCTGTACAATCTTTTCCAGGCGTTCGGTCACAATCGCCCGCACTTTCTCGTTTGTGATGTCCCCCATCTGCCGCTGAATCACCGACTGTCCCGCCGCCTTCGTCTCAGGGGCGGCATAGTCCTCCAGGTATTCCTGCAATGTCATCAGGGCATTGGGCAGGCAGCAGTTCTGAATCTGTCCCGACTTGCACAGCGACATAAAGCGGTCGCCGGTGCGGCCCTCCCGATAACAGGCCGTACAGAAAGATGGTACGTAGCCCAGCTCCATAAGCCAGCGCACCACCTGGTCCAGCGTGCGCTGGTCCGAGACATCAAATTGCTCCGTATCGTGGGGACGCTCCGCTTCCGTATATCCTCCCACACTGGTGCGGGATCCGCCGCTGATTTGGGAGATCCCCAGACGAAGCAGCCGGGCGCGCACCTTTTCCGACTCCCGGGTTGAAATAATCATACCCGTATAGGGGACTGCCACCCGGATACAGGCGGTAAGCTTGGCAAAGATCTCATCGGAAATACCATTATCAAACGCGTCTGGATCGATGTCGTCGGCATGCTTCACCCGTGGGACACTGATGGTGTGTGGCCCTACGCCGAAAACAGCTTCCAGATGCTCGGCATGCATCAGCAGGCCTGCAAATTCGTAGCGGTATAGCTCGAGTCCAAACAGAACGCCCAGCCCCACATCGTCGATCCCCCCCTGCATAGCCCGGTCATGGGCCTCGGTGTGATAGGCATAGTTGCTCTTTGGGCCGGTGGGATGGAGCCTTTCATAGCTCTCCTTATGGTAAGTCTCTTGAAAAAGGATGTAGGTGCCAATTCCCGCCTCCTTAAGCCTGCGGTAATCCTCCACCGCAGCGGCGGCGATATTCACGTTCACCCGACGGATGGCTCCATTCTTGTGCCTGATGGAATAGATGGTATCAATACATTCGAGAATATAGTCCAAGGGGTTGTTCACCGGGTCCTCGCCCGCCTCAATGGCCAGACGCTTATGCCCCATATCCTGAAGTGCAATCACCTCGGCTCGAACCTCTTCCTGGGTCAGCTTCTTGCGGGCGATGTGTCTGTTCTTGGCGTGGTAAGGACAGTAGAGGCACCCGTTGACACAGTAATTAGAGAGGTACAGAGGGGCAAAAATGACAATGCGGTTTCCATAAAAATCCTTCTTGATCTGCTCGGCCAGGGCATAGATCTCCTGATTCCGGTCCTCCAGCTCACAGGCAAGCAGGACAGACGCCTCCCGATGTGAAAGGCCCTTGCGCAAGCGGGCCTTCTCCAGAATAGCGTCGATAACCGGGCCGTCCGTTTTATGCGCGTCCGCATAGGCCAAACTGTCCAGGATCTCCTGATGGTCAATGAACTCCTCCGCTTTCATGGATTCTGGGTTGTACATGACGATGCCTTCCTTTCCTTCCGGGTCAGTGCGGAACTTCCCCTTCAGTCAAATTTTTATGATCTCCACGGTGGACCACCACCCTGCAGCCGACAGATCGCATGCGGCTCTCCAGGCAGCTGCGGCATTGAGCCGCTTCGTCTCCTGTGCAGATTTTGTTGTCATAGAGTGCGTATTTTTCCCGTACCCCTACTGGAGACAGATTTGGCATACACACATTGGCTCCGGCCTGAATGCCCAGCTCCCGTCCCTGAGGGTGGATGGTTCCCAAGGCGGTCGTGGCAGGGAGAAGGACGTTTGGAAGCATAAGCCGGATAAGCCCCAACAGGAACAGCGTCAGCTCCAGGCTCCCAGCGTCCTGCTCCCCCAGGGGCGTATCACGCTGAGGGATAAACGGGCCAATACCCACCATATCCGGCTCCAGCGTCCGAATGAATTGCAGGTCCTCCGCCAGGTATTCCGCCCTCTGTCCCGGTGTCCCCACCATAAAGCCGCACCCTACTTGATAGCCGATCTCCTTCAAATCCCAAAGACACCGTTTCCGGTTTTCCAGCGACATGGAGCTGGGATGAAGCATTCGATAATGGGCGCTGTTTGCAGTCTCATGGCGCAGTAAATAACGGTCTGCTCCGGCATCAAACCAGAGTTGATAGACTTCCCTGGAGTGTTCACCTACAGACAGCGTCACAGCGCAGTCCGGATAGTATGCCTTAATCTCCTCCACCAGCGCAGCGATCCGCTCCGGTGTGTACCAGGGGTCTTCTCCTCCCTGGAGCACAAAGGTGCGGTAGCCCAGGGCATACCCCTCCCGGCAGCAATTCAGAATCTCCTCCCGGCTCAGGCGATAGCGGTCCGCATTTCGATTGGAACGGCGAATTCCGCAGTAAAGGCAGTCATTCTTACAGTAATTCGTAAACTCAATAAGTCCACGAATATATATGTCATCGCCGTAATATTTCCTCCGCAAAGCTACGGCTCTCTCAAAGAGATACCGGGCCAGCTCCTCGTTCCGGTTCTGGATTAAAGCTGTAAACTCCTCCGCCGCAAGGGTTCCATCCCGCTCCAGTCTGTCAATCAGCGCTCTCATCCCGGCGCTCCGGCATTTTTGAGTACACCGCTTTGGCAGTCACGCCGGCGAGCATTCCTGCCTTTCCCGACAAGCTGCTGATGACATTTCCCGGCGCGTCCAGCACGATGCTGATGATACTTACCCCCCGCTGCCGATAAGGTAGTCCCATCCGGCCAATAATATAGTCCTTGTATTGGTGCAGCAGCTGATTCAGCGGCTCTACCGAGTCCGGATTCTCCACCACCAGGCCCAGCAGGGCCACTCTCTCTTCTTCCATACTCGCTTCTCCCTTCTGCCGCGCAAAAAAGGCGCACCCTGAAAGGGTACGCCAAATAAACCCCTGATGGGGCAATTCTCTCTGCGTCCCTTTCCCGTCAGGGGGTATTCCCCTTCCGCGTCAGCGATGTTTTTTATATAATACCACTCCAATGTTCTTTTGTAAAGGCAACCATGGCTTCTCCTGCCTATATAAAGGCCCCTCCGGTTTCTCACCCATTTCTCAATACGTTTTTAATTTTATGTCAAGGACACCGGACAGCCCTTGCGGGGCAGCTCCGGTGTCCTCTCTTTTCCCTGTATTCAAATGCGGGACACTTGTCCGGTCTATCGGCAGCCCCTTATTCCTCTCCAGATTGATAAGCGCTCGTCGCCTCAACGGCACTAAATCCCTAACATAGTTCATTTTTTGAGGCTACGCAAGCCATGCGGGGGTATCCCTACATTTTCTCCGGCGCGGTCACGCCGATTAGCTCCAGACAGTTGGCAATCACCGCCCGAACCGTATCGGCCAGCTTAAGGCGGGCCGCTAAAATATGCTCTTCCTCTCCCTTGATATGGCAGGAATTATAGAAGCGGTGAAAGTCTCCTGCCAGAGCAATGAGGTATCGGTTGACCCGGGATGGATCATAGTCCCGAACAGCCAGGTGTATCTCTTCCGGAAGCTGAGCCAGATTTTTGATCAACGCCTGCTCCTCAGTTGTTGTAAAGACGGAGGAATCCACCGCAGCAGCGACGGGAACGGCAGCCCCTGCCTCCTCAGAAAGCCGCCGGACCAAGCTGCAGATCCGGGCATGGGCGTACTGGACGTAGTATACCGGATTCTCACTGTCCTCCCGAACGGCCAAGTCCAAGTCAAAGTCCACCGGACTGGTGGCGGAACGGGAGTTGAAAAAGTATCGGGCGGCATCTACGCTGACCTCATCCAGCAGGTCGTGGAGCGCAATGGCCTTGCCGGACCGCTTGGACATACGTACCGGCTGTCCATCCTGGAGCAGATTCACCAGCTGCATCAGCACAATGACCAGGCGGTGCGACCCATCCAGATCCAACCCATCCAGCGCGGCCTGAAGCCGGGCCACATGCCCGTGGTGATCGGCTCCCCATACGTCTATGCACAGATCAAAGCCCCGCTTCTCCAGCTTGTTGCGGTGGTAAGCGATGTCTGCCGCAAAATACGTATAGAAGCCATTGGCCCGGCGGAGCACATCATCCTTCAAATCAAGCTTATCCACCTGCTCCTGGGTTTTCCCCTCGGCTAAATACTTCTTTTTCAGCAATTCAGTGGTATTGAGCCACAGAGCCCCATCCTTCTCGTAGGTCCATCCCCGGTCGGCCAGCATTCCGACGGTCTCGGCCACATACCCGCTCTCATGAAGCTCGGACTCGAAGAACCACTGATCATAGACTATCTTGTATCGGGCCAGATCCTCCTTCATCTTGGGAATATTCCGCTCCAGTCCGAAGCGGCTCATGGATGCCAGCCACTCCTCCTCAGGCTTGTCTCTGTAGGAATCCCCGTAGGCCTCATAAAATGCCTGGGCCAAGTCTCTGATATCGTCGCCATGATACCCGTTCTCCGGGAAGGCAAAGCCATCCTCGCCCAGCAGGATCTGCATATAACGGGCGTGGATGGATTCCGCGAATTTGTGAATCTGGTTGCCCGCGTCATTGACATAGAATTCTTTCCAGGTGTCAAAGCCAGCACGGCGGAGGACGTTGGCCAGAGAGTCTCCCAGCACGCCGCCCCGGGCGTTGCCCATGTGCATGGGGCCGGTCGGATTGGCGGAGACAAACTCTACCATTACCTTTTTGCCCCTGCCCTCTTCGCTCCCTCCATACTGCATGCCCTCCCGCTCGATGTCGGAGAGCACGTCGCCATACCACTTGGAACCCAGGAAAAAGTTCAGAAAGCCGGGGCCGGCAATCTCCACCCGGTCAAAATAGCTGCCGGACAGCTCCAGGCAGTCCTTGATAGCCTGCGCAATCTCTCTGGGCTTCTTTCCCATGGCCTTGGCACAGGCCAGGGCATAAGAGGAGGCGTAATCGCCGTTCTGGGGGTCCTTGGGGATATCCACCTTACCTCCTGCCTGGACCACAGCAGGGAGTATACCGGCGTCTACAGCTCTTTTACAGGCGGCCAGCGTGAGGGCGGACACCTGATCCCGCGCCGCCTGAATCATATTGGACATACGAAATCACCTTTTCTGTTCCTTCTAAATGACTCCCCGCCGGGGAGGCCGTCTCCTCGGAGACGGGAAAGCGGTGACAAGCGCCGTTCTCCCCCGGCAGACAGCTACTGCTGAATGGTAGGCTTCTTTTCCCGGACGCTGATCTGGAACAAATTTTGTCCGGCCACCGCGTGGTCTATCTCAATGGCATAGTGGATTTCAATGCTTCCCCCATCTCTGCGCAGGTCAGATCTCATCCGTCGGGTGCTGACCCCTACCGACAGCGCACCATAGGGGGTGTTGTACATGGACAGGTGACGTCTGCCCTCCTCGAAGACCATCTGGGAGTTGACCTCACCCACACGCATCAGCGTAATGCGATCCTTTTCGATCTGGAAGGTCGTCAGCGTTCCCTCCAGGCCGGTGAGCTCGCTCTCCTGATAGCTCAGTGTAAAGCCGTCGCTTCCATCCTCCTCCAGCCGGCCCTCTGTCACCAGCTCGATGGTCTCGTCCTCGGCGTCCTCATAAGATTGTTTCCCCTTGATGGAAATAATGACATTATTGTGCTCCATATCGCGTTTCCCTCGCAGGCGCGCCGCTGCGCGCAATTGTCAATTGCAAGTAATTATACCCGCTTCCTCCCCGTATGTAAAGGGCTTTCCGCCCGTCAATATTGCACAATATCGATTTGGGTCACCGCTTCAGATACATCGCGCCTGAGAAAGAGGGATGCCAGCCGGGAAAAGTCCTGTACACTGTCGCTGACAAAATAGCGGCAGGTGCCGCCAGCCCTTCTTTCAGCCAGGGATTCGGTCTTCTCAAGCAGCTTGGCGGCCGCCCGCGCCCCCTCAGCCCCGGCGTTTACCAGCGTCACCCCCGGCCCCATATAATTGCCTATGACAGTCTCCAGCAAGGGGTAATGCGTGCAGCCCATCACCAGCGTATCCACGCCCGCATCCTTCAGCGGCTGGAGATATTCAGCGCAGACCGTCTCAATAACCGCGTCTCCCGGATGAATACGGCCATTCTCAACCAGTGGGACAAAGAGAGGACAGGCCTCAGCCAGCACCTGAACTCCGGGACTTTCCGCCTCAATATACTTTTCGTAGGCGCCGCTTCGGATGGAGGCCTGCGTACCGATAAGGCCGATCCTTCCGTTGCGGGTAGCCTGAGCGGCACGGCGGGCAGAGGGTTCCACCACGCCCAGGACCGGTATGTCGTTCTCGGCCGCGAGCACGTCGATGGCCGTGGTGGACACCGTGCCGCAGGCGATTACCACCGCCTTCAAATCGAAGGTACGCAGAAACGCCATGTCCTGCCGGGCATACTTGATAATCGTATCTCTCGAACGGCTGCCGTACGGCACCCGCCCGGTATCTCCAAAATAGACAATATCCTCTCCGGGCAGCAGGCGGATGAGCTCAGCTACCGCCGTCAGACCTCCCAGACCGGAATCAAATACTCCAATCGGCCTCTGATCCAAATTGACAGCCTCCAGACAAACTTTGGATTTTCCCGCGCTTCCCCGGGCTGTTTGGAAACGCACGCTAACATAATATGCGAATCCACACTGGAAGGCAAGGGGTATTTTGCACGTTTCCATTTTTTCCGGGTGTTTGACATTTCCGGGTCTTCGACTATAATATAAGAATAGGGGTGCTTTGCCCCCCATGTCATGACAGCGAGGAGGTTTCGCATATGAAGCTGGAGCTGACAGCAAAGCAATTCCGCCGTTTGCTGGATATGGCCTATATCGGCAACTGGATTTTGAACTCTACCCGCGGCGAGGATCGGTTTAAGGACTATGACGAGGTAGAGAGCCTGCTCTTTGCCAAAGCCAGGGAAGAGGGGATGGACGCTCTGGCCGAGGACTGGCAGGGGGAGGTCGTCCCCTCACGCGCTTTCGCCGAAGGCGGCATTCATGAGGCCATTATGGAATATGAAAACAATGTGTTTTTTGATATTCTGGCTGAGGATCTGGCCCGCCGCGATATGGATGATGTGCCTATCGACGACCACAATTACGCCGAGCTGGCCAGCCGTATTGATGCGTATATTGCTGAATTTGAGGAACACGGCACCGATAACATTCTGGTCGACAGCGATCTGGTCTGACTGCGGCATATACCGGTATAAAAACCGCTGCCTTATCGAGGCAGCGGTTTTTATTCTGCGGCTCTGGTTGGAGGCGGCTGTAAAATCAGGCCTCTCGGAGACGGTCCTCTCTGTCTCGACACCTTACCCTGCTTTCAGAAAGATACCGCCCCGCCGGAGGAAATTTTTGAACCGCTCCATCCGATTCGAGGTCAGCGCCTGCCTGCCTCCTTCCGTCCTTATCCAGCAGTCTCCGCAGGGTACCCAAGTATAGCCGGAAAGCCCCGGCTTCCGGTCAACCCCAACAGTTTTTGGGCGTTTGCGCCCAAAATGGCCTCCAGTTCATCAGCACTCAAAGCAGTATCCCTGATCCATGTCAGGCTCTCCCGCTGGCCGCTCCAGGGGCTGTCGGTACCAAATAGAATCCGCTCTGCACCAAAGGTGCGCACCATGCGCACGAACTGTCTCTCGCCCATCAGCGGCAAATCTTCCGAAGTGTAATAGCCGTCGTCCAGGGGCGTCATTTCCCCGGTAGAGAACGAAGTGTCCAGGTATACCGGCGCCTGAGACAGCAACTCCTCCACCTCATCCCAATTCCGCCATCCCCCCATGTGGGCCAGCACCAGCCGGACAGGACCGGCCTGTCGGACAGCCCGGAGCGCCATCGCCGGGGAACAGCGCACCTGTCCCGGAAACCCTACGTCCATCCCGGCATGGGTAACCACAATGAGGTTCAGCTCCCCGGCCCGCTCCAGAATACGCAGATAACGGGGATCATCCAGATCCACCCCCTGGTATACCGGATGGATTTTGATCCCCTTCAACCCCAGAGCCGCCGCCCGTGTGAGCTCCTCTTTCCAGTCGGGACAGTCCGGATGAATACATCCGAAGGATAGGAGCCCATACATCCCCTGTTCCTCGTTGAGGCGAGCCGAGGCCTCATTGATATGAGATACCTGCCGCGGCGCAGTCGCTACAGGAAGTATCACCGAACAGTCCACGCCAGTTTCTCTCATGGATGCCAGCAGCGCTCCTGCCGTTCCCGCTGTAAAGGGCATGGTATGGGACAGCGCGCTGAGTTTCTTCAAAGTCTTCTCTGCGATAGCGTCGGGAAAGGTGTGCGTGTGCATGTCAATAATCATCATTTCTCTCCTTGCGATCAAGAGCTTTGTACTTGCGTACTTCCGGTAAAGTTCGTTGAATACGCCCGGGATTTTGCGAATAACGATACATCTCTATAAAACGGAAACTTGTCGTGTTGATCACACTTATGACACTTGGTGCTCTGGCCCCGGAATGGTGGATATGACTTCTCTTTTATTGATGGGTGAGCTGTTTTCGCCTCAGCACGTCAGTATCTTTTTTAAGGGAAAGATATAGAAATATTTGGATTATCTCATTCTACTCCGGGACACACTGGGGAATGGAACGCATCAAAAAGCTGCGGCATGAAAGCCGGCCTTGCCAGCTATCATACCACAGCCTTTCTCTCTTTAAAACCCCTTCCTATTCCGGTTCGCTCAGCGCTTCCTTCTGACGCACCGTAACCCTCTGGTCATAGCAGGAAAAGGCGCTTTCCACCAGCATCCGGTCGGGCCGGGCTGTGAAAAGAGAGACCACAGGCACAATGATAAGCCCAGCGATCATGCAGAACGCCCCGGCATTGATGGGGGAGCGGAGCAGCTCCGGGAAGCGGCTGCCCGCAAAAATATTTGCCAGCATCACCGCTACAGAAAAGAGAAAGCTGCACCAGCAGGCGGCTTTTGTGGTCCGCTTCCAATAGAGGCCGTAGAGGAAGGGGGCAAGGAAAGCCCCGGCCAGAGCGCCCCAGGACACGCCCATCAGTTGGGCAATAAAGGTAATGTTGGAATGGTATTGAACGATCGCAATCACCACAGAGATGGCAATAAACACCACAATGAGGCAGCGCATCAGGAAAACCTGGGCCTTCTCGCTCATGCTTTTAATCAGGTTGTCCCGCAGAAAGTCCAGCGTCAAGGTAGAGCTGGACGCCAGCACCAGGGACGAGAGCGTGGACATGGATGCTGACAGCACCAGAATAACCACAATGGCAATGAGAATGTCGGGCAGTCCTGACAGCATTGTCGGTATAATGGAGTCATAGCCGTCGGCAGCAATGTCCAGCCGTTCGGAAAACAGGCGGCCGAAGCCCCCCAAAAAGTAGCATCCGCCAGCCACAATAGCGGCAAAGACGGTGGAAATAACCATGCCGGTGTTGATGGCCCGCTCGCTCTTGATGGCATAGAATTTCTGCACCATCTGCGGCAGTCCCCAGGTTCCCAGGGAGGTCAGGAGCACTACGCCCAGCAGATTGGCCGGATCCGGGCCAAAAAAGGATGCAAAGACGCCCGGCGTATCAGATACCGCCGGATCACTGACGCGGGCCAGACCGTCTAAGGCGGCCATAAAGCCCCCCTGCCCCTTCAACACTGCCGCCACAACAGCGCAGATGCCGAATATCATAATGATTCCCTGGATAAAATCGTTGATGGCCGTTGCCATGTAGCCGCCGGCAATCACATACACCCCTGTCAGCACTGCCATGACAATGACACAGATGGAATAATCGATATTGAAGGCCATGCCAAACAGCCGGGAAAGGCCATTATAGAGGGAAGCTGTATAGGGAATGAGAAATACAAAAGTGATGACTGAGGCCGCAATCTTCAGCGATTTACTGTCAAAGCGCTTGCCAAAAAACTCCGGCATGGTGGCCGAGTCCAGGTGCTGCGTCATGATGCGGGTGCGCCGCCCCAAAACAGCCCACGCCAGCAGGGATCCCAGCAGGGCGTTCCCAATGCCCGCCCAAGTAGCGGCCACGCCATACTTCCAGCCGAACTGCCCCGCATAGCCCACAAAGACGACGGCGGAGAAATAGGAGGTGCCATAGGCAAACGCCGTCAGCCAAGGTCCTACAGCCCGCCCGCCCAGCACAAATCCGTTCACATCAGTGGTCCGCCGCCGGCAATAAAGTCCAATTCCCACCATCACGCCAAAAAATACAATCAGCAAAACTGCTTTGACAATCATACCACAGCCATCCCTCTCTCTATATTGCAGCTTTTTCGCTTTGCTTCTTTAAAGTTTAACAGTTAAAATCAGCAAAGTCAAGAGAAATTGTTACAGCCATGGCAGCCCCAAGTCTATTGCGCCTGATTCAAAATCTCTTCGCGCTCCCGCTCCAGGGCAACGGAGCGCCTTTCCTCCTCCTCGTCCATATACCTCAGGCGGTTCATCACCTGCTCAACTTTGCTCCGGACGGAGCTTACACTCCATTGCGCGTCATGGATACGGTTCTGCACAGCCCAGTCGGCAAAGAGCCCGTCAAAAAAGTAGTCGGCAAAGGTTGCAAATTGTCCTACCTCTACCGTAGGGCTCTCAATTTTCATAGATACATCCGCCAGTTCAGTTCGAAACGATCTCAGGGTTCCCTGTACCTCGTCGGCTGCATAGCGCGCTTCGTCCAGATGCTGATGCTTGGCGGCCGTAGCGAACAAGCCGCCTCCCAGCATGTCCCACGTCCCCATGGACGCAGCGCTGTCCAGGCTGCTCTCCATGCGGCCCGCTGCCGAAAGGACCTGTCTGCCTGCATACAGCGCCTCTCCCAGCTCCTTCCTGCGGGCCCTGACCTGCGCGAGCTCCTCCTCCAGATCGGCCAGCCGCTCTCCCTCTGCTCCGCCCTGGGCGCGGAGTACGGCTGCTTTTTCCTCCATCAGTTCCCGTAAGCGGGCCGAGCAGTCGACGAGCGGACGCAGCTCCTCCTCCAGGGCCTCGATCCGGCGCTGAATGTCCTCCAAATCCCGGACAGCCTGGTCATGGCGCAGTTTGGCGGAAAGCGCCTCCCGCCTCTCCCTGGAGAGCTGTTCCTCCCTGTCCCCCTTCAGTGCTGCCAGGAGCGCTTTGAAACTCATGTGCTCCAGCTCTTCCACGTCGGACTCTTCCCGATACAGCGCCTGGGCCGTCTCCTCCTCGGTGCGCTGCCTCTCCCGGCGCTGTTCCAGCAGGTTATCCCGGACGGAAAGCAGCTTCTTTCGTCTCGCCAATTCATCTCGGACCTGTTCCAGTTCAGCATTGACTTCGTCGATGGTACGCATCGCTCCATCCCCCTTTCTGTCACGATTTATTTTAATGGATTTCCAGCTTAATCGCAACGGTTCATCTGGACTTCCCACCCTCTATGGCGTAAAATATCAGTTAATCTATTCAAAGGAGCACACTATGGACACCATCGTACAAATTCTGGCCCACGAGCTGGAACAAAGCGAGACAAATATACGGAATGTCGTCAATTTGATTGATGAGGGAAACACCATTCCCTTCATCGCCCGCTACCGCAAGGAACTGCACGGCGCCATGGACGACACCCGGCTTCGCACACTGGCCGACCGTCTTCAGTATCTGCGCAATCTGGAGGCGCGCCGGCAGGAGATCAAACGCGCCATTGAGAGCCAGGGGAAGCTGACCGACGCGCTTTCCGCCGCCATTGATGCGGCCTCCACTCTGGCCGAGGCGGAGGATCTCTACCGCCCCTACCGCCAAAAGCGCCGTACCCGAGCTACTGTGGCCAAGGAGAGAGGACTGGAACCTCTGGCCGATCTCCTCTTGTCCCAGGCCCGGAACTGTCCGCTCCCCGAGGTGGCTGCCTCCGGTTATGTGGACCCGGAAAAGGGCGTCAATACGGCGGAGGACGCCCTCCAGGGGGCCAGTGACATCATCGCCGAGCGCATCTCTGATGACGCTGGTTTGCGCAAAACCCTGCGGGAACTCTGGTGGAAAAAGGCATATCTGGTTTCTGCCGCTGCCAGCAAAGATCCCGAGGACACGGTCTACCGGCTCTATTATGATTTCCGGATCCCTGTATGCCGTGCCATGGGTCATCAGGTCCTGGCAGTCAATCGCGGAGAACGGGAGGAAATCTTAAAGGTCTCTGTGGTCATGGACCGGGAGGCCGCCCTCATCGCCATACGCAGGGCCGTCCTGATCCCTGGCTCTCCCTCCATGCTGTTCGTCCGTTCAGCGGCTGAGGACGCCTATGATCGGCTTATCGCTCCCAGTGTGGAGCGGGAAATCCGCAATTTACTCACTGAGACGGCCAATGAGGGCGCCATCCGAAACTTCGGTCTCAACCTCAAGCCGCTCCTCATGCAGCCTCCAGTGAAGGGGAAGGTAACCATGGGACTGGATCCCGGTTATCGCAACGGCTGCAAGGTAGCGGTGGTGGACGGCACCGGCAAAGTGCTGGATACGGCGGTGGTCTACCCGACCTTTCATGAGCGTAAAAAACAGGAGGCCATCGACCTTCTATCCAAGCTGATCAAACAATACGACGTGGCCCATATCGCCATTGGCAACGGCACCGCCAGCCGGGAGACAGAGCAGATGACGGTGGAGCTCATCAAAGCCGTAGGCGGCGGGGTCTCTTATATGATTGTCAATGAAGCCGGCGCCAGCGTGTACTCCGCCTCCAAGCTGGCCGCCGAAGAGTTTCCTGAGTACGACGTAAACTTGAGAAGCGCGGTCTCTATCGCAAGAAGGCTTCAGGATCCTCTGGCTGAGCTGGTAAAGATAGACCCAAAATCCATCGGCGTGGGGCAGTACCAGCACGACATGCCCCAGGCACGGCTGGATGAGGCCTTGTGCGGCGTGGTGGAGGACTGCGTCAATGCGGTAGGCGTCGATTTGAATACCGCCTCCGCCCCTCTGCTCACCAGAGTGTCCGGGCTCAACGGCACTACGGCCAAAAATATTGTCAAGTACCGGGAGGAAAATGGTATTTTTACCTCCAGAAAGCAGGTCTTGAAGGTCCCAAAGCTGGGGCCAAAGGCGTTTGAACAGTGCGCAGGCTTCCTGCGGGTACCTGAGAGCAAATCCATCCTGGACAACACCGGCGTCCATCCAGAGAGCTACGGAGCTGCTGAGAAACTGCTCGCCTTAACAGGATACACGCTGGCTGATGTGAAGACTGGGCAGATTGGTCAGCTCCGGGAGCGAATAACGGCATATGGCAGGGAAAAGGCCGCTCAGTCATGCGGGGTAGGCGTGCCCACCCTGCTGGACATCGTGGATGAGCTTCTGAAGCCCGGCCGGGATCCCCGCGATGAACTTCCCAAGCCCATTCTCCGCACCGATGTAATGGAAATCAAGGATTTGAAACCCGGTATGGAGCTCACCGGCACCGTGCGTAATGTCATAGACTTTGGGGTCTTTGTGGATATCGGCGTTCATCAGGACGGTCTGGTCCACATCAGCCAGATTTCCGAGCGCCGCATCCGTCACCCATCCGAACTGCTCGCCGTCGGTGATATTGTGTCTGTCCGGGTACTGGAGGTAGACGAGAAAAAGAAGCGCATCTCCCTGACTATGCGCCAAACGAAACCGCTGCAATAACCGCGCTCCATTCATGGCAAACTACCGCCGTCCCGTATATGCCAGCGTTTGGCGTACAAAGCGTGACATGATGCACGACATGTGACATTGACATCATGGCATTTTTATCGTACACTCAGATCACCAATCAATTACATTCCGGAGGTGAACTGAATGAAAAACGGCGAGCCCATTCCCCTGCGCGAAATGAATCTGTCAAAGACCTGCGCCCATATTAAGGAGTTGCGCTCTCAAAACCAGTTGAGCCGCCCCGCCGTAGCGGCCTATCTGGGTGTCTCTGAATCGGCCCTGAGAAATTATGAGACAGGGCGTCGCACTCCGTCTATTGAGACGTTCAGACGGCTGTGTGATCTGTTCCATCTCAACACAATTGACGAAATTATCGTATGGGAGGAGCAGCGATATGGAACATGAGAGCAGAGCAGCTACGCTTAAGCGGATTATCTATGACATCGTCTCAGATGGCAACCCGCATTCCTACGGCGAGCTTCAGGCTGCCATATTGGATGAAAACCCCTCTCTCCTGCCTTCATCCAATGTCCTCAGCACCGCCCTCTACCGCATTTCTAAAAGTGATACAAGGTTTCGCCGGATTGGAAAGGCTTCCTATCGGTTTTTCCCCTCCCCTGCCGGAGAGGAGGCGCCAAAAGGCGCTCCCGGCGCCACTCCATCTGAAGGCGCCGGCCTTCCTCCTAAGGGCTGGGACATCGTCAACCAGGTGCGAGTCCTGCTGGCCGCCCTGGAGCAGGATTTGAGGCAGCCTGACTATGAGATGAGCGAAGCCGAGTTCTCCGCGTGCAGGAAGCTCTATCAGCTCAGCCGCGAGGTGCAGAGTGTCATCTCTAAATATGTTTAGCGCTTCGAAAGCGAGGTGTGTTATCTTATGGCGCTCACCTTTGACCAGGCCGGCGACCTGCTGGACGAGATAGCGGAGTCGTTTCCCCAGGCGTTTTACACGGAACTGAACGGCGGTATTTCCCTGCTGCCCGATGCCAAAGCAGATCCCGACTTCCCCCCCGGCGAAATGTATATTCTGGGCGAGTACTGCCATGATCAGATGGGCCGCTATATCAATCTCTACTACGGCTCCTTTGAGGCCCTGGCCAAGTTGGAGGGCTGGACCGACCAGGACTGGGAGGACGAGCTCTACGATACCCTGGCCCATGAATTTACCCATCATATCGAAGGGCTGGCCGGTGAGCGCGGCCTGGAAGTGAAGGACGAGGCATACATGGAGCAGTTCCGGGATCGGCGCAAAAAGAGAGGCAGCGGCCGCTGAAAACAGATTTAGGAGGGGTACGGCAGTCCGCCGTACCCCTCCTTATTAGGGCCGCCCGACAGCCCTGTCCCTCATTGCCGGGGTTGGAAATAGACGCGCTCCCGGTCTGGGTGCTCCCCCGACCATCCGATCTGCGGCATTGTCTCCAGACGGTACATGTCCTCCTGTGTGATGGCAAATGAGAAGATATCCAGATTCTCCCTCATCCGCTCCATGGTAGACGCTTTGGGCAGTGGAATCACGCCCTCCTGCACGGCAAAGCGCAGACAGATCTGGGCGGGCGATACCTGATAGCGGTCAGCCAGCTCTAGAAGCAGCGGATCCTGAAGCACCCGCCCCCTCCCCATCGGGCTCCATGCCTGGACCTGAATCTGACGCTCCCGGCAGTACTGTACCGCCGCAGCCTGGATATAGCCTGGATGGTATTCCAATTGCGCCGCCATCGGCGCAATTGTGCCTCTTTGCAGCAGGTTTTCCATATGGTGGGGCAGAAAATTGCTCACGCCGATGGCCCGAACCTTGCCAGCCCGGTACAGCTCCTCCATGGCCCGCCAGGTCTCACTGTCCAACGTCCGCCAATCCGGCTCCTCCAGAGAAGGGCGCGGCCAGTGAATAAGGTAGAGATCCAGATAGCTCATCTTCAGACGCTCCAAGCTGCGTTGAAAGGCAGCCTTGGTTCCGGCATATCCCATTTCTGTCTTCCATACTTTGGAGGCAACAAAAAACGCTTCCCGCGGGACGCCGCTCTCCCGGATCGCCTGCCCTAGGCAGGCTTCGGTTCCGTAGAAGGAGGCCGTGTCAAAACTGCGGTACCCCGCCTCTATCGCCGTGCGGATAACGGCAGTACCGTCACCCTCCGCCGTCTTGTAGGTCCCAAATGCCATACAGGGAATCAGGACGCCGTTCTGTAAGGTATAACAGTCCTGCATATGCTTCATGGCTCTCTCCTAATTATAATTACAATAAATTTGGATAAGAAAGCTGGGCAGCCAGTCCGGTTTTTCCCCTCCTCCCAAACTTAAGCGGGCAGTGAGAGGAGCAACTGGTTGTCGTAGTTCTCCTTGGGCCCATACTATTTAGTCATACTCTTGCTGGGCGTTCGATTCAAGCGGGATGACTCTGCCGGAACACCGGGGGAGTTTATGTCACGTAACCGATTGAATGGGCTGCAAGAAAAGATGGATTCCGGCTGCGCTTTGCAGGCGATACTGCACCTCACAACGCGGCAACATCCACATACAGCATCGCCCCATCAATTATAAATACCACGGACAGGCCATTTCCCTCATAAAGAGCCGTCGTACTGTCCTGATATGCCTGCACAAATCCCTCGTCTGTAAGCCACATATAGTAGTAGTCTAATATGTTGATGAAATCATCTGCACTGTACAGATCAGTCCACTTATAAGCATACATAAGCGATCCATTTATCGGTGTTGCTGCTTGCGGAGCAAATCCGAAATACCAGCCTAAGTCCGGCAAGTCTGGAATTTCCGGGTAATACTGTGGGAATACTTCCGTCATAACTGTGATGACTCTCTCTTTTTCAAGATCTACGTTGAAGTACACCCACTCCGTGTCATTTTCAAATATACCACAGAAACTGTTCATCACTTGAGTGTGCTTAAACCCCTTATTTGTCAGGAGATTGCAGTAATTGTAAATTGCGTATGCAAACAAATCGCCTTCCGTCATATCACCCCGGTCCTCAAAGTCAAAGGCATCATATTCCAAGTACAGGCCCAGAGGTGTGTATATCGCAGAGAGCAGATCCACGCCAGAATACGCTCCAAAATCGTAAACACTTTCAGACCCTGGATAAACCTCTTCCTTCACTAGGATGCAGTTATCTGTGGAAGCCTTGTTTAAAGCTTCAATTCTCTTGCATGGAATTGCGAGATTCAAATCACCGGCAGCTTCAATGAAACCAGCAGAGGTTACACCTACTACTTTACCGTACTGATCAACAAGGGCGCCGCCGCTGCTTCCAGGGGCAATGGGAACGGAAATCTGGATGTATTCCACACCATCGATATCTCGTTTGGGGTTCGAGATAATCCCCTGAGACATGGTATTATCAAGGCCCAAAGGACTGCCAAAGGCATACACCACCTGCCCCTGAACTACCTCATTTGAATTACTCAGCTCCAGATAAGGGAAGCCCGTCCCATTGACCTTCAACAGCGCCAAATCGTTTTCTTCATCGGCGTCAATGATACTGACATCGGTGTATTTTTTCCCATCGTGGGTAGTAATCTCCAGCATGCAGCTATTCGCAGCAACGTGGAAGTTAGTAACTGCAACACCATCCGAGGAAATGAAGAAGCCGCTTCCGCTGCCAGCATAGGATCCATTCAGTGCATAGGTGGCAATGTAGAAAACAGCAGGTGCACACGCCTTTGAAACCTGCTCCGAGGTCAAGACAGTTCCTGTCTGATTCACGGCGGCGTCATCTTCATGGACCGCTGTGGTATAGTACAGATTGTATTGGCTCTGGGTAAAGACGCCGTTCTCAATGAGCTTCTCAGACAGGGACTTCTCACTATCTTTCAGTTTGACCGGCAGCGCAACATACGATATTCTCACGACATCAGCACGCCAAAATGTATTAAGATCCGTTCCTTCTTGGATTAGTCCGATACTGCTTGCCAAATCAAAGGGATTATTCCAAGTAAAGTCGGCACCATTGGTATCTGAGTAACCTAAAGAGCGCAGAACAAAGGTCAAATACTGACATGCATCTGCCTTTCCCACACCAAATTCTGTAGCAGATATACCATTGGTCAGTCCTGTCTGGTAAGCATAGCCAACATACTTATCTGCCCATGGCGCTATATCAGTAAAAGGATGCCGCCACGTACCACTAATGGCTTCACTCTCTTTTCCTAAGAGCCGAATCAACATCACAAGCGCCTCATCACGCTGAGGTTCGCGGCGAAGATCAAACTCTGTTTCTGAAACACCTTTAAAAAGTCCCAACTGCTTCAAATTATAGGCCAAAGTCTCTTCGTAAGATGTATTCCGCTCCTCTGCTGCAAATACTTTTATTGGCATAAACCCGAAGGTAATAGCCACTACTAGCAGCAGTGCAAAAAGACCTTTCCTCTTTCCCATGACGCTACCTCCTTTTATAGGGTTAATTAATATTAATATATCATAGTATTTTTAAAACTGCAATTTTATAAAAATAAGATAAATTCCAATGATACGAATTTATTACATCGTTTTCTCCTGTTTTCTTGCTGCCGCCGCCCACAGGGGCGGTCCAATCGAAGGTAGTCTTCTTTCGGTCAGCAGTAAGCGCATCCACGGCCTGCTCAAAGGTGGTCTTATCGTCCACCACCTTCCCGGCCTTGAAGGCGATAAACTCCGCCTCCTCGCCGGTCAGGCCTTTGGATGCGAGATAGCTGCCGCGCTTCAGCGTCTCCAGCTCCGTCTGGGCGGCGGTCAAAGCCCCGGTTGCGGTCTCCGCCTCGGTGGCCTTGGTGTCAAACACACTCTTCACCACATAGCCGCTCAGATCCACCGCCTCGGGGATTTCTACCCCAAGCAGCGCCGCGACCTTTTCATCCGCGGTCATGCCGTCAAAGCCCTCAATCGTACTGGTGTCAATCGTTGCCATGTCATTCTCTCCTTTGGGTTTTTGAGACTTCTCTGTCTTTTTGGGATTTTCGACTTCTCTGCCGTTTGGGTTTTTATGTCTTCTCTGACAAAGGCCATCCGGCCATAATTCACTTGCATTTTCTTTGAGTTTGTGGTATATAATAGATAAGAGCCGGTCGCTGTCCACGACCCCTTCTTTGAAGGGCGAGATGGTGTGTCGGCTTTTTTATGTCCTTCTCACTACTCGCACAACTGCCCCGTCGCGAATGATAACGATTTCTTCAACCCAATCTGTATACATGACGGTCATCCTTTCTCTTTTTCTATGGGATGCGTCATGTTTGGGGAGGCCCTCTGCATTGTGGCAGTGGGCCTCTTCTGTTTATTGGCGGGGGTTTGATGTTACAAGGGTTTACCCAAATATTGACCCAAATTTTTTGCGTTTTTTCGAATTTTTGTGGATCTGTTTGTGTTTTAACCCAATAATATCCATTTTTATCCCGCGCCCAATTGTGTCGAAAAGCGAGCACAAAAAATCCCTCGCATCCATTGGGATGCAAGGGATTGCGGAAACAAAAAGAGTCCCGCCGTTAGGCGGGACACTGTGGTGGAGGAGGGTGGATTCGAAC